>CEPX01118637.1_pt1 | contig 14467 bp, 17 predicted proteins | sample 361361 | NCBI WGS metagenome assembly CEPX01 (sample SAMEA2619974, study PRJEB7988) | marine metagenome | biome: marine biome (ENVO:00000447); feature: mesopelagic zone (ENVO:00000213) & marine oxygen minimum zone (ENVO:01000065); material: "saline water (ENVO:00002010), including plankton... | reverse complement strand
AGCCTTTTTCTCAATTTCTAACAAGAAGTTCAATAGAAACAGTTTCAATCTATTCTGATGCACTTAAAGTCAGATTAACTTTCTCAGGTCTTCCTAATAAAATATAAGATTTAAATGGTATTATCATAGTAACAGGCAGATATCCAATTATTGAAACTCCATCTTGAATATATTCGACATCTATAGCTGTTATCTTACTATGTTCCTTTCTATAATGTCCATTATGATCAGCAAGAAAGTCTACTGCATCTTTCACAGTTGCTCCTTGTAAAGAATCATCTATAGAACCAATTGAATCTGCACTATGCCCATTCATATCTGGTCTACTAGTAACATGCGGCTTCTTATTAAATTTAGGATCATCAAAAAATTCTACAGCATAAAAATCATGAATACTATAAGTAGCTTGTAATGGATTATCTTGTGTCATAGGTAAGAGAAATTGAGATTGATATAAAAAAGTATCGCTCATAACCACTCAGAAATAGGGTCATGAAAATTTAATCAAAAGTAAACTTATTCATTACAGTATTTTTCTAAGTCATCTATTCCTCTTTCATAAGCATCTTTCTTAGAGAACCAAGTATTAGTATAATACTCTTTGAATAAATCATAAGCATGTTCAGCTGATTGTGCAAGTATTTCAGGATTTATTAAAGGATTTGTTGAGGATATACGTTTTGTGGAATCAAATGTTAATAGGTCTTGTCTCCATACAGCGCTACCATCTTGAAAAGTCAAAGAAGCATCTAAAAAAGTATGTATCTCATTTACTTTATCATCAAGCAATTTCTGAGTTTTTGCAACAAATCTCAGTTTATAACTTTGATCTACTCCTTCATACATGTCTTGTAATTGTTCGCCTATTGTCATTTTAACAGTTTTATACAAAATCTTTGCTCTTTCTAAATTAAAAATCTAATCCAAAAAGTTAATTAATCTTCCAACACATCTTCATACTTTAGGTCAGAATCTAATTTTTGAGCGTCTTGGTCATATTCTCTAATAGTGGATATTACTTTGCCATATTCTTCGAGACTATCAGCAGTATCCAATGGTAATGAAAATGACTCTAAACCCTGGAGAGCTTTTACTGCTGTCATTGCTGACATAGCAGATAAATATAGAATCTGTGCCTTTATTGGATCATCTACTGGCAGACCATTTATTGCGTGTCTAATATCATCAAGTTTTTTTATTGGATCAATATCTTTCATTTTCTTTCCTCCTTCAATCAACTTTTTATTCCAAATAGTTTCCAATTAATTGTTCGATTAATAACTTATCCTCATCTAAACCTTGGAAAGCATCTTTAACAGATTGAGGAATTTTAAAGTTTGGAATTCCTACTCCTTTATATTCTTTAAAAAGACTTAATAAATTAACGTTTGTATTAGATGGATCTTCATGATGATAAGACCAAATATCACTAAGTGTGTACTGCCCATTATTAAAATAATGCACATCATGATGCCTGTCTTCAGCATGCATTAGTCTAAGGAATGGAGAATTATGTGGGACCTTTAATTCTGCAGAATTAACTTTTAGATCAGGAGCATTTGCTGAAAACAGTAATAGCCCTAAATAATTCTCATTTTGATCAATTATCCTAAAAGTTCCACTTCTTACAACTTGTTCGATAGGCATAATAGAGTAGAATCATCATCAACTTAAAAACCTTCTGAAATAAGAAACTAATCCAGATGTTTTATACAATTAAAGCATAGAATTTTGTGGTTTTTATCTTTATCTATCTCAAAAATGTTTATGCTGGTATTATGCTGATGATCTATACCTCGAATATCTTCATGTTTTTTGCCAGTAATCACAGAAATCAAAGCTTTATTAATACCATTATGTCCTACAAATAAAACAGAATCATTATGATGCTTTGATATTATCTTATGGAGAAAACTTTCTGCTCTATTATATAGTTCTTCTATTGTTTCTCCATCTTTTGATTCAATATAAGTCGCTTTGTGGTCTTTAGCATCCCAACCAAAATCACTCTTTTTCTTTCCCTGGAACTCACCCAAATTTCTTTCTTTTAAATCTTCCACAAATTCAATAGGAGTGTTTGGATGAAATTTAGCAATTTCTCTTGCAGTATCAGAAGCTCTTGCTAAATCACTTGAAAAAATAAAATCAATTTTTTCATCTTTTAATCTCAAAGCAACTTTTTTAGCTTGTTCAATTCCGACAGCAGAAAGTTTCCCTGGCAAATGTCCTTGCATAATACCAGCCTTATTTTCCTCTGTTTCGCCATGCCTTGTAATAATAAGTCTCATATTTAGAAGGTAAAAATCACGTCTTTATAAAGAATTCGGAAAAGCCAAAGTTCAAGTCTCGTATAACACCTTCTAACATAGAAACAGTTTTAAGCACCATTCACTTCTTCTTAGTAGTCATTTAAGAAAGCTTTAAATAACAGTAATGTATCCTAAACATAAATGGAAGAATTTACACTAAAAAAATGGATATTCTAAATAGACTTAAAGCGGCACTGAAATCTGTTAATCTAAATAATTCTCCTAATAGTTATCTTTCTCACTTGCTCTCTTTTGAGAATCTTTCTTCAGATCCACTGGCAGACTTACCACAAAGAACTGATGAAAGCTGTAATACTGCTTCAACTCTTGAAGATCTTAATTTAGACAGTACTAAAGCATATAATCTAATAGAAACCAGCTTAACCTTAGATTACAGAAAAGGAGCATGGGGCATAGAAAGAATAGTACTTGATGATGTTTCTAATCACTTTCCTGAAGATAGTAAAGGAACAAAAATTTGGGTTGAATTCCTGCAGAATGATACATGGGTCGATTTTAGGGATTATAAATCTGCAAAACCAGTTAACGCAATAAGAGTAAGAGATGATGGAAAAGGTTTTGATGATAGATTACTTGATGTTTTATATTCAACTAAAATGGATAACGGTGCTTCCGTAGGGCAATTTGGAGAAGGTATTAAACTAATATCTGCTGCCTGCCTTAGAAAAGGAATTGATGTAGAATATATGTCTAGAGACTGGAAAGCAAGACCTTACGCTAAGAATGAAACAATAGACGGTGAAGAATTTCAAAGGCTATGTTTTTCTGTTGAAAAAGATCAACCAATAATTAATGGTTCAGAAACTCTATTCAACAATCCTAGTGAAGAATTGATAGATGAATTTAGAAAACTTACAGCAAATGCTTTAACATTTAATAAGAAACATGAAGTATTATACACTGGAAGAAGTTTTGGATACCAACCAAAAATAATTGATTTAAAGAACGGAATGTCTGCCTTATATGTTAAAGGTATGAGAATGAAGAAAGGTTTGGGTCATTTTATACATCAATTAGGAGGATTCCTTGGAGGTTTTGGAAACTCAGATTTTGATGCTATATTTTCTTATGATTTAGGCATTGAAGATATATCACCGGATAGACAGTTAGCAGATGAATCAAATGTAAAGAAAAGTATAAGGTCTCTTTTATTAGGTTGTGATAATCATGAAGTGCTTAAGAGGGTATTAGTGACTGCTTACCAAAACTCTGGAAAAGATTTTGTGGAATATCATGCATTAACTCATGAGAGAATGGATGAAACAGGCATGGGAATGTTAGGTAATGGATTAAATAATATAACAACATTATTAGCAGAATCATCAATAATATATAACAGATTTATACCTTCATCAAGAAGAGAAGAAAGTAATTGGTCTCCTGGCCATGAAACCTGGAAGAAAGTATTTTATGAGACTTTTGGTGAAAAAGCTGTTTTATCCTCTATGGATTCAGATGCTAATAAAGAAGCAACTGCATTAGGCTATAATATTGTAAAAATAAATTACGTTATGGAAAAATTCCTTACTAAAACTGGTGTGAAATCTGCAAAAGATTTAATAACAACAGAAAGAGAATTTAAATGGGTGGATAAAGCTGATTTGACAGCTAATGAAAGCAGTATGCTGGATTTGATTCCTGAGATTCACAGAACAATTTTAGGTGAAGACCTAGAAACAAATGTGAAAATATATGAAGGTCAATATTTAATAACAAAGAATGCTGAAGGATATAATTTAAAAGTTGGAGAAGAAATAAAAACAGATGGAGGATTCTACACAAGAGAGGACCCTGAGAATCCGGATAAAGATTTAATTGGAATTAAAAGAACACAGTTAGAAACTAAGCATGAATTCAGGAAAACATATATTCATGAGTTAGGCCATAAAGTCACAGGAGAAGGGGACACTGATAGAGAATTTGCAGATTTCTTCGTAGATACGTTAGCGAGACTCATAGATAAACCGCCTGCTCATAAATAAGAATAAAAAACTTTTTCTCAAGTAATTTTCTTATTTAAAAGTAAAAACCTTTATATAACATATAATATTACACAAGATATGCATATAGATCTCAGAGAAGCATGGAAACAAATCAATGAACTAATGGGTCAGAAAGTTATTACAATAGATACAATAACTCATCCCAATTGGGAAGACCAAGAAGTTCTTGAAAAATGTGGGTCTGAAAGCTACATTCTAACTCCTGAGGAAGTTGTACAATATGGGCCATCTTTACGAACAAGTCCAGGCTGTTTTGCTAATCCAGATCCAAGAAGGGAGGAAGCTATTGAAATATTGTTACATACGATTAGACATGAAGACAAATACAATAATCAGCCACGCTATTGGATAGCTCGTCCAGCAAAAACAGATAGAGGTATTAAAGTCTGGATAGATCATGCATGTTTACAGTCAACGGATGACCTTACTCCAATGCATAAACTAGGCGAAAAAGATGGTGTTTCTGTCATTTTTTATAATTATTATAGGCATTCTGGTATTATGAGTTATGGCTGTAAGAATCAAGGAGCTGTGTTAAATCGTATGAAAAAAGTTGGGATTAAAATCCCTGCCTAGTTCTAATAATATTCTCTACTATACAGATATTTATATGTCAGAAATATACCACTGGTTTCATGAAAATCAAAGATTTTCAGGACACCAGAAATCTTTGATTTCTGCGTGTGTAACCAGTGGACGAAGTCCACTATTCAGTTTTGGGAAGTGATATATTTCTGAGCATGCTCAAAAACCACCAGAACATACGGAATAGTGTTAGAGGCGTAAGCCCTTCATGCCATCCATCTTTGATGAGTGGTTTTTGACAAATAAATAGTTACTACCTTCAGAATAAGAATGCCAGACATAAGCAATACATGCGAAGTACCAAACATTAACACACCAACAGATGCAGATCCAATAATAAAGACTACTATCCTACAATCAAGCTTAGGAGAAATTGTTGCACAGACAAAGTCTTATGTTTTAGGTGCATCTAACACCAGATATGGTGTTTTGTTTAAAACTATTGCTTGGAATGAATCTAGAATGGCCAAACTTTTGGGAAGTAGTAATCCTTCTGATTATAATACAACTTATGATCCCGAATCCCAGCTTGCTTCTGAAGTTTACATAGTACTAAGAGTGTCAAATGAGGGAAAAAAGAGGGAATTAGCTAAAGCCTTAAGAACTGAATGCAAACAATACAAACGTATAGGTTTTTTTGATTAAAACAGAAATCTTTATATATTAGTTCCCATTATGGGCACTATTATGAGAAGCAAAGAAGAAAATATTCTAGAACTATTCTTTGAGAATCCAGCTAAAGAATCGCATTTTGAAGAGATAGTCAGTGAAGTTAAAATTGCTAGAAGTAAAACTAACAATTGGTTAAAAAAACTTATTAAAGAAAAATTAATTAAAAGAATAAAGAAAAAAGGCAAAATGCCTTATTATATAAGCAATTACAGCTCTTCAGAATATAAAATTAGGAAAAAACTATTCGGATTAAATAAACTATACAAAAGCGGGCTTTTAAGCCACTTAGATTCCCTGCAAAAAGTTAAAGCTATAATTCTCTTTGGAAGTTTTTCACGTTCAGACTGGTATAAAAATAGTGATATTGATATATTTATTTATGGTAATCCGGAAGGGCTAAAAATAGCAGATTACGAATTAAGATTGCATAGAGACATACAATTATTTATTTGTCAAAATATAAAGGAACTATCTAAATTAGGGAATGGGCTAATTAGAAACATCATTAAAGGTAATTTGCTTAAAGGTAATTTAGACTTTTTAGAGGTGGCTGTTAATGCCTAAATATCTCACTCAGAACGAAGCATTTACAAAATGCAAAAAAGAAGGGAACTTTAGAGTTATGGAAGAGCCAGATACAGAAAAGATAAAATCTACACTTAACATTGCGGATGCAGATATTGAATCCGCAAACTTTCTCAAAAAAAATCTTCCAAAACAGAGTAACCAATGGAATAGTGTCTACAAATTGTATTATGATGCTTTGCATGAACTAGCTGAATCTTTTCTTAGGTTCGGAAAGATAAAAATTGATACTCATCAATGCCTATTTGCATATCTTTGTGAAAAACATCCAGAACTTGAATTTAGTTGGGACTTCTTTGAGAAAGTGAGAACCAAAAGGAATGGAATTAATTATTATAGTTCTCCGGTTAACTTTGATGACTGGAAAGAAGTTGAACTTCAGTTTAGCTTTTACATCAAAAGATTAAAAGAGGAAATTAATAAAAAGCTTAAATCTTAATAGATTTTAAACTTCTGGTTTAGTCATCAGGTATCGAAAACGATTCTATTATTCTTAATATAGTTTCGGCTTTTAAGGGTAAATATTTAAATAGTAAGCTATTTATATATATTATTATGTTAATACAACAAACTATTCCAAAAGAATATAGCTTGTTTACCAGAATTATTCATGACTCTGCAGACAAAGGCTATAAAAATAGAAGGACACAAAGAGTAGTCTATTTTGGTATAGATTTTGGAATATTTAGTGAATTGATCAATGATATTTTTGAAAAGAATAAAAAATCAAGATTCTTAATAAGAGAAGAAAAAAGATTCTTGAAATATGCATTAGAAATATTTGATAGCAAAAAACACTATATCTCTTTTGATGATTATGTAACTTTGATTCAATATTCGTTTGATTCTGTATTATGCAGATTAAAAAGAATAAAAAGAGAATTAACTGGTTTAATTAAAAATAGAAAATTTGAGGTTTCAAATATTGACAACGAATATTTTTTTTCTTTAGAAAATATACTCCAACAAGTTGAAGTGTTGAACAAAGACTTAAAGTTGAAGGATTGGTTTAAAAGAACAGATAAATTACAATTAATTGGTAAAATATTGATTATTTTTAAGAATATAAATAAACTGGCACTGAGTATAGCATTGGATGATACAGAATCTATTCCATCTATATCAGATTCTATCTTAAGCTTTGATAAAATTCAGTTTAATATATCCAGTAAGCTTGTTTCATAATGAAAACTACTTTAGATACAAATATCTTCTTATATGCGGTAATATCAAAGAAATGCGCAATAAAAGTTTCCGATACTTATAAAAACAATAAATATAACATTATTCTTAGGTCTGTAAATGAAGAAACTAAACCTAAATTATACTCCTTATTTACAATCTTTACAGTTTTGAGGTATGAAACAGTAAAAACAAGAAATGCTATTAAGTTAATTGATTCTAATTTTTATGATAAATTTAATAATGATTTCCCTCAAATCTACAAAGCTATCAGAAATTATATAATTATTAGTAAGATAAATGACAAAAATAAAATTGAAGAATTCATTGAAGTATTAGACAATATTCTAAACGATATAAGGTATTTAGTGCAAATAGTCTCTAAGAATCTGTACCCCGTTACAAAAAAAGATTATAGTACTGTAAAGGGTTCTAAAATGTTTAAAGACTGTATTAACTCTTTAAAAAACATTATTAAAAACAACGATTTGGACAAGATTCATATGGGTTTATGCAATCAATTTTTATCAGAGAATTTAAGATATAAGGATAAAATGTTTTTCTTCACGATGGATAAAGATGACTTTATAAAACATGGTAATAAAGAAAAGATAGAAAAAATTATTAAGAATCTAGTAATCAATACTCTTCCTATATTGGATGTGGAAAATATAATCTTGTGATTAGAATTAGCAAAGAATCAAAAGATTAGAATTTAAACAAAATATTGATCAACTAACTGTATTGTGAGTACTCTAGAATAAAAACATTTTTATAATAGCTCATTATTCCAAGCATATGCCAAGAGATTATGAGCTCAAAAGAAAAGGATTTCTTCCTGAAGAAGATGTGTTAAAGAGAGGCAAAAAACCTTCAAATGAGATGATTAGAAGAATTCTATTCGAAGAATATTTACCTTTAATAAGGAATACTTATATTGATTTACATGATGGTGCACTTGCCAGATCTTCTGATATTTACCATGTTAGAGGTAGATTAATTACAAATGTCTTTACCGCAGGGGGTTCATATGAAAAGAGCGAGATAGTAATAGGCAATCCAATTGATATCATAGGAGAATATATGAAAGATAATGAATTTCATGCGTTTGGTCCAACTGGAATTGCAGAATTCAATCCAGCCTCGCATAGAGTTTTAACACAATTAGTTGAAGGTCAGGAATATAAGTTTCCAGTAAACGGTGAACTTGAATTTGTTTTCCAGAATGGAGTATTAGTACCAAAAAAAGAAATAAAACCTTTAGAGAAAAGAGAAGCTAGTCCTGTTGAAGGCTTACAGGATTTAAAAGAAAGAGAAGGATTTCATACAGCTGCTCTTCACTATTTACCTGATAAAACAGCTCAAGATCTTACACAACATCTATTCTGAAGTTTTCTTCTTTCTATAATTATTCAAAACTAACAAAATATTTTTAAACAAATCTCCATTCTTCTTCCTATGGAAAGAAAAGACAAATCATTAACAGAAATACCTAGAGCATTCGATGAAATGCTGCATTTTGTCAACACTTATTCTGGAGAAGGTCCATTAAACTGTTTAATGGTAGGAATAGGCCATGAAAGAGTATTCATAGATGAAGAATATGTTGGAAGACATCTGGCTGCGCATGGACCATATCAACCATCAACATTTGCAGCATGCTGTGACAACAGAAACTTAGACTATAATTTAACATTATTGGATAAAGACTCAGAAGCATTGCACTATGCAAAAAAAATGAGAAAACTTGTAATTCTGGATGTTCCTGACATGAATCCTGCAATGCCTATGTATGCGCATCTATCAGGTCAAGCACTAACATATACAAAATCAGAAATCAAAGCCAAAATACCAGAAAGCCTCAAAAGGAAAAGAAAAGCTAAAGAAATAACATACATCCAGCATAACATATCAGAATCCATAACTTTTGAGAATTCACCCTTTGACATGATTGTCTGCACAAACGTTTTTGGATATTTACAAGATCAAGAAAAGGAAAAACATGCACTAAGAACATTCAGAGAGAACTTATCCTCAGAAGGCATTGTGATAGCCTCTTTACATAACATTGGAGTAGAAGATACGGGGCTTGCTGACATCACAGAAGAAACATTATCTCAATTAAGATCTGAAAATATGCTTCACTTTGGAGACAAATACCATGAATATAAATTGCTTAGACATTCTTAAAATTATTCTCTATTTAGAACAATTGTTTGATAATCTTCTGGATCAAAGTCCATCTAATGTCAGTTCTCAAATGTAGTATCAAAAAGTATATATATGAGCATATAGAAGAATAGAACTAATATAAACGGAGGTGTTTAAAGAATGCAGAAAAAAATAGGACATTATTCTTTCGTTGTAGGAGTTGTGTTAGCACTGTTGTTGGGTTTAGCTTCCCAGTTTTTAGCAGGCACCGGTTTAATCCCTTGGTTAGCTTCTTTATTAGTTGTATGCGGCTTAACAGTGGGATTCTTGAACGTTACAGGAAAGGAAACAAAAGAATTTTTGGTTGTTTCAACAGTCCTTGTAATAATAGCCGGACTTGGTGGAGCTTCTAGTTCTTTAGCAGGCGTTGCTTTTGTTGGACCATACCTAAGCGGTGTATTCCTTCAGGTACTAGCTTTTATTGTACCAGCAGTTGTTGTTGTTGCGCTAAAGGATATCTGGAACCTAACCAAAATAAGTTAATTTTTTTTCTTTTTTTTTCAAAAGTTATATATATACCTAACAACAAAAAAATACTATGGTTCTCGAATCATTGCTTAGTCCATTAAAAGCTGAAAAAAAGCCTTGGGAAGTTTTCCTTCTGGGATTCTTATATTCTTCAATAGCAGTATTTCTCTCACTATGGATATTTGAAAGGTATGCAAGCTTAGTACTGGTATTTCTAACAGTAATATCCACCATTCCTGTTATCTATGGTGTTATACGGGCAGAAGAAAAGAAAGATCTCATTATAGAAAAAGAATCAAAATTATTAAAAGAGCATGGCAAAGCGCTCTTATTCTTCATAATCCTCTTTTTAGGCATAACACTCTCTCTCACAATATGGTACGTCTTCCTTCCAACAGACGTCTCTTCTAGATTATTTGAAATACAGCAGCAGACAATACTTGACATAAACAACCAAATCACCGGCAATATCTCCATGCAGGCAAACTTATTCGTAAAAATCTTCCTTAACAATATGAAAGTAATGACATTTGCAATACTATTTGCTTTCATCTACGGCTTTGGAGCAATGTTTATACTAACCTGGAACGCATCTGTAATCAGTGTAGCCATCGGCAACTTCATAAGATCCAACCTAAGCAGCGTAGCTAACACAATGGGCTTCGTCAGCATAGGCTCTTATTTTCAAATCTTCTCATTAGGAATCTTAAGATACATGACTCATGGCATATTCGAAATTCTGGCATACTTCACTGCAGGCCTTGCAGGAGGCATAATATCTGTAGCAGTAATACGGCATGACTTCAGGACAAAGAAATTTGAGCACATTGTCCTAGACTCAGCAGACTTATTAATAATATCCATCTTCATACTAGTACTGGCAGCATTCATAGAAGTCTTTGTAACACCTTATTTATTCTAAGCATTCATAATAATAAGCTTCCCTGCTCTAGGCTCAAAAATCTCTCCCTGCTTAATCAGGCTGTCAATAACTTCCTCAGTATTAGTCTCATTCACCATCCTCAAAATCTCATCAAACCCAGCGCCATCTCCTTTATCAAGCTCTTTAATAGCAGAAAATATCCTTTTCACCATATCTTCAGGCTCTTTTTTCTTTGTCTCCTTTTCCTCATATTTTTCTTTTTTAACATCCGCACTATCTTCATCCGGCTTATTTAACTCAAGCTTTCTCACCATAATCCACTTAGGATCATTCAACTTTTTAATAATCTCTGGGATAATATAAGTCTCATTTCCATACTCTCTTGGCCTGCCAATAAGTAACACAGCACTGCCAACCTCCACACCATTTGTGCGCGACATATCCTCAAACACTTTCACAGAAATCCTTCCCGTGCTATCATCTAATATAAGGTCCTTATAGCTTGGACTCTCTTCAACGGAAATAACAACCCCAATAAGATTAATCCTTGAAACCTTAACACTCTCCGATGTAACAATATAATTAGGCTGCCAGCCTTCATTCTTCACATACTTCCCTTCAACAATATCCTTAATCCTAACCTTATATGCAATCTCCCTCTTTTGAAAAGTTCTCTCTTCCATTTGTTTTTGGATACCCCACCGCTTGCGGTGAATGGGTATTTTAACCTCACTTGTTTTATGATGGGGTATTCACAACACTAAAAATACCCTTTTGGGATTTTTTTTTTATATCTTAGATACAAACCCTCTCCTTGGCTCAAAAATATCTCCGCTCCTTCTAAGCTTCTCAATAACCTCTTCCACCTTCTCCTCTTTAATATTCTTCTCCTTAGCCATAGCCGTAATATCCTCTATAGGGATAGTCTTCCCAATCGTGCCTTCAAGCTCATTAATAATCTCCTTAACCATAATAATAGCATTCCTTTGTGATGCAGGAATCCCTGTAGTAATCCTGTCAATATCAATCTTCCCGGTCTCCTTATCAAACCCAACCTGCATCAAACAATACTCCAGCAATTCAACAGCTCTCAAAGCATCATTCTTAGTAACCCTATTAGACAATCTCACCTTTGCAGAAGCCTCTGAAAGTCTCACCAACGCTTCCAACTGCCTTGGTGAAATAGGAATAGTCTTAATATCCCCTTCCGCCCCACCGCTTGCCCTCATCTTCATATAATATCCTTTAATCTCATCCATTGCAGCATTTGTAAGCTTCGGCTTAATCTTCTGTTTTGCATAAGCAATATACTTCTTAAGCAATTTAGTCTTAATCTCAGGCACAATCTTCTTAGGCTGCTGGTGAAGGCTCAATATATGAGAAGCCATCATCTCATCCTTCTTTTTATCAGGCAAATCCTTAACAGGAAAAATTAAGTCAAACCTGTTAATCAAAGCAGGAGGAAGATCAATCTGGTTAGCAATAAGGTCATACGGGTCAAACCTTCCCAGTTTTGGGTTAGCCGCTGCCAAAACAGTAGTCCTCGCCAGCAAAGTTGCCTGAATATTTGCCTTGCTAATGCTGATAGTATTATGTAATACTAAACCCTCACTGATAAAGGTTTTTGTAGGCTCTACAGTTACATCATAAACCCATTTAATATTTTTGTTTGGAATTTTTCTGACTGACTTAATCTTTATAAATCTTATATCTGATTTTGCAAATTTATAGAGATTATTTAATTCACTTTCTAGGAAATCTAGTTTACTCCTAGCTAAATTCTTTACCACCTTAAGTAGACTAAGATATCTCTCATTATCCTTTCTTTTTTCTATATTATAAAGAGTTGAGTAAGATATAGGTAATTTTTTGGTAATATCCTTAATTTGAATATTTAATGTTCGCCTAATCTTTCTAGTTGAGTCTGAAGATATAATATCGTTACAGGAGCTTACCTTATTTTTTATCCTATTTAGATACTTTAAAACAACAATCCTTTGTGAACATCCTTTTTTCTTTATAATATTAACAAAATATCCATTACTAATTCTAAGAAGCTTCAGTAAGTTGTTACATCTTTCAATAATTTTTAATAGAATTGGATCCCTGCAATTTAGTTTGTTTTTACTTCGAAGATAAAGTTTGAATATCTTTTTTTCCCTTTTATCATTCTTTTCCACACAATCTTCGTAAAATAATTTTAAGCTCTCTGTCCCTGATATTGTTACTTTAAAATATTCCTTCTTTTCTCTTTGTTCTTTGGAAATATAACTCCATATTCCATTTTGAAGCAAGATATCTTGATAATCCTTTGCCAAATCAAAGGAAGATGTAGAATAACCAAATCTCTCAGTATCGACAAACCCATCTCCTTTAAAGGCGCTTATTAGTAATTGTTTTTGTATATTAGGATTTGTAATCCTGATTTTATTTGGAATTCTCTTTTCTGTTGATTTATGAATAAGTTCATTAAAATTATCTTTAAAGAATTTATATAATGGAATTGAACAACATCTTATTGTTGTTAGGTCCTTAGTAGCTTTAGAGTTAGCATTTTTATCTCTGATGTTAATATTAATCCTAGTTTTGAATACTTTTCTGAATAATTTATATACATCTTTAATAATCTCTTTATCACAATTACTAACCCCTATCTCAGCATATCTTGTTTCTTTGTTATAGTATGAATGTCCTTCTGCAAGTATATAACCTATTAATCTTGCTAGATCTTTATTGAGAATTGGCGGAAATTTAAGTTTTTTATTATTGTGATGAGTAAATTCTTGTGGCACTAATTTAACATTCTTATTTGTTTTTATAGGATATACTCTTGGCACTGGGGATAGTTGGCCTGTTTTAATCTTTTCTGCAGCAATCTCCTTAATTTTCCCATCTTTAAAGACATAAACAGGATGTTCAGGGGTAACTTTAATACTTCTACCATGAGAATATAGGATTTCAATAAAATGCTTTGGAGCAATATGCCTGCTTACTTTAGTTACTTCCACTGGATATATCCTTTTGAAATCAGTAGTTAAGATATTTAGGTTAACTCCCTTATTCAAGATTTCACAGTTTTTTCCTTTAACAACTTTTTTCTTATTCTTATCTATAAGGGAATCAACTATTTTCCCTATTTTTTCTAATCTGCCACTAGAGCATAATATCTCCGTTTCAGGATGGTAACTTTGTTGCTCCAAAGCTTCATGCATAGCGCTCCTATCCTCTTTAGTCATCTTATCCATCTCATCAATACAGCAGATTCCATTAGACGCCAGCACCAAAGCCCCAGCCTCCAGGCTCCATCCTTTAAGAAACTCATCCTTAACAACCGCTGCAGTGAGGCCTGCGCCAGAAACACCTCTTCCGCTCACATACCTTCCCTTTGGCGCAATAACACCCACTCTCTTAAGCATTTGACTTTTGCCTGAGCCCGGGTCTCCAATAAGCAAAACATGCATATCCCCTCTTGACATTGCCCCATCAGACCTAGTCTTATGCACACCTCCCATCAACTGCAGAAGAAGCGCTTCCTTAATCTTTTCATG
>CEPX01060456.1_pt1 | contig 14468 bp, 24 predicted proteins | sample 361361 | NCBI WGS metagenome assembly CEPX01 (sample SAMEA2619974, study PRJEB7988) | marine metagenome | biome: marine biome (ENVO:00000447); feature: mesopelagic zone (ENVO:00000213) & marine oxygen minimum zone (ENVO:01000065); material: "saline water (ENVO:00002010), including plankton... | reverse complement strand
AACTTGTCGCATATATGTTACGTGCTGTTGATTTTATGCATGAGGGGCTACCAGCAAATGAATTTACCCCTGCTGATTTTGCTAATCAGAGAAACTGGAAGCGGGGGTATTCAGCAGGGGAAATAGTTGATTTATTTTAACCCTCCTGAATTCTGTTACATCAGAGTACCCAAGACAGGCTCTACAACATTTGTTCGTGCAATAGAAAAGTGGGGAAAGAGAAATCATAAGCAGGGGAACTACACGCTCAACCATACCCGTGCTTATAATGCCAAAGACAGGCTCCCAGAATGGGATCATGTGTGGACGTTTGGGTTCATAAGAAACCCCTGGGCGTGGTATGTGTCGTTTTATAACCATAGCATGAGAGATGAGCCTAAAAAGCAACGCTCTCACCACAGCTTTCAAACATATCTACAAGACTCACTGGAAATATCGCCGCTCTTGTGGTTGGGGGAGAAGGAAGACAACACACAAATACTTGTAGACACTGTATATAAAACAGAAGACACACCAAAACTAGGTGAAAAATTCACTGGGGTTTTTGGGGAAGAGTTTGAACTGGATATACAGCTGAATGCTGGACCAAAAGTAAACTATAGAGACTACTATGACGACGAAACAAAGAGACTAGTGGAACGGAGGTGTGCAGCGGAGATTGAACTGGGGAAGTATCTCTTCTAGAGAAGGTGCAGAACTGTAGTAAATATCAGGCGACACAATCATCCCACAAAAAGGGCCGAGGATTAATTTCCCCGGCCCTATCTTTATGCGTATAGTAGACTACAAAACCCTACGTCACACGTATATACGCAATCAAGTCTTGATTTAGTTTATTGTACGTCTCCTCCACAAGCCTTATCACCCCTGCAATCACATGTGAATTCTCATACCCATCCTCAGTGAGACTATCTAGCTCCTTCTGCGTCTCCTCTGGATTCACTGATGTGTGTGTCACTATCAGGTCCCCCCACCTGTCCAGCCCTAGGGTTATTGTCACCAGCGGCGTCTCCTGCGGCCTCTGGTCCTTCTTTTGTGGGGGCTTCGGCTTCATCTGGCGTGTAGAATTCGTCTGGGATGTTTGCTGCAAGCTCTTGCCCCTCCTTTATTATTACAGGTTTCGGCTCTTCCTTTACTGTTACAAGTTCCTGCTCCTCTATAAACGCCGGTTCCTCTGTGCCTAACATGCCAGTCATGTCAAGGGTACCATCAGAGCCTGTTTCCCCTGTAATTATGTGCTCATATATTTTCTTTTGGCTTTCTGTTATTGGTTCTTCAATTACCACATCTTCAACTTCAATAGGACGCTCGTGTTGTACTTCTGCTTCTGCTTGCACAATAGCCGCAACCTCTTCTGCTGTAGGCTCCTCTATGACTTGATTAGCCCCAAAGGCTGTAGCAATTTCATCCTCTGTCATGTCTCTTACTACATCAGTGCCAGGAAGTCTAATTTTCCCAGGTGTAATCTTAACACTATCTGGTGGGTCTATAACAGGCAAGTCTTTCACTACTGCTGCTTCCAACCGCTCAACCTCTCGCCCCATTAGTTCCATAGTGTGGCGAGAGTTGCGTATCTCAGACATGGCATAGTCCAAGACTTCTCGCTGTTCTGCTGCAGAATATAAAGCAAACTTCTCTAGTCGTTCTAAAATGTCTGGCATCCCTAGTCTCCTATATGTGTAACGTAATTAGCAATATACTGGTCTTCTGTACCTGCTCCCAGTGGTGTATTGTAGTGTTGTTTCCAATATCTGGCTTGCCCAATAAGCTCATCGGGTATTGGATCAGGCACCATATAATACTTCAACCTAGCCAACAGCACTTGTAGCGCAAGGTTAATGGTTAACTCCTTTTTTAATTCAAGCGGCGACAGCAACCATACTGGGCCTCCTAATGGCACTGCACCCATCACCCTAATCCTAAAGTCATGTGGTTTGTTCTGTGCATACCTGTACACAATATCTTCGGCAGTAGCCGGTTCCATTTGATAAAACCCTATGCCTGGACCCCCCTCCAACTGCACTAAGTAATGAAGCTGGCTCTCCTGTAATGCAGTACCAACCATTAAATCAACAGCTGCTGGTGTGTTCATTTCTAGCGCAGTCAGCACCGGCAGCAACACATGTTCTTTGTACTGTCGTAAATTAATCATTTTTGTGCCCCCTAACATTTATTCGCATGATTTGTCTCCTGTTTCTGGATCAATGTAACAAGCAGCGCCCGCCTGTTCTTCTGTAGTGTTGAGAACACCATAACGCTTGCCACTAGGTCTAAAACATGTGATGCCTTTCAAGCCACCTTTCCAACCCTTAACATACACATCACTAAACTCCTCAAAAGTCACTTCATCCCCTACATTAATGGTCTTTGATATTGCACTGTCCACATATGGCTGTACTGCTATTTGCATGTTTAAATGATCATCCACTGTTAGCTCTCCAGCAGTTTCCCCCTCAAGACCAAAATAATGATACACATAATCCTTCACTCGTACAAGGTTGGGTCCGTTCTCTGCCTGGACAGTGCGATCATACTCTAAGGCAAATACAGGTTCAATACCACTGGACACATTATCAGCCGTGAAAGATATAGTTCCTGTCGGGGCAATACTAATAAGGTGGCTGTTTCTAATGCCCTTCTTGCGTATCTTTTCTTTTAATTCATCAGGCAATCTAGAAGCAAAACCACTAGACAAGTAATGCTCTGCTTTAAAGAAAGGAAAAGCCCCCTTTTCTTCTGCTAGGTCTGCACTGGCACTATACGCAGCATTACATAGCTCCCGCATAACCCTGCGGGTAAAACGCACCGCCTCTGGTGAACCATATCTGTGGCCCATTAAGGTAATAGCATTAGCAAGACCAGTTATGCCTAACCCAATACGTCTGGTACGCTTGTGTGCTACCTCTTGTTCCTTGAGAGGATAGTTTGTACGATCAATGACATTGTCCATGGCACGTACTGCATGGGGGATATCTTCTTTAAACTGCTTCCAATCAAAGGGAAAAGGAACCCCTTCTTTATCCCGCTCCCCCATGTAGCGCACCAGATTAAAAGACCCCAACAGACATGCCCCAAAGGGCGGCAGGGGCTGTTCCCCACATGGATTGGTAGACTCAAGAGTTTCTATGTAATCAAGATTGTTGTCTTCATTGATGCGATCAAGGAACAGCACCCCCGGTTCAGCCCACTCCCAATTATTACGCATGATCTCGTCCCATAACATACGAGCGTCAATGGTACGATACACACGCCCTTCAAATTTTAGATCAAAGGTGCTCTCCTTAACCACAGCCTCCATAAATTCGTCTGTTACACCAACACTTAGGTTAAAGTTTTTAAGGTCTGTGTTGTTTTTCTTAGCACGAATAAACTCCTCAATATCAGGATGGTCTATTCGTAACACTCCCATCATCGCCCCTCGTCTGTGGGAGGCTGAAAGGATTGTACGACAGACCGCATTGTGTATATACATAAATGATACAGGCCCGCTAGCACTACTATCGAGGCTGACAATGCGATCACCATTAGGACGAATGCGAGAGAAATCGTAGCCGATGCCCCCTCCTCTACGCATTGTCTCAGCAGCCTCAGTGGCTGACTGCATGATCGAGTCCATAGAGTCTTCAATAGTGCCCGAGACAAAGCAATTAAGAGCCGTGACATTTCGTGGACTACCCATAGCAGTTTGAACACGTCCTGCAGCCCAGAACCTTTGGTCAAGTACCATCTCTTTATATGCTTTGCGGTGTTCTTCATTATCACAAACAGCCGCAGCCTCACGGGCCTTAGCCTCTTCAAAGCTTTCATTTTTTAACCTGTGTTTATAGGAATGCCACTCTGCACATGCAGGAACCTGGGGACCATACTCTTCACTCATTCGTATCTATTTCCTCTACTTCATCAAAATCTGTGTCTACAAAACTTTCTGCCCTAGCATCTAATGTAGCCTCAAGCATCTCTATACGCTCTTCCTGCTCCTTGGCTGTGTTATGTAATTCATCAACCTCAATTTCTAGCATCTTCAAATGGCTATAGATTTCAGCAGCTTCGTCAGCAAACCCATTACGTTGATTTTTTAGGGCTGTAAGTTTATGCCCAAAACGATCAAGAATATCTTTAATTTTTTTGTGTGTGTGCTGTTGTTCATTGGGTTTTTGCTCCATGTTCTAGCTCCTTTTCAATCTCTGCAATTTTACGTTCCGCAAACCATTTCATCTTCTGTGCATCATATAGTTCTGAAACACCGGGCTTCTCACCAAATCTGTAACATGCCTTAAAGATATTTGCAATACCAAAGGGCATGTTTTTATATTCAATAAGGTCTTGAATACCAGTAGCATCTGGGGGTAGCCTATAATAATTGTTACCAAGACCAGTAGCTTCTGGTTTAGAACGAAAGTTGCTTGTCACTATGGCCATATCTAATTCCCTAGCCTATTACGATAACCATTACGCCAACCAACTTCTGCTCCAGCATCATACCCCTGGTCATAACCATCACGGTATGCCCGTGAATAAAAATTAACAATGTATTCTTCCAGGTCTTGACTGTTTAACACGGGGTTGTCTCGTGGAACGCCAAATAAATCTGCAAGTTCTTCTGCTGGGCCTCTTACATCCATTTTATCTGCTCCTCAGAAAATTCTAGGAATTGTTTGTATACCAGTTTACCTGCTCCTCCATTATTTTTAAGGCTTTATCGGGGTCTTTTGTTATTTTGTTAATGAGTACGAGGCATGTCGTTGCCCCGCACTCATTTTTATTGAGATATTTAATAAGTTTGCTAAGTTTCTCCTTATCATACTTATTCACTTTGCTAAGTATACCCTAAACAGCATTCACTGTCAAGGCTTTTCGTAGCTCTTTGGGGTATTCAGTAAATCTACTACGATGCCAACCACCACAATCTTGACATTGGTATCGTTGATACTTGCCGGTATTGGTGACTGCATACCCTCGCCGTTGATTGTCCTCACTGCCACATTTGGGGCATACAATTTCATCACTTTCCATAAGCACACCAACATTCGGATGGTTGCGTATATATGGGCGCATCTTCAAATATAATTCTTCTGTTGAAATTACATCCTGAATATTATACCTTTTCATTTCTGCCCAAGCTCTTTTATTACCCGCCAAAGTCTCAAGCCACAGTTCAAAACCAGGGAACTCTTTATGGTCACTCTTTTTAGCAATTCCAAACACACGGGTCAAATAATCCAGAGAATTACCGTCAAACCCAAACTCCTTCCGGGCTGATTGGTATGTATCAATCTCTTTATAAGGAGAAGGCAAAGCCAACCCGTGTACAAGTGAGCGTCCTCTGATTTTAGAGGCATCAAACTTACTGAGATTGTGACCTACAATTATATCCGCCTGATCCAGAAGTACATTAATATCTTTAAGAACCTCCTTTTCTTCCTTGGGCATACCACTATACATAACCTTGTCTTCATCTAGCCACTTGGCCGCAAAACACATTATATCACAGTGCTCAAGTATTTGGTTTGGACTAATGTTCTCTTTAAAAAAGCGCCACACATAAGCAGCATTGGGACTTGTCTCAATGTCAATCGTTAGTGTCTTCACCATTATTAGGTACTTTCGGTTGTTCAAATGAGTCCCCGGCATCGAACACAGCCTTTCTGCCTTCCTCGGTAGATAGGAATTGGTACAAGCCAAGTACAGTTTGCTGCACAGCAGGAGACAGTGTTCCTGGGGTATAGTTAAATTCGATCCCTATTTCTCCTCTTGTATCCTCATAAATACCCAAATAAGCCACATTGGGTAGTAGCTCCATCATTTCTGGTTCTGGTGCATCAGCCGCATCTATTGCGTCTTGCTCTACATCTAAAGCAGCAATCTCTTTTGCCCACTCACCCATACTAACCTCCCTTCCTATCTATAAACTCAATTAACTTAAAGAAGTGTTCTGCATCTACAATAGCGAGAGGGGAGTGATGGTTTTTTTTAATGACGACGACAGCCTCACCACTCCCCTCATGCCCCTGCGCTTGCTCGTAAGCTTTCCACACATTCACCCTCTCCTGATTTTTCGCTTCAAATTTGTATGGTATTCTCCTACGAGCAGCAGGACTCAACTTAATGTCTGCTCCACTTTCCCCCATAATTGCTGGTTTAATATCATCTTCTTCAAGCTCCCTTTCATATAATTTTAACAAACACTTAACAATCCAGTTTTGTAAAGTACGTCCTTTAGCTTTGGCGCTCGATGGTTTCATAGTTCAACAACCACAAGCCAATCATCAGCAAACATATCTTCTTGTGTTGGTGTGTATACAGCACACTCCTTTACTAAAAGCCTTTCTAGTTCATATATATATTCGTTATTAACCCAAACATACACACCATATTCCCACCCCACACGAGCCATTGCAACATCCTGTTCAATAACTTGTGCTAAAGCATCATAAAAGGGTAAGCACTCTAAAGCGTCCTCAAGCTCCTCTTCATCTTCTATTCCAGGAAGTACAGGAGTGTCTGCCTCAACCCCTCGGCTGTCTATGTGTTCAAATCCGTTTTTTTCATCCATTGCTATACCCTTCGTGGCACCCATTTAATTTCTCCTCAATCCAAGGCAGCACTTCTGGATTATCCCTAAAGACCTGTGCCAAACCTGTAGCTATAGTGGTTACAACCCTTTCCTCCTTATCTTCATCTTGCACTCCATATACCCAACATACTGCATGTAAAGTTTCATGTAAAAAGCTGTCCGCATATTTGCGAGGCAGCTTTTGTAATGAGGTTTTGTCAAGACGAATTCGTTGATGAAGCGCACTAAAGTCCCCCCACCCATTCAGCTCATCCCCATGAGGCAGGTCTTCAACTGTAATGTCAAACGCTGCTATTTTCAGAACTATAGGTATTTTGTTCATCCACTATACTCCTGTACATGCCATGTATTAATTTCCAAATCTTGCACAGCTACAAAATTAAGTTCTGTATAATATTCCCACGCAGGGTTTTTAGCCTCAGATAGTGCGGCCCTGTGTGGGGTCATATCAGGCCAACATGCTACTTTAAACTCACAATACCCACAAGTGCGACATAGTTTCTTGTTGCCTGTGGGTTGTTTCTTAAAAGTTTCATCAAGGGGGGCAAACGCCCGCTCATAAGGTGCATCCGTATTAATCTTTTTGACTGTAGCAGCAGCCTGTTTGAGTGCAGCCTTCTCTGCTTTACCATTATCACGAGGCGTTTCACACACTATAATCTTACCGCTGCTCTTATTCAACACAATCCAACCACCAAAAGGTAACCCTCTGGCTTTGGCGTATGAATACCCTTGCACCACATAACCAAAAGGATCGTCTGCCACCACAGCCTCAAACCCCTGTTCAAACTTATAAAAACTGGACGTGGAAGTGGTCTTAATATCATAAATAACCCCATCGATTATGATATCAAGCTCCCCACCGATCTGCGACCCGCTAACATCCAGTGTAACAGGAACATTAGACCCTTCCACGTTCAGTCCCGACGCTTTGATAATCATAAAGAGCCATGCTTCAACCAAGGCCCCAGTAGCAAAGCGTACAGGAATAAGTTCAGCATCTACTGGTTCTTTTTGTGTTCCTTTCTTTTCATGATATAACTGGCATACTGGTTTACCTATATTGCTCAGTCGTAATGTAAACTCTCCATGGTTAGAGCGTTCGTTCATAGTAGTAAACCATTTGTTAATAGAGGCACTACACTTGTCAATTAGTTTCTGAGGAAGTTCCGCTTCTCCCTTCTGTAGCCTCTGCAAAAAAGAGTTAATATGCATTTCAATTACTGGGCCTTGCATATTAATGCTCCTCATCTAGTAAGTGCCACTCACTAGGCTCTGTAATCACTTGTTCAAATGATAACCTATTTATGGGGAATTGACCATAACACTCTTTACATGTATATCCCTCATTATAATCAATCCAAATTTCATCTTCTAAAATAACATCACACCATTGACACTGGTATTCATCTTCCATTGATGCGCTCCTTTAAAATTGGAGGCGGGCGCTTCCCCCGCCTGGGGTTTTAAGACAGGTGCATGGCCAAGTCTTTATTCACCCGTATATTTTCCGTCTAGCCAACGAGAACTAAAATGGGATTTCGTCGTCTAGATCATCATCCAAAGACTGGTCAATAACAGTAGCAGCCAACGCTTCTGCTTCATTCTTAGCATGTTTAGCTTCAAACTTAGCACGAATAGCATCATTCTCTGCATCAACAGTAGCACCGAAATCAATAGTCAGCTGCATAATTTCAGGGCTAATATCAATATGCTTTGTACCCCACTCCACCTGCACAGGGAAGTAGGTATTTGTACCATTTTTCTCACGGCCAGTGGTAAGTTGCATCACACGATTACAAGGTAACAGTCCTCGCTTCTTAATTTCCGTGAGTGCTTCGGCAACAGGCATAAAAGAAGCCCCATGAGTATACCACTCACACGGCACATCTTTTACCTTTACTTTCTTACCGTGACGATCAACCGCACTTTTCATAGTAAGAAGGCCAAACAGAGCGTTCTTACATCTAAAATCACGATCTTCTTTAACTAGATGCTGATACTTAGGTAGCATCTTCTTCTTATAGCTTCGAGCAGACTGCTCCCCGCCATTATCATCCACAATAGTTTGTTCCCAGTTACGATATAACTCTGTGGACAGCACCATTTTTTCCTCTTCAAGATTGAAAATCTGGTACCTATTTGTAATGACAATAGGAAGAAATTCAGCTTCTTCTGCATACGCCGTTACATAATCACCACTGGGTTCCTCTGCGTCCCAGTCAGTTTGAAAAGTTATTTTATAGTGGGAACGAGGTAAAGGCTCTGGCTTATACTTCTTACCAGCCGCCTTGGCCGCTTCTTCTGCATCCTCATCAATATATTCAGAATCATACTCAATAGAAAGACGGGGAAGGTTGTTACCAAGTTGATCATCGTCCGCTACACCCATAGCTGCTTTAAGAACTTCTATATCCACAGCATCAGGGTCAAGAGGCAGATCAAATTGGTTAGTCGTAACAAGATCGTTAGTCATAAGTTTATGTTCCTTTCACATTGTGTACTTTATATTATAAAGTCAAATACACGGTTTGTCAAGGTAAATCGTACTGTTTTTTCATAATATATAGACTTGTGATATATATGTCACTCCCCTCCTATTCCAAACATTAAGACAACACAAAATAGTATAAACAATATCCACGCAGCATCTACCGGCGTCATTCTTTGGTGCCCTCGCAGTATGTACGAGAGGGGTGGCGTTTAAAGGGAATACCCGAAGTCATACACCACCACATTATGTAGCTCTGCAATTCTTCCCTGTCTGACACATATATTGTTGCGGGTATAGAACCGTGCTCATCTATAAGTTCTTTAATTCTATCACCAGCAGTAATATAATCATTTTCTTTATCTGGTATAATACCCACTGTGTTACTCCTATGTATTATAATTATCCCAACGAGAACCTGTTGTTTTACGAACATAAAATGTATCGTTGGCGGTATTTTGTAATTCCCTTGACACATGATTAGCCTCTTTCTTAGTTTCATACGGCCCATAAACAGTAAGTTCTAGAGGATCATGCCGGGTCTTACGATGCGCTTTAACAACTGTTCACACCTCATCAATAAGCAGCATTGTATTACTCCTTTGGTATAATAGTTACATCAACCTCTGCCACAAATGCTTTGTGTCGCATGTCCTCGGTGCCTCTACCCCCAGGGAACACGACCACATGATCTGGTTTAAAATCCAACAGCATTTCTCTGTTGCGAATAGGGCCAGCAGCCCTGCCATACTTTTTCCAATCGGGGAAATAATTTCTTATTAAAATACCATTACTAAGTGCCCACGCCCTAGCAATTGTATCTACCCCCTTAGCTCCCCCAGTAGCAACCCAAGTTACTTTGTTGCGTTCATGGAATTTTAGCAGTTCATCACGTATATAATTAACCTCCCCTTTTGTCAGACCGTAATCCCGCCCGCCACACACTATAATTTTCATGTGATTAACTCCTTTACCACAATAGAATTGGTATATTTACCATACGCCTCTTCAATCAGACGTTTAGCATGAGCCTTTGATTTAGCAGTAATAATTTGAGAATGTGTGGTTACATCCCAAGTTTTCCACCTAACTATATAATGTTTCATTGTTTACACCTCCTTCGTTTCTAACCAATTAGGACCAACTTTCACATCTACTTCAATCGGGTATGTAAATTCAAAGTCATAGAACTCCTGACACATAGTATCAAGGTCCAGCAAACCCTCTCTCACCATCTCTACCACCTGCTCTTGTTCACCTGGGTATATATCCACAAGCACACTATCATGCACCGTCAAGACAATTAGAGATTTAAGTCCCGCCACTTTAAACCTTCGTCCAAGGGAAATGATCCCCAATGGTACCAAATCACCTGTCGCAAAACCTTGCACTGGGTAATTGACAATCTGGGTAGTCCCAAGGACATATCCGCTGCTAAGTCGTTTAGCATTTGGAAAAGCGTATGCCCTCCCCGTTGGATTAACCACTTCACCATTTCGTATTGCTGTAGCCTTGAGAGACTCATGCCACGACTTGATGCCCTGATACTTTTCAATAAACGCCTTGTAGTATGCTCGTTCTCTAGGAGAGCCGGATTGGCCTCCATATAGCGGCTTAAAGGTGTGAGCCTTCGCAGTTTGTCGATCAATCTGCTCAAGGTCTGGATCAAAGCTGTTAATAGTGTCTCTTGTAAACGCATGTGCGTCCACTCCTTCTTCTAGTTCCTGGCGTACAAGTTCATCCCCAGATAAAAACCCAGCCGCTCTAAATTCCAATTGCCCATAATCACCATCACCTATTTTTCCATCAGCAAATCTTGACACAAAAACCCTACGAATGGGGAATGTTCGCTCTCGGGGTTGATTGTGCAGATTGGGCGCAGTACTTGATAGCCTCGCTGTAGCAGCCACTGTTTGGTTAAGGGTGGTGTGGAGTATACTATCAGCCCCGACATAACGCTCAATTCCTTCTACATATGTTGACAGATATGTGGTGATAGCAGCCCGCCGACTGGACTTCTCAATAAATAGTTTAGCATCCTCTGGTACATCACTTGTTGCTATATAAGCCAAATCTTCTTTGTTTGTAGTAAAACCAGCAGCAGCTAGGTCTTGGACGCCTCTAGGTTTAATTTTAAATCCTGCAACCTCGCCTGTAAGTCTATATTGGATACCAACACCCGCACAAGCCTTACACTGTGGTTGGTTTTTATAAGGTACTCCAGCTTTAGTGACTTTATACAAGTGCCCACGTCCATTACAATCTTCACAAGGTATTGCCTCTGTTTTTTGTGCAACTGTAGTTAGCCTCTTAACTAAAGTTTCAAACTTTTTCTTGGCTATTTTTGGCCTATACTTATCTTTACCATATTTGTCTTTACCAAGATTAAAGGTTTCTTTCCAAATCTTCTTATCTTTTACTACACGGGAATACAGCATCATGGAACGGAAGTCCACGCTGTTCATATCAATGGGTGTGTCGCCTAGTACAGAGCGGACCATAGTTTCTAGGTCTTGATCTAATTGGTGTAACTCTTGCATGTACTCCTGCTTCAACTTAGCAAGAGCCTCCATGTCTATTTTGACACCATTGCGCTCCATTTCTAGAATATCTTTGAGGAAGGCACACATCATAGTGATGGTTGGAACCAATCCTGGCTCCTGTGTTATTAATCGTTTCATCTGATTACGGAACAAATGTGCCGTTGTTACACAATCAGCCCTGCCATACTCTTCTACCACTTCCCAGGGCATAGCTTCAAACCCTATGCCCTGATCCCAATATTCGTCTACTAAGTCACTACGTTTGCGAGGTAGGTTATGTTCTTCCGCCAGTGCGTTTAGCTTGAGAGACTTTTTGATACCTTTCATCATCACATATTCAGCTATTTGGGTACAATATACATTTCCAGTGTACTCAAATCCACATTCCAACAACCACCCTAAATCATGCTTGGCATTGTGGCATATTAATAAATCTGTATTACGTAGCAACTCTGATAGATGATAGTGCTCTTCATCTGGTGTGTGCTCGGGATAATCATTGTGCTCAAAGCACCAGTAATCTGTATCACTAGGAGCATGAACAGGGTCCCGTACCACCCCCACACTCACCAAATAATTCTCAACTTCATAGGGGGTGCCGTCAGTCCATTTATGTTCCTTTCCATTGCGATCTATATAACTCTTATATGTAACTTTATTTTCAACGTCCAGAACTGTTCTTCTCATTTTCTACTTCCATTCTTCATCCTCCTTTGTGTATTCTCTCCACCTATCAGAATCAGGTTTATATCTAAACCTAGGAACATATTTCCACTCCCCTCCAAGCATGGTGCGCTTAGTGGGTGCAGACATTGTTTCTGGACTATCTTCATCAACACCATTAGTTTGATTAACAGAGTTCCAGTATGTAAACCTGCCTCCACAAATAGGGCACCTATCCAGGGGGCTATAACAGTCTGCTGTACTATAATGTCCACCTACACAAATATATTCTTCATACCCTTCATAACTCATTTATTTCTCCTTTTACGTACATACCTTTTAATTACATATTTAGGTAAGCACACAAGTTGTGATTTGCTTAGGTTTTTGGTAACCCACTGTAAAGAATGTTTCTGCATTTTTAATAGCTGTGGCTTGTTGTTCTTTGCGTCTTTTACGATGTGTAGCTGTTCTAGTCATGTTGCTCTCCATTTATTTATCTATATTCGTGGATCATCTTTTTCAGCCACGAGATATAGTATCCGATTGGCTCAGCCGGATAAGGACTTTCTTTGTGTCTTTTATAATATTTAGAATTTTCTGGATATTCCCCAGGACGTAAACAGAACCCAATTGTGCAAGTAGGAAGCTCTGTTTCCCAGTTTGGTTGCTCTAAATAACAACTATAACAAATTATAGTATTGGTTTCATGTATTTCTTTTCCTATCGCTGACATACTCCCCCAACCACAAACTACACAAATCATATATAATATAATCTCTAGCAAGCTTTTCAGCCTTCTCACCGTGATTAGACCTAATAGTATTAAGGATATCACTCATAACCCATCCTCTATCTATAGAATTTTTACCTTCTTCTATAAGGGCATCAACCTGCTTTTTAACTTGCCTTTTATTCATGCTGCTCTCCTATCAATGGCGTTACGCATATTCACCCCTTGTACGGGGTACCCAATAACTTTAATGGTTTTGTCCCAACAATTACGACAGTCCCCACAAGTGTTACCCCTGGTTTTAGCCTCGCATACAGTAACTCCTTCTGGCACGTCGGTATCACAGTCTCCATCATACACTACAGACCCATGCCTCTTGTTAAACTTGCCTATTTTATCTGCACTGTACCTCACACAAGCATTCTTCATCTTCTTTATAGATGCAAGGTATGCTTTTATTCCCTCTATCTTATAACAACGTGTGGGTAGCCAGTGTTGTGTGTTGGGGGTACGCATAATTACTTCACGTATTTTCTTGGCTAGCTTTGGGTGAAACACGTCACCACTATCAAACCAACGAAAATACGGGTCTTTACCTATGGCCGCAACCATATCATCCGCCCACTCTGGTCTTTTCCAGTCGTGTCTGTTGTGTTCCCTACTAAATCTCACTTTAGGTAAATGATACATGCCAGTAGTGGCGTAACACCCCTGGCAGACTTCTACCAACTCCCCCCGTTTGTCCCTGCTGCCGGGGCATGTCTCAAGTGCCGGTAAAGACCATGACTTACACGGCATTTTACTTGTTTTGCTTAATTTTAACATATAGGTCTCCTTTTGTGTAATGGGTGTGGTCGTAAGTGGTTTATTTTTCTGTGTCTTGGGTCAACACCTTTAAAAACTCTCGAATACCAAATACAATAAAGACCACCATTATAGACACCAGAATTCCAAAGATGAAGCCACCAGTAAAGTCGATCTTGCAGCGTTCCGAGCAGGGGCTGCCCAACCAGCGGCGCTTTCAGAATGTCACCCTTTTTGAACTTCTTGTCCTTATCGGTGAACGAAATGATCGCCCTGATTGAGAACATCAAAGAAGATTACTTCAACTGGACTACACGTTGCGGTGGTCGTGAACTTAGTGACATCAATAAGACGATGATTGTGCGTGTTTACTCCAAAATTCGTTCCAGGCATCCTCTAGTTCGTACTTCAATTCATTTAAAGGACTGAACGCAAGAAACCCATCTTTCTCAGGGACAGCGAGCATCTTTTCCTCGAACTCACCATAAAATTCACATTCCTTGATTGTCTCATGGGCAATATCCCAGAACTTCTCAGCCCGTTCCATTGCGTAGTTTTTTATTTTACTCATAATGCAAACACTCCTATTCCAGAACCATTGACAGTGGTTGCGCGGCGGCATATCAAACCCTCGTTAGTGAATCCGGTAATGGGGTGAAC
>CEPX01094369.1_pt1 | contig 14475 bp, 16 predicted proteins | sample 361361 | NCBI WGS metagenome assembly CEPX01 (sample SAMEA2619974, study PRJEB7988) | marine metagenome | biome: marine biome (ENVO:00000447); feature: mesopelagic zone (ENVO:00000213) & marine oxygen minimum zone (ENVO:01000065); material: "saline water (ENVO:00002010), including plankton... | reverse complement strand
ATCTCTATGTCCTGTAAAATGATATTTTCCATAACTTGTACAAGTCTCGATAGTACTTTTTAATCCTAGTCCTGTTCTTATAGCACTAATAAAATTTTTATAACTTAACTCTTTAAAATCAAAAATAGTTGCTTCCCTACCAATACGCCAAGGAAAGTGTGAATGCGCGTCACTAAAACTTACTAATTGAAATTTATCTAAACAACTTAATCTCCAATTATCTGCAGGATTACTAGACATCCCTGTTTCCAAAGCATGAATATATTTTGTTCTATCTTTAAAACAATCTTCAACACAAGTAAATTGATTATATTCTCCCATCAGACTGAAATGTGTTGTCCATATATGGGCTGGAATAATTTCTATATCTTCACTAATAGATCTCATCATATCAACTAATTCAATTGAAGTAAACCCAAAAATTGGCCTACCATCATAATCTAATCTCCCTTTTTTACTTAATGCATCAATTATTTGTTTAGCCGTATCTTTATTAGGAGAAAAAATTAAATGATGAACTCTTCTTCCTTTTCCATCTTGAGTATATATTAAACTAATTTCTGTTTGCCATAAAAAAGGAAATTTGGTCTTAGTCCATAAGACACCATTCTCATCTTCTTCTAATTCTTCATTTATAGTTTTAAATTGTAAAGGATGTTGAAAATCTCCAGTACCTAAAAGATTTAATCCTTTTATTCTAGCATACTTTTCCAAATTTTCAAAAGAAATGTATTTACTTGTAGCACGTGCATATTTGCTATGTATTTGAAGATCTGATATAATTTTCATTTTCCTAAAATATAATAAGCATACTCATGATCATTCCCTGATTTATAAGGTTTAATGCATTTAATTAAACCAAGTTTAGAAAATCTGAGTATAAGATTTCTACAAGAACCGATAGTCATGCCACTATTTGAAGATAAATCCCAAGATGTAAAATAACCTTTAGAATTTTGAATTTTCTTCATAAAATCTTGATATATTGAGAGATATTCTTTATTTCTAAATTTTCTTAGTTTGATGGATTTTAATAAAGACTCAAATTTCCTTTTTTTCTCTAAACTTCTTAGATTTAGATTTCTATAGAGTTCTTTTAATTGAAATTGGCCATTAATTTGAAGTCTCCAAACTCTTCTATCTTCCCCTCTTGAAGAACAATAGACTCTATCAGGATAGACAGAAGATTGTATATCGAAGTGTGAAAGAAGTTTTTCAATATCCTCAATAAGAGCTGGTTTTCCATAACGTTCTAAAGAAGCATATGTTAATTTAACATATTTAGAAAGAGGATTTACACTGCCTTCATCATCAAAAAACTGAGATATAAAAGCAAACTTTCTGATTTTATCTAAATTAAAGATGAAATTAGGGATATTTTGATTAGTTTCTACTTTTTTACCTGGTTTTAAGCCTACCTTTAAAAATATTTTATAAACTAATGAAGAAAATTCTAAAATTATCATTATTGTGTTCTTCTTTTTTACCATTCTAGAATTAAATTCTATATCTCCAAAAACCTTTTTCATATCCTCAATAAATCCATTAGTTAAATTTTTATCTGAATTTGTATAATAAGGATTTGTTCGATTTTTAGGAATGCATCCATCACCAAGTATTCCTGCTAAAATGCGTACTCCCGACAAAGATGTAAAATCAAAAGTAATCTTTGGATTTTTTATTCTTAATCCATCTTTACCTCTAATAATCAAAATGTTATTATTATATGATAAATTAAAATAATCTAGAATTTTAAGTAATATGTCCAATCTAATCAAAGAATTTTCCATTAACCAATGTCCTATTTTTCTTCCAGATCCAATTTTTTTCTCAAATTTTTTAATACCAAAGTTTCTTATCTTACTTTCTATATATTTATGAAATTTAGATTTTAATTTTACAAAAATTTCATCATTAGGTAAATCTTCTAATCTAACAATACCATTTTTACAAGGAGTCATATAAAAACATTAATGAGGAGATATTTAATTATATTGGTAAAAGATAATAGTTATATATATGTAGTTCAGAATTCTGTATTCTCTACAATAATACTTCTCTCCTCAGAATCTTTATAGAAATATGTTAACTCTATTTTCAAAGGTCTTGTATGTGCAAATTCTTGTAAACTAGAAGTTGAAACATCACATTTGATTGTTCTCTTACCATCTATTAAATCCACAATACCTTGAGATCCGCCATTTAATCTATTACAACTAGGACTTATCCTTTCAGAGGCAGATGTAACTCTAATTTTTAACCTATCTTTTTTATCTCTTTGTTCATTACAGACACTTGTAAAAGTTCCAGGTTCAAAAACATCTCCACTACCCTTTTTTTCAACATCAAATGTAAAAGAAACTTTATTTGAGCCACTTGGTCTTTGTGTCATTTTAGTAACTTGAACAGGTGCTCCTGAACTTTCAATATCTACACTACTATCATCTAAATCACATACATCATTTGTTAATCTCTCATTAGCATTTCTCTTTAAACATATATCTCCTTGTGCTCTTGTTTTATACTCATAGCAAACATCTGCTCTCATAGTAACAGAAAAATCAGCATCTAAATCAAATTTATATTTAGCATTTTCAAAAACTAACTCATCTTCTTCTCCAACCTCATCTCTATCTCTAAATCTTCTTTCTCCATTTAATTCTCTATCACTCTTAACAGATAAAGAAGATAATGAAAATGCATCTCGATCTATCCCTTGTAATGTAGCAATAATTTTTCCAGATTCTATATCATGTTCTCCATTATTTTCAACATTAATAACAATATCAAACTCATCTGCTGAATTATCTCCAATTCTTTCTGGAGTTTCTTCATCATCGAAAGCTATACTTAAACCATCATTTCCACTTATGAATATTTTCCCTCTACTACTTGAATCAGTAGAAGAACCTTTTTGACATCCAACTAGAAAAATCATAAGAAAAACCAAAAACAACATTATATTCCTCTTTTTCATCATATTATCTTCTCTTTATTTTTATTAAATATTTCTATATTTATCTTCTTCTATTTCTATCACGATCTCTTCTACTAAGATTAAATCTATCCTTAATATCTTCATCTAAAAATACAATTAAACTATCTACCTCAAATTCATTTCTAGGTACTAATTTAACAATATTACTTCCTCTTAAAATTAATGAAGATATATTCCTTTCAAAACTTGATTCTATTGTATCAAAACTTAAACTTTCTTCATTAACACTTATTTTAGCTCTTTTTCTTCCTTTACTTGTTCTTTTATCTTTAAATTCTAATCTCAATACAGCATCTAAGAATCCATCTTCAATATCCTCAAATTCATCATTTGCAATTTCAAAGTTATATTTAGGAAAATCAATCTCTGATAATTCTAAGTCTAATTCAATATCATCTAATTGATAATCTCCTTTATTTAATCTAAAACTAATTAAATTATCTCCAGATCTTAATTTACTTGGAGATATTTCTAAAGTAAATTGTGTAGAATCACAAAATAAAATATCATTAAACACAATATTATTATTAATCGCTACAACTAAAGTTCCTTGTGTTTTCAAACTCAAACAATTATTGAAAAATTGTAAATTAACATCTTCTAAATTACTTTTCTCTGTTTTAGTTAAAAATATATTCCTTTCAACTAATTTATTATTTTCTCTTGTATCTGTTTTTAATTGAACATCATTTAAACTATATCCTCCTATAATTCCTCTATTAACCAAAATTTTAATTCTATTTCTATCTCTCAAATTTCCTACAGGTAATTTAATAGGAACCTCTTCTGTACTAACTTCATCATCAAAAACTAAAATATTATTTAACTCGACTTTTAATCTTCCTTCATTTTCAAGAATAAAGAAAAATAAACTTAATCCTTCTACATTATCTGAATTATCTAAATTAAATTCAAATTCTTCAAAATTTTCTGTAAATATATTTCTATTTAAAACAAGTTTATTTGATAACTCAATTGAATCTTTTTCTAATCTAGAAAATATAGAAATTGGATTTATATCTTTAGTGATTATCCTTTTTTTAAAAGGTGTGACTTTTCCTGGAATGACATTCAATAAAGTCTTTTCTCCACCATTTAAAACAAAATCTCTACTATCACCTCTTGAACTAGTTTCAGATGATCCAGGTAATAATTCTTCTCTTACATCTATAGGAACAAATAACATAAATAATAGAATAAATAATCCCAGTAATAAAACAAGAGCAGCTATGTCTCCTTGTCCTCTTTTTTTCATAAATATCAAAACAACTTTATTATTTTTAACTCTTTCTATATCTATAATCCCACTAAAGCTGGCATATGTTTGATAAATTTGAATAATCTTGGTTCTTTTAATATTATTTGTAAAATAAACTTTGTTGGATAATCTCTATCATTTTCTTCTAATATAGTTTTTAATTTATTTTGATTAAATAATCTTACTAATTCATTATAATCTTTTTCAGAAAACCTATCCATAACTTTTCTCATATATAAACTCAATAATAAATCCTTTCCAACTAATTTCCTCCAATTTCTATCATAATTTTCAAAAGATTTAGCCATTTCTTTAGCTGCAATCATTCCTTGAATAATTCCACCATAAGTCGTAGCTTTTACTTGAGTTGCTGCATCTCCTAAAAGATATACATTATCTTTACTAGTTTGAACTTTTGGATCAAAAACAGGAATCATCCCAGATTGATAATTAATTATTTTTGCTTTTCTTAACTTTAATAATTTGTCAAATTCTTGTTTCGCATTTGTATATGCTGCTATTCCTAATCTTGCTACTTTATTATTTTCAGGAACAACCCATCCAAAACAACCATATCCTAAATAAAAATCTATAACACTTCGTTCACAATCTGTATTTACTCTAGCTTGGACACCATAAACAAATTTTCTATTGTTAAACAGATTATTATTTTTAGCAACACTAGAAAAAGGACCATCTGCCCCAACTAAAATATCTGTTTCTTTAACTTCATTATTTACTTTAAGTTTTATTCTTCCATTATTTGTATTTCCTTGATATTTATGATTTAAAAAATAATTAGCTCCTTCTGACATTGCTAATTTCGCCACATATCTATCAAATTCTCCTCTATCAAAAATGTAATTTGATCCCTCTAATTTAATTTCAACAAAATTATTATCTGGAGAAAAAATTCTAGCAGTTTTAGCTTTATCTATCACAATATCTTGATCTATTTTTATAATCTCATTTAAAGAACTTGTAGTTAACCCAGTACATTGTATTGGATTTCCTATGACTGAATGATCCTCATACACATTAACTTTATGGCCTTTTCTAGCTAAATCATAAGCTAAATAACTTCCAGATGGACCTGCTCCTATAATTGATATCATATTATATACACTAAAGAAAATGCTTATAAATATAACTAACAAAATTATTTAATAAAAGAGGATGATAATTGATTATATCTTAATAGCAATAGGTTTATTCGGTTTATTGATAGCTTCATTATTTGATATAAAAACAAGAGAGGTTCCTGATTGGATTAGTTATAGTTTAATCTTATCAGGATTATCCCTAAGATTACTCTATTCCTTAAATACTTATATTTGGAGTTTTTTATTAGTTGGTGTGATTGGATTTTTAGCAATGTTCTTAATAGGAGATTTAATGTATTATACAAAACAATGGGGTGGTGGAGACACAAAGATATTGATGGGATTAGGTGCTTTATATGGAACTATCTTAGGCCAAAAATTTTTCTTATTAAGTTTATTAGTTAACATATTAATTGTAGGAGCATTTTATGGATTAATCTGGAGTATTATCTTAGCAATAATTAATAGAAAAAAATTCATGGAAAAATTAAAAAAATCAATTGACAAGAAAAAAAGATTTAACACTTTATTGTTAATTTCTATTTTAATAATTGTATTAGATATTTTATTTATAAAAAACTATGTAATTAAAGCAATAATTGCTATTATATTTTCATTAATAATATTATATTATTATTTATCTATAATAGTTAAAGCAGTTGAAGATTCTTCATTATATAAAATAGTTCCAGTATCAAAACTAACTGAAGGAGATTGGGTATCTAAAAACATAAGACTAAGACATAGATTAATTTATAGAAAAGACAGCTTAGGAATAGATAAAAAACAAATTAATTTATTAAAAAAATCTAAAATAAAAAGAGTAGAAATTAAAGAAGGAATTCCATTTATTCCCTCAATATTTTTAGCAACATTAGCCACATTGTTATTTGGAAATTTAATGAGTTTCTTATTCTAAGCTATTCTTTTCTCTTGTTCAAGATCTAAAGCTTTTTCTTTTTCTTCCTTAACTTCTTTTACTTCTTGGGTTTTCTCTATTTTAGAACTAATGGCTTTAGAAATATTATTCATCTCTTCTTGTTCAACTTTCTTAGGCTCCCAAATAAAATTAATTCCATCTTCTTTATATCTTGGAATAATATGAACAACAACATGTGGTGCATTTTGTCCAGCTAATTGTCCATTAGCAACAAAAATATTAGTTCCTTCTGCACTTAAACCATTTATCACAGCTAAACTTAATTTATTAACAACTGTAAATAAATGACTAACTTCATTATCTGGAACTTGAAACAAAAATTGATAATGTCCTTTTGGAAATAAAATAATATGTCCTTTAGAAGCTGGATTTATATCTAAAATCCCAATAACATTAGCATCTTCATAAACAGTAACTGCATTAATTGATTTATTAGCAATTGAACAAAAAGGACATTGCTTCTTTGTTAATTCTTGAAGTTCTTCTGGGGGTAATTGTTGTAAAATTTCTTGAATTTTCTCTTGTTGTTGTTCTGGTGGTAAATCTTTTAGCTGTTCTTGTATCTCAGCTAATTTTTCATCTATTCCCATGAATAAGTTAATTATATAAACAATTAAAAAACTTTGCCCTTATGTTGTCTATAATAATTCCAGCATACAATGAAGAAGATTACATTAAAGCAACATTAGAATCAATAAAATCTCAAAATTTCAAAGATTATGAAATCATTGTCGTATGTAATGGTTGTGATGATAAAACTTCAGAGAGAGCTAAAGAATTTACAGAAAATGTTCTAATCCTAGAAGAAAAACATGTATTAAAAGCTAAAAACAAAGGTGCTTCTATAGCTAAATATGATAAATTAATATTCTTAGATGCAGATACTAAATTCAAAAAAAATAATGCATTAGAAAAAATTGATAAAAATAAAAAAAACATATCTACTTGTTTTTTCATTCCAGATAAAATTTCATTAAAATATATTTTATTTATGATAGTTAAAAATTTTATTAGTTTATTTGGAGCAGGAAATGGAATAATAATATGTAATAAAGAAGATTTTGAAAAAATAAATGGTTTTGATATTAATGTACATCCTTTAGAAAATAGAAATTTAATAAAAAAAATTAAATCTTATGGAAAATTTGGAGTAGTTAATACTTTTGTAATAACCTCTATGCGTAGACATGAAAAATGGGGACTATATGGATTGTATTATTGGTTTAAAAAATTAATATTAAAAAACAAAAATAGTTATGAAAATATAAGATAAAATTAAGCATAATTTATTTTAAATTGTGTAAAATCTGCTAAAGAAAGTCTTCTTGCAATTAGTATTCTAGGATAACTTACTTCTTTTGCAATCTCTTTTACTTTATTAGCCACTTTTTCTGGAACTCTATTCGGCAAACCTCTCATTAAATCATTAAATAATTCAAATGTTCCATCTCTCTTCGTATTTAAAATTAAAGTTAAAACATCATAAGCCCTCATCATATCATGTTGTCCCCTAACTTCAAGTACTGTGCTAAAATCAAACATTTTAAAATCATCTCTATCTTGATAAAAATTCTTCAAACATGCATTTCCATGTAAAACATCTCTTTCATGTATTTTCATTAAAGTATCTAAACATTTATCAAATATTTCTCTTCCTTTCTTAGGTTCTCTTTTAATAGCTCTTCTAGCATCATATTCAAAAGGAAAATCGTCTAAATATACAACATTATCATTTCCATCTGGAACTTCTCTTAATTTAGGAGATAAAAAACCATTTAATTTTCCTAATTTATTTCTCTCTCTCTGTAATCTAAAAGAACTTGTATCTTCATTGTCCCAATATTGAACTTTTCTTATTCTATTATTAGTCCAAGTTGACCATCTATATCTGCATTTATCTAATCTAGAAATAGACTCCTTAACATAAATTCCTTTATTACTTATAACTCTTTCAAATGTTGTTACAAACTTATTAATTTTCATTATCCTAATGCTCTCCTAACATCTACAGCTTCAACACTCTTAACATTTTCAATTTTTTTTACCCCATCCTCAATTTTATCAGTACTTCCTTCAGACTCATCCATAATAAAAATAATCTTTAAAGCTTTTAATCCAAACCCAATTGGTTCCTCTTCTACTTTTCCTATCTTAATTCCAAATTCTTCTATCTTAACAACAACTTTATCTTTTAGATCTTCTAAATCAACTTCTGGTGATTCAGGCATTACTTTAAACGTAACAATAACATTTGCCATTTTAATTTGGTCCTGAAAATGAACAATTAGAACAAACATATTTTGTAGCTAATTTTCTTTCTTTTAAACTCCTTACAATCTCTGCTTTACCACATTTTGGGCATTTAAACTTAGTAGATCCTTTTTCATTAGTAATTTCTTCTCCTAAATTACTTTTTACTATTTTTAATTCTTCCATGTTATAGTGCTCTAAAATAGTATTTATAAAACTTTTGAATATAAAATTAACAAGCCCTTATGGTGTAATCTGGATTAGCACGTAAGCTTGCGGTTTTAAGCAAAAAGCTTAAAATCTGGGTTCAAATCCCAGTAAGGGCATAAAAATCATTTATATGTAAATATTATTGAAAGTCCTCAATCGTTAATTCTAATTTCTGGTCATATTCTTTAACTTGTTTTGAGGTCATACTTTCTATTAACCAAGGATAGGCATTTAACTCATTCAAACAAGTAAATGCTTCATAAAGTGTTTTTCTTTTAGGATATTCTGGTAATCTCTTAATTTTGTAAGATTTTGAAAATTCTTTTTGAAGTTTGCTCTTATATTTTAGAGGACTTGTGACTCCAAAAAAATAAGTTTCTGCTCTTGAATATTCACTTTCTGCACAACCTGCATATGCCCATTCTAAATCAACTAATCCGGAAACCCCTTGTTTTGTAACAAGAACATTTGACATCGCATAATCTCCATGTATAAAACAAGGTTTTATATCAACATTGTCTAATAAATATAGATTATCTCTAATATGTCTATCTATAATCAGACTATATTTTCTAAGTTTTTTAGTTTGAATACCTTCTAAAGTTTTTTCAACAAAAGCAGAAAACTGTTCTTTCCAACTATTAAAAGGGCCAGGATCAACTTTTTTAGATTCGGAATAAATTTCACCCATTGCTACAATATTAATTGATTTTTTCTGAACAAACCCTCCAAAGTTATTAAAAGTAATTGAGTGTATTTGTGTTAAATAGTCTCCTAATTGCTGAAAGATTTTTTTTAATTCCCTAAAAGAAAATTTAAAACAATTTTTATGTAAAGGAACACCATCTAATTTTTCCATGATAAAATATTTATAAGATATTATTTTTTTAGAAGAATCCATATGAATAACTTCTGGAATTGGGATATTTGTTTTTTCTTTTAAGAGATTTAAAGCTAAAACTTCTTTATCTACTTTCCAATATTCCCACATAGGATTACAAACTTTAAGGATATAATCTTTTGAATTAATCTTTAATTGATATATTGGATTTACAATACCAAAATCTAATAATTTAGTTGAAGAAAGTTTCCATCTATGGTTAACAGATTCAACAATATTCTTTAATTCTCGTTCTGTTATCCTAATCTTAGACTTATGAACCATTTATATATCTCCATATCAAAATAATTATATAACTAATAAACTTTCTTATTGAAATAGGAAGAAATAGCTAAGAGATCTGCACAACAGGTTCAAACCCCAGTAGGGGCAAAAATTATGGGATAAATTTAAAAATAATTACGACTTAAGAAAAAAATGACTAAATTAAAAAAGAAAAAGAAATTTCAAGTTTATTTAATAAGTATCATTTTGATTATTCTTTCTTTATTTTTGATTTATAAATTTTATATTTTAAAACCTTGCTCAAAGTTTTTGGGCCCTGAAGAGGTAAGACATAATATCTCTGAATATCCTTTTTATGAATTAGACTTATCTCCCTGGGTTCTTGAGGGTTTTGGAAATTCTGAGATTATTGTAAATGTTAAATGTATGGGAGAATTTCAAAGATATTTGTTTAGAAAAAATTTTGATTTTACAGAATTTAAATATGTATGGGCTAGTGAAGATTATGATAGGGGAGTTAAAATTAAATATGGTTTTTCAGATAATCCCCATGATAAATCAAATAATGTTCTTTTATTAGTGCCACTCGCAAAAAATGGAAAAGAATGCAGAGTTATTCCAATTTATTCTGGAATTTGTAGATAAAATTTTAATGAATTTTTAGCAAAAACTTTGAGCAAATGAAAGAATTCCAAAAAATGGAAAATTTATAGCACTCCTTAACATGTTCAAATCCCAGTAGGGGCATAAGTTTTATATATCTTTATAGGGTCTTATCGATATGAGTTTTAAAGAAATTAGAAATTATATTTATTGGTTTATAATATCTTTGGTATTATTTTTTATTATGCTTAATCTTAACAATATTTATTATGACTTAACTACAATCATTGGGATCATTATATGGACATTTTTTAATATTACTTTAATCTCTTCATACTTATCTTTAATTTTATTGATCTATAAATTTGCAAAATCTAATGATAATCTTGCTTCAAAGATTGTTAACTATCTTTCATTGTTTCTATCAATAATTTTTTCCATAATGGTGCTTTATGATTTAAACTTTAAAGGAGGATATGGAGTAGGATTTATATTGATGATACCTTACTTGATATTCGCTAGTCTAATTGGAGGGATAGTCTATTATTTGACTAAGAATAATCCAAAAAAGAGTAAAGCAAAAAAGAAATAAATTAAGGGTATTCTTTAAAATATTCAACTTATAGTAGGGGCATAAGATATGAAAATGAAAAAAAGATGTGAATGGATTAAAGATGGAAATAAACTTTATCAAAAATATCATGATGAAGAATGGGGTGTTCCTTTACATAATGAACAAAAATTATTTGAACTATTAATTTTAGAAGGAGCTCAAGCAGGATTATCATGGTTAACTGTTCTTAAAAAAAGAGAAGATTACAAAAAACTATTTGATAATTTTAATCCAAAAAAAATAGCACAATACACAAATAAAAAAGTTGAGCAACTTCTAAAAGATGAAAGAATAATTCGTAATAGATTAAAAATAAATTCCACCATACAAAATGCTAAAGTTTTTATTGAAATTCAAAAAGAATTTGATTCATTTGATAAATACATTTGGTCTTTTGTAAATTTTATCCCAATACAAAATAACTTCAAATCAATTAATGAAATTCCTGCAAAAACTGAAATTTCTGAAAAAATTTCTAAAGATCTTAAAAAAAGAGGAATGAATTTTGTGGGTCCAACAATCATTTATGCTTTCATGCAAGCTATTGGAATGGTAAATGATCATGAAGTTAATTGTTTTAGATATAAAGAAATTTAGAAAAATGGAAATTTAAATTTCTTTTTATTTTTCAATTCATTTAAAACAAATACAGATGCGGCAATCATGATATATGCAAAAAATGCATTAACTGTGATCAAATAAACAGTAGTATATTGGAATACTCCTTGAACTATCCCAACAATATTAATGATAATAAGGAATTGATAATACCATTTCATTTTCTTAATTAAGAAAAATATATGTAAAAATAAAACAATAATTAGTCCAATCAATAGATAAATTTCATATTCACCAATTTGTATATTATAAGACAAAAAGTACATGAAACGAATAAAGGCAATTAAAATTAGAAAAAAATTAGCTATTAAAATATGATAATTCATTGATTTGTTCATATAACATTCTTAAATGAATTTAGGTATATAAATTTATTGACAAATTCTAATTATATCTACTATCAATCCTACTTGTTTTAGAGATAAAGAAATAAATTTATAAAAACAAAAAATTGATTATCTAACATGCCTACTATTACTCAAATTCATAAACATAGAAGAAAAAGACAACACCAAAAATTAGAACCATATCCTCATCCCAAGAAAAAGTTCAAAATTTTAGATAGAACTGTTGATGTAGTTTCAATTGTCTTTCCTTTTATCATCTTACCGCAAATTTATGAAATTTGGGTTAAGAAAAATGTTGAAGGAGTTTCCTTTATTACTTGGTTGCTATTTTTATTATTTACAATTCCATTATTTTTCTATGCATATGTTCACAAAGAAAAGAAATTAGCATTGATGTATGGTTTATTTTTTATTGTTCATGCTATAGTAATTATTGGTATCCTTGTTGTTTCTTAGATTATAATTTTCATCTAAAAATAATTGAATTATACATCTTTAATACCTTCATCTGTAACCATAAAAATACATTCTCCATCAGGTAAATAAGGACTATCTACTAATTTTGCAACTCTTGTTCCTTTTTTACCTTTCCTTAAATAAATTCTTACTTGAGAATTATGGACAATAAATCCATTTGCAACATAATTCTCTTCTCCAGGTACTTCTATATCATATAAAGGTTGTTTATTCCCTAGTTGTTTTATTTCCCTAATTCTTCTCCATTCTATATCTGCATTCATTAAAACTCTTAAATTCTCTAATTTATCTTTTATGTCTTTTTTTAAATCCTTAACTTCAGATAAACTTTCAATTACTTTGCTAAAATTATTTAATGTAATATAGTTATAACTTTTTGGTCTTGGCCTCATAATCTTTGATGGAGATATTCCTGCATCTTTAAGTAAATTCCATAAATAATCTCTATTTATTGGAATTATCTCCCTAGTAAATTTCGCTTTTCGAGAATAATCAATCCATTTTTTCAGTATTTGTTTTTTATCTTTAGCTGTTAGCCCAATTATCTCACCAAATCTTAATAAGTCTCTTCCACTAAACATTAAATTATAAAAGTCTCTTTGATTTTTAGACTTGGATCTATCTAAAGTAGATCTTATACCAAGTCTCAATAATAACATTTGCAAATATCTTAGTAATAATTCATCTTTTTGTCCCATTGAAAATTTACATTCCCTCTTACTCACATAACCTTCTGCATCTGCAAATCCTTTAATAAAAGAAATTATGTGTTTATTTGGTAGTTTAGATATATAAATCATTAAATTTTTATTTATTTTCTCAAATAAATTATGTATAGTTTTACTGTTTATATTAAGACTATAACAATTCTTATCTTTTACTTTTGTGATACTTCCCCCTAAATTAAACTCTTGTTTAAAAAGAAATTTATAATGTTCTAGCACATCATATCTTTCATCTCTAAATCTCAAACTTCTCTCTTCTAAATATCCATCCCCCATAAAATAACCTAATAATTGACAAATTTCTGGAGTAAAATACTTAGGTATGATTATATCTTTGTATTTATTTGTTGTAACCTGCATAGCCATCTCATTCATAGATAACCCTAAATTATTTACTAAAAGAGCCATATTGTCTTCTTTTGTTGGATAACTTTGGTTTAATATCCTTCTCAATTGTCTGGGAGTAACTGCTATATTCTCACATATTTGTTTTCTAGTGAAATTACTCTCAACTAATTTATCTTTAATTAATGTACTTCTTCCTTTCCTTATTTCAAATAGTCTCTCAATTTTAACTTCTGGAAGTTTTTGTTCTTTTCCTTCTAAGTCAATTCTTTTTGCACAAGCAACAAAATCTCCAATTTTTAAATTTTCTGCTGTAACTTCTACCACATTAGCTTCTTCCCCATTTAACCTAAAAAACCTATGTTGTGGAGAACATTCTATCTTCAATCCAGCATCTATAGAATAAATTTTATTTGTATTTAAATTTACATAAAAATTAATAAAATTCTTTTTCCCAATTAACATTCCTTCTTTAAATTTCACACTAACAATCTCATTATCTTCATAACAATCAGCAATAGGTTTGATTGTTCCATCCCCTAATTGTAGCAAAGAATTAGGACTTAAACAATTATGTCCAACTATATTCCCACCAATAGGAGCAGTAGGATCTCCAAAAAACATATCTGGTTTAGACATTACTTGGTTAGTAACATAAACACATAAATTATATTGATCTGCTAATTTCATTAAAGTATGCATATGTTTATTTAATTTTTGTTGTCTATCACTTAATTGGCCTCTTCCATGAAAATCAGCTCTAAAATGAGAAGTTAAAGAATCAATAATAATTAATTTTATATTTTCTTGTTTAATAATCTCCTCACATTTTTCAGCCAATAACATTTGATGATCTGAATTA
>CEPX01195847.1_pt1 | contig 14477 bp, 9 predicted proteins | sample 361361 | NCBI WGS metagenome assembly CEPX01 (sample SAMEA2619974, study PRJEB7988) | marine metagenome | biome: marine biome (ENVO:00000447); feature: mesopelagic zone (ENVO:00000213) & marine oxygen minimum zone (ENVO:01000065); material: "saline water (ENVO:00002010), including plankton... | reverse complement strand
CCCACCCCCTCGTTCGAGTCCTGGCGGGAAAAACAATACAGCCAAGATAAAACTCGGCTGTATTGTTTCAGCATCCCCGGCAGGACTCGAACCTGCAACCTACTCCTTAGAAGGGAGTCGCTCTATCCAGTTGAGCTACGGGGACTTAACTTTAACGTACCAATTTTATAGGAGACTTACAATAAACCTTCTAGCTTATACCTAATAGCTTATAAGCTTTGGTCAAATTGCCGCATCCGCACAAGAAACTCTTCGTTTAGCTGATTAATAGTCTGAGTATTCTGATTTACCTCATCGAGTGTGCTTCCAATTATGTCTTGCTCTTCAAATGTTGAACGAAGCGCAATGGATCGCTCCAGGCTATCAAGAAATTCATTAAGATTTTTCGTGTACTGGATAAACTCACTCACAAGAGAAAGTTCTACAGCAATCGCCTCATAAGCAACACGCTGTGAGGAGACAGGGGAAACACGAATAAGAGATTCAGCAAGTCTTTGGAGATGCTCAGAAAGCTCAAAGGCATTTGAGAGCGCCTCTGCGTTATCATCTTTTGCTTCACGTACAAGATTGATAGCTTTTTCTATGCGCTCACCTCCTCCCTGAATATCTAAAAGGTTTACCTTTCGAATTTTTTCATTAGTGGAGCTGGTAAGCGTAACAATCTCTCGGCCAACAGCCGCAGCATCCTCACGGGCAAGCATGAACTCATCCGGAATAAAAACAGATCCCTGCTGTCCTGCAAAAAAATTTGAGGTAAAGATAACAAGCAGAGAAAACATAATAGCTAGGAAAACATAAAAAGGAGCTCCTTTGGGACGAAGGTTTTTTTTCAGAAGCGTAAATATAGTTTTAAGTCGTTGAGTCATAAAAAGATTTTAAAAATATAATACATAAGAAAAGCAACAGATACAACTAAGGAAAGAGATTGTCATGAGAAATTCACAAAATCAATCGTCAATATATAAGGACAAGTGTATAATAATATCTACATGCTTACATTAGATGACATGGTTATACGACTGGCTGTTGCCATAATTCTTGGCGCAATCGTAGGAGTCGAACGCGAAATGGTTGGAAAGGAGGCGGGAGTGCGCACCGATATAGTGGTTGCAGCAGGCGCAGCAATTTTTACAATGATAGGCCTTTCACTTCCATACACTCTAAGCCTTTCTCCGGGCTTGGCTGAACGAGTAGTAGTAGAAAATAGCGGTTATCTAAGGATAATTGCAAATATAGTAGTTGGTATTGGTTTCCTGGGGGCAGGCATTATTATTCATCAGGGGCCTCGTGTGCGGGGGCTTACAACGGCTGCTTCCGTGTGGTTTGTAGCAGCAATTGGAGTCCTCGCAGGGATTGGCCTCATCGCATTTGCTGTAATAAGTACAATAGGAATGACTGCGCTTCTTATAATACTTCGCAAGATGGATTTATACAGCATAGTAGGGAGAAAGAAAAAGAAAAAAGGGAAAAAGAAATAAAGCGCATTCGTTTGAACATATTTTCATGCTGCTATGCGTGGCATTTTTTATTTTCGCCTTCAACGCCCCCGCATTGAGCCGCGAGGTTACAAAAAGGAGGCGAAAATACCTCTTCGAGTCTGAAGACTTATCAGAGTCTGAACGACCTGAGCTTGTCGAAGGGTTACCATATACGATAAAGTAGATGTTATGAAAAGAATTTACCTTGACTATTCTGCATCGTCTCCGGTAGACAAGCAGGTGCTAAAAGAAATGACCCCGTACTTTACGGAGAAGTTTGGCAATGCCGGCTCGCTCCATAGCTTTGGGCAGGAAGCTGTACGAGCGCTTGATGTATCGCGGGAAGCATGCGCAAAAACAATCGGAGCAGACTTTAGGGAGGTTGTCTTTACAAGTTCAGCTACTGAAGCAAACAATCTTGCACTTCGCGGCACAGTGCAGGGAGTTAAAGATCCGCAAATTATTGTCTCAAGTATTGAACATGAGTCTGTGTTGGAGACTGCACGCGATCTTGAAGGCAATGGAGTGGAAGTTGTTTATCTGCCAGTAGACAAAAACGGATTAGTAGATTTGAAAAAACTAAAAACATCTATAAATGAACGTACTGTCCTCGTCTCTATTATGTATGGAAACAATGTAATGGGAGCGATTCAGCCGATTCGCGAGATAGCAAACATAGTCCGAGAATTCCGGAAAGCTAATAAGCTAATGAAGCTTCCGCCAAAGGCGGATCAGCCTAAGGCTGAAAAAGCTAAAAGCTCACAAGTGGGGTATCCGCTCCTCCATACTGACGCTGTTCAATCTTTTCAGTATCTTGATTGTGATGTGGAGAGACTTGGTATTGACCTTATGTCACTCTCTTCCCACAAAATCTACGGACCAAAAGGCGTTGGGCTTCTCTATGTCCGGGGCAACCGTGAGGCTAATGAAGCTAAAAGCTATAAGCTAAAAGCTATTATTACAGGGGGAAAGCAGGAATTCGGATTCCGTTCAGGCACGCCTAATGTCGCAGGCATTGTTGGATTTACAAAAGCATTAGAAATAACAAAAGAAACAAGGAAAGAAGAAAATAGGAAAACAAAAGAACTAAAGGAATATCTTTGGAAAAAACTAAAAGAGAAAGTGTTGGATGTGGAAATAAATCCAGATACTGCAGCAAAAGGAAAAGACTCCTTCCTCCCCAGCATCATAAACATTCATTTTCCAAAAAGAGAATCCCAAGAAATTATTACACTTCTTGATGCAAGGGGAGTTGCTGTGTCTTCTGGGGCAGCCTGCTCAGTCCGCTCTGCAGGGCCTTCGTATGTTATAACCGCACTAGGTCTGTCCAAAGAGCGTCTCAATGGAAATATCCGCATATCCTTGGGCAGACATACTACAAAGGAGGAAATTGACGAAGCAGTGAGGAGAATTACAATGGTAATATAAAGGTAGTGTTACTAAACCTTAAAAAAGTCGTAAGATAACATAAGGATAGGCCAATCCCAAAAAAGCACTAATAACACAAATGTACACTAATGACACCAATTCCAATTCGTGAAATTCGTGTCCATTAGCGCCATTAGTGAAATATAAATGAAAGACTCAATAAAAAACTATCTGGGGATAGCCCTTATCGTCGCAGTCCTCGCAGTAGGATATGCGACCTTAAGCGGAGCAAACTCAATCTCAAAGTCGATAGATCCATCATCTCTACGGAGCTTTACAGTAAGCGCTGAAGGGGACACAGTAGCAGTCCCAGATGTAGCAGAGTTCTCTTTTAGTGTAATAACAGAAGGAGGAGAAGATTTGGGCGCGCTCCAAGGAGAAAATATAGAAAAGACAAATCAGGCAATTACATTCTTGAAAAAGAATGGAGTTGATGAGAAAGATATAAAAACATCTCAGTACTCCATAACCCCAAGGAGGAAGTACTATAACTGCTCAAGGGAGGTGATTGCAGGAGGAACGGTTGATGAGTGTCCTCCGTCAGAAATCGTAGGATATACAATTACGCAGAGTGTATCTGTAAAAATCCGTGACTTCTCAAAAACAGGAAGTATTGTTGCAGGAGTAGTAGAAAATGGAGCAAATACAACAGGAGGATTAAGCTTTACAATTGACGATCCAACAAGTGTACAGAATGAAGCTCGAAAAGAGGCGATTGAAAAGGCCCAAGATAAGGCAAAAGCGATCGCGCGCGCTGCAGGATTTAGTCTCGGGCGTCTCATCTCAATAAATGAGGGAGGATACTACCCAGCGCCGAGAGCCTACGCAATGCAGGTAGAAGCATTCGGCAAGGGAGGCGCAGAAGATGCTGTAGCAGCAATCGAACCAGGATCAGAAGAAATAACAGTAAGTGTCACCCTTACCTACGAGATAAAATAGCAAGGGAGAAAGACGTATTATTAAGAACTTTGAGCAGCTTTGGGAGAAAAGCCAGAAGAGTTGTAAAAATCGAAAAAACGTGGCATAATCTAGACAATGTTCCCCATAAGGGAGCATTGTCGTCTATAATATTTATATAACATGCCAAACTTTCACAGGTTTACAATAAAAGCCCAAGAGGCGCTTCAGAATGCGCAGGAAGTTGTTGCGCGCCACAATCATGGGGAGCTGGGAGCTCTTCATCTTTTGCACGCGCTTTTAAATGAGGAGCAGTCTCTCGTTCGTCCAATGCTTGTGCGGGCAAATATAGACATCGCAGAAATAGAGATAGAAATCGAAAAAGAGCTGGAAAAAGTTCCAAAAGTAATCTCAGGAAAGGGGGCTGTTGGCCAGCTTTATCTTTCACAGGAACTCATGAAAATTTTAGATAAGGCAGCAGAGATTGCCATGAGGCAGAAAGATGATTTCATCTCATGTGAACATCTGATTCTTGCCCTCGTTGATATTCCCTCAAAAGCAGGGGAAGTTCTTGCGCGACACGGAGCGAGAAAAGACATCTTGACACGAACGCTCGCTGCTCTCCGTGGGTCTACGCGTGTTACAGATGAAATGCCTGAGTCAAAATTCCAAGTATTAGAGAAGTACGCCGTAAATATTACAGAGCAGGCAAAAGATGGAAAGCTTGATCCGGTAATTGGAAGAGAGGATGAGCTTCGGCGTCTCATGCAGATTCTTTCCCGCAGAACAAAAAACAATCCAGTGCTAATTGGTGAACCCGGAGTGGGGAAGACTGCGGTTGTAGAAGGTCTTGCCCAAAGAATTGTTGCAGAGGAGGTGCCCGAATCTTTAAAAGACAAAGAGGTTGTAATGCTAGACATTGGCTCGCTTATTGCAGGCACAAAGTTCCGTGGAGAGTTTGAAGATCGCTTCAAGGCATTCTTAAAAGAAGTTCAGAATTCCGCAGGCAAAATTATTCTTTTTATAGATGAGATACACATGATAGTTGGCGCAGGAGCAGCAGAGGGCGCAGTAGATGCCTCAAATATGTTAAAGCCAGCGCTTGCCAGAGGCGAGCTTCACGCAATAGGAGCAACAACGCTTAAGGAGTATCAGAAACATATTGAAAAAGATGCTGCCCTCGAAAGGCGCTTCCAGCCCATCTTTGTAGAAGAGCCGTCTATTGAAGACAGCCTTGCGATTCTTCGGGGTCTTAAGGAAAAGTATGAAATGCATCATGGCTTAAAGATAAGCGATGAAGCGCTTATTGCCGCAGTAAATCTTTCCGCAAGATATATTTCAGATAGATTCCTTCCGGACAAGGCAGTAGATTTAATTGACGAGGCAGCAGCAGCGCGAGGACTTGAATCTGACAGCACCCCTGCTGAGATCGATAAGATGAGAAGAGAGATTACACGTCTTGAAATTGAAAAATCAGCGCTTAAAGGAGAGGACAAGGAGAAGGCAAAAACAAAAATAAAAGAAATCGAAAAAAAGCTAACAAAATTAAAAAAAGAAAATGACGAGCTCTCTGCAAAATGGCATGCGGAAAAACTCTCTGTAGAAAATCTCCACAGTCTTAGGAAAAATGTTGAGGATCTGAAGCGCGAGGCAGAAGTCGCAGAACGAGAGGGAAATTTGGAGCGGGTTGCTCAAGTTCTCTATGGAGAGCTTCCAAAAGCAGAAAAAGAAGTGCGCGCACTTGAGAAGAAGTATCTGGGAGCGAAAGGCAAGGACGCGTTCATAAAAGAATCTGTTGATGAAGAGGACATTGCGGGAGTGGTATCCAGATGGACAGGAATTCCAATCTCAAGAATGCTCGAGTCAGAAACAAGAAAACTTTCTCGAATAAATAAAGAGATGGAAAAGGCAGTCGTAGGACAGAAAGAGGCAATAGATGCAGTCTCGAGAGCCCTAAAGCGTTCAAGAGCAGGCCTTGCAGACGAAGAAAGACCTTTAGCCTCATTTATGCTTTTAGGACCAACAGGAGTAGGAAAGACCTATCTTGCCCGAACTCTTGCAGAGTTCATGTTTAATGACGAGCGCGCCCTCATTCGTATTGATATGTCAGAATACATGGAGCGTCACGCTGTATCACGTCTTATAGGCTCGCCCCCAGGGTATGTTGGCCACGAAGAGGGAGGGCAGTTAACAGAAATCGTACGGCACAGACCTTATAGTCTTATTCTTTTTGATGAGATAGAAAAGGCTCACCCAGAAGCATTTAATATTCTTCTTCAAATTCTCGACAATGGACGTCTTACAGATGCAAAGGGGAAGACAGTAAACTTCAAAAACACTATTATCATCATGACCTCAAACGTAGGAGGTGAGTATTTCAAAGAAATCTCATCTTTGGGATTTGCAGCAAGCGAATCTGAGGAGGATGGCGCTAAGCAGAAAGAAGATGAGTTCCGAAATAAGGTAGGAGAGTCGCTTCGAGATACATTCAAGCCGGAATTTCTAAATCGACTTGATGAGACTATTATATTCAGACCGCTATCTCCGGCAAACATACGAAAGATTGTCTCAATACAGCTAAATGAGGTAAGAAAGAGACTCAAGAAAAAAGGAATTGAGCTGGGAGTTGAAAAAGATGTAGAAAAATACCTTGCAGTAGAAGGATTCGACCCAGAGTACGGCGCGCGCCCCATCAAGCGGCTTATAGAGAAGGTAATTGTCGACGCGCTGGCAGACAAACTTATTAAAGGAGATGTTAAAGAAGGTCAAAAAGTTAATATATCTCTGGACAGCAAAGCAAACAGAGTTGAGATTGGTATCTAAGACCGCCCTCTTTCTCGTAAGCATTGTTCTTATTCACGCTTTAGGATTCCACTGGTGGACAGTGGGAATATTTCTTGTAAGCGCGCTATGGGCATATGCCTCAGCCTCAATAGAGAGAAAAGCATTCCAAGCTTCTTTCCTCATACTCCTTGTCACAAGCATACTGCTTATTCAAAGGCTGGATACATGGGATTTCACAGCATTCTGGGAAGCGCTCATAATAGTAGGGATAGGAATTCTCTATTTTCTTTTTATTGGGCTTCTTGATCTTTTATTCCAAAACAGAAGGTCTGTATATGAGGCAGGAACAACAATACTTGTATTCTTTACAATTCTCTCAATAGCTCATCTCATATCCTCAGATACAATCTGGGCATTTACTTTAGTGCTTGTAGTATTTATAAGTCTTCTCATGAGAGAACATGTAAGAATAGAAGGCGCGTCAAAAAAGAAAAGTATTGCTATTGGTATAGCTTCAGCTCTTATTATTGGAGAGCTTGCCTGGATAGTAAGCTTTTTGCCTTTACACATACTAAGTTTTACTGCGTTTATTGTTCTTATCTACCTTATGCTAAAAACAGTATTAGGAGCGCATAGAGAGGGGAGACTAGATGTGAAGAATTCTCTTACTCAGGCACTTATATTTGTATGTATAATCCTTATAATTCTAGGCACAGGAATGTGGAGTATATAAACGAAAAGAAAAGCGCAGAAAGCTGAAGAACCGCTTATATAAAAGGATAATAAGACTTATCCACAGTGTAACGTATTAAGAAAACCAAGTAACGTTTGCAAGCGTTACTTCGTTATATATAGTGAAAAACACAGATAAACAGTAACTTTTCCACACTACCCTGCTTGACTGCACGAAAGAGAATAAAGTAATGTAATAAAAAGCCTGTTCCACTCCTTGTCCACAAGGAAAAAGAAACAGGCGGTCCGGAGTGAGGCTGGACCAAGGTTAGCTGATAGCTTATAGCTTTTAGCTTGTTAGGAAAAAAACAGGACGTTGTTGTACGTTCGCATGTTCGTATCCTAATGAAGCTAATAGCTTCCGCCCAAGGCGGATCCGCCTCTGGCGGAAATGAAGCTAAAACTCTAACATCAGCCTCGCTCAAAGCGAGTTTTTTTATTCTTTTATCAATATAGTCATAAAAAACCTTTTTCACGGTATTTCAGTCGAAAACTGTGAAAAGGAACTGAAATAAATAAAGGTCGAACTCGAACTGCAAAGTCGAGTAAAAAATACCAATTAATTATATATACAGCACGAATCAAAGAATACATTATGTATTCTCAAGAAACGTGCATACTAAAAGTCAAACAAATGAGTAAAGTAGTAAAAAAAGCTGCAACAATAGGTCTCGCGCTTTCAACAGCGCTCTGGCTTTCTGGAGCAGCAGCAGTTATCCCAGGAGCATCTGCCCAAACTACTGTGGCAGATCTTCAGGCACAAATTGCACAACTATTAGCACAAATTACAGCATTGCAGGCTCAGCTTGCAAATGTATCAGGAGGTTCAACTGGAGGAGTTTCCGTCTCATGCTCATTCACTCGTTCCCTCACAACGGGTGTATCAGGCAGTGACGTAAAATGTCTTCAGCAATACCTGAACGCAGCAGGATATCCTGTTGCAGCAACAGGCGTTGGATCTCCGGGAAATGAGACAGAGTACTTTGGATCTTTGTCAAGATCAGCTACTGCCAAGTGGCAGGCAGCAAACAATGTCTCACCAGCAGTTGGATACTTTGGACCTATCTCAAGGGCAAAGTATGACACGCTGGCAGCAGTTGTTGTAACGCCTCCATCGGGAGGAGTAACACCAGGAGAGACGCCAACACCACCACCAGCTGGGGTAGTTATCCCATCTGAAGGAATTGAAATTACACTTGCATCTGACAATCCTGGAGCACAAGCGCTTCCAAAAGGAGCAAGCGGTGTAGTATTTGTAAAGGTTAATGTCGCAGGAACAGGAGATCTTGACTCTCTAGTATTCAAGAGAGCTGGAATCGGTGCGACAGGAGACTTTGCATCAGGGGGAGTATACCTATTTGATGGAGACACTCGTCTTACGTCAGGAAGGACAATTAACTCCACAACCCACGAAGTTCAGTTCCTTAATCTAGGAATTACTCTGGATAACAGTGTAAAAACTTTGACATTGGTGGCTGACGTAGCAGGTGCAGCAACTTCTGGAAACCGCAACTTGTTCGAGCTTGTTAGTTCAACAGGAGATCCAGAACCAACTGGAACACCTTCAGGCAATGAGATGGAGATTGCAGGACAGCGTGTTGGCGGACTTGATCCAACATCAGGCGCTGGACCGGCAAATCCACGCATTGGACAAAAAGAAGCCCTTCTTCAGGAGGTTATTCTTACAGCATCCTCAACTGAAGATGTTGAGCTTCTTAAGATTGCATTGGTTGAGACAGGCACAATCCAGAACGATCATCTAACAAACTTCATCTTAAAGGTGAATGATGCGACGATCGCAACTGCGGATGCAATTGGAGCAAAAGATCTTGTCACCTTCGTCCTTGATGAACCATATCTAGTTGAAAAGGGTCAGCAAAGAACTCTTAAGATATATGGTGATATTGGAGGAAAGGCACGATCATCTGACACAATTATCCTTCGCATGGATACTGCCACAGACATAAGTGCAATCGGAAAATTGTACGGATATCCAGTGCTCTCAACAATTCTTGCTGTTGATACCGACTCTGAGGTAGACACTCTCACTATAAGTGGTGGGCAGGTAACAATTACCTTTAATGGTCCAATAGCAGGAGACATTCCATTGCGAGCTCAAGATGTAACAATCTTTGACTTCACGCTTGCAACCCAGAACAATATCGAGATAAAGAACCTTCGTTTCTATGCCACCACAACTAACTACACCGCAAACGAAGGATATCCTGATTACAAAGTCTGGGATGTAGAGCAGAATGCGGTCATAACGAGCGCGCAGGACATTGCCGCAACCTCAACAGCTATTACCTTCACCGACACAATAGAGATGAGTGCCGGAGAATCACGAAGATACAAGGTAACGGTTGATGTTGATGCGGACAATGATACAGGTGACAGCATTATTACGTCACTTCTTGCCTTCCAGTCGGGAGACATTAAGAACTTGGACAATAACACCAATGTTGCATTGGCTGATATAGTTCCAAACTCAGCAGTAAATGGAAATACCCATACTACTGAGGTGCCAACTCTGACGCTTCAACTCGCTGGAAGTCCATCGTCACAAACATACGTTCGTGGAACAACGAAGGTTCCATTCGTAGGGTTCTCCTTCCGGGCAACCGGAGCTGATGTAAAGCTAACCTCAGTAAAGGTAAGCTCAACAGCAACAACAGGTACCCTGACGCAGAACGAGATTCAGAACATTGGACTATACGATGGCGAGACAAGGGTGTCAGATGAGAAATCCCTCGCAACTGATTCTTCCGTGACGTTCAATAACTTGAGCCTCACGATTAAGGACGGTGAGACTAAGACCCTGACGGTAAAGGGTAATATCTCATCAAACGCGACCAACAATGATGTCTATGTGGTATCAATCTTGGGAGCGAACTCCACATACATTACTGCGACCGACCCAGATGGAAACTCAGCAACTATTGCAGGAACAGCAGCAAACACTGGAAACACAGTAGCGGTTACCGCAGTAACTGTTGGAAACGTAAATGTTGCGTCTGATGAAACATCTTCAGATGCCGGAATCATTATCGCGGGTGCTGAATCTGTAATTGGTAAGTTCCGATTCACTGCAACGAACGAGGAGATAACCATAAACAGGATGAACATCTTTGTTAACTCCTCTACAGATACGACTCCATCATCAAGCCCAATAACAAACAATTCGGTTGATGAAATTCCAACCATTAAGCTCTATGATGGATCAACTCAGATCGGACACGCATCAGGATATCCAGTCGTAAACTCTGGAGCATCCTCTGGCGTAGCATTCGTTGACAGCTTGAACTGGACGATTCCAAAGGACGGAAACAAGACACTGACAGTAAAAGGTGTTGCAAACACTATTGCAGCAGGAGCTGACTCAGGAGCAAGCGTATACTCGCATATCTTGGCGCAGGGCTTTGAAGCCCAGGGTGCAACCGCAAAGGATACAACCATTGACGGAGCATCATCCCAAGAAAGGCTTCTCTATAAGACAAAGCCAACAATTACTGTCTCTACCGTACCAGGGGCCAAGCTAGGAAGCGGAGAGGTTAAGGTGCTTAGATTCAAGATTGCGGCTGACTCTGCGGAGAACATTTACTGGAAGAAAATTTCACTAAAGGTCTCCATGACAGGAGCAACTATGTCTGCAGTTACTGCAGGCCCAAGTACAACTGGCAACATAAAGATCACGCCAATTGGAGAGAGCGCCTTGAATATTGTCTCTGCATATAGCTCGATTGGAACAGCGTCAAGTGTACAGGTTGCAGTAAAGGGAGGACAAACCGGATATGTATCAGCAATTCTAAACGCTGGAAGAAAGATTACTGCTGGAACTTCTGAAGAGTATGATCTAGCCGTGAACTTTGTTAACTTGTCAGGTACAGTAGGAGCCTCATATGGAACATTCCAACTGCACCTACAGGAGACAGACAATGTAGTGTCCTCAGGATGGCTCGGTGTGGAAACAGCAGCTGGTGGCACACTCATGGTAACCGCAGACAGTGAGCCGTCATTTATCTGGTCAGATAATTCAGCAACGACTCACACAGATGTATCGCTTGACTGGAATAGTGGAAGGTATGTAAAGACCTTGCCATCTAATCAGACGACTGTGTCGAACTAGTTGATTTTGCTTGACATAGAGAATGTCCACGAGCCCCGCATTAGCGGGGCTCGTGTTGTATTAAGAGAAAAGAGCTATATAATAAAATCCATGCAAATCATTACTAGATATTTACTTTTTGGCATAGCTCTCATGCCTCTTATTACACTGAATCTGCCATTTGGAACTATTGTATGGAAGATTTTTTATATGCGAATTCTCATAGAACTCGCAATTATTCTCTTCTGCATACAAAAAATACGAGGAGCAAGAACTCCGCTTCCATGGCGCCATCCAATCGTACTCCTTTTAGGAGCTTATACAGTTTCTTTCATAATAAGCATGGTAGGAGCAGTATCGCCATATCGGGCTATATGGGGCAATCTTGAGCGGGGAGAGGGACTCATAACTTGGTTTCACTATATTGCCTTCTTTCTTCTTATGCTTCTCATGTGGAAAAAAGATGACTGGATAAAGATGTTCCGACTCTCTCTTATTGTTGGGATTATTCTTATGTTGTACGGAGCGCTGCAGTACTTCCATGTATCATACTTCCCGCCATTTTATATAATGAGTGCTGAACGGCCAATGTCTCTTGTGGGCAATACAGCATTTTTCGCAACACATTTAATCTTTGTCATGATGATGGCATCCATCGTATACGTGCACGCAAAGAGAGTTGGAAGCCACGCATGGAAATACATAGCAGCACTCGGAATGATAGCTGCAATACCAATGATTTTTACGACTGGCACACGAGGAACAATAATAGGCATAGTAGCGGGAGGAATGGTAGCTCTAGGGTACATATGCATAAAAAACTTAATACAGCAGGATAAAGAAAGAAAAAAGAAGGGAATTATAGCATGCGCGGCGCTCATTGCGATTTCCGGCACTGCATTATTTTTTGTCATGACAAAAGATATATCTTTTTGGAAGGTTATTCCACAGAGTGAGCGGCTCATCTCACCTCTATCCCAGGGAATTAAGGGAACATCAGGAGAAAGCCGTCTGATTTTATGGCGTATGAGTTTTGAGGCATGGAAAGAACGGCCTATATTTGGATGGGGGCAGGAAAATTACCTTCCTGCATTCGAGAAGTATTTTGATCCACAGCTTGATAAGACTGGAGAAACATGGTTTGACCGTTCTCACAACAACATTGTAGACATTACAGTAACGCAGGGAATCGTAGGTCTTGTAATATACATAGCACTGATGGGCGCAATAGTCTGTGCAGTGATCAAAAAGAGAAAAAAAGGACTGATTGAGGGGGTGAGACCGTATCTTATGTGGGGACTTGTCGCATATGTAGTTCAGAATCTTTTATTATTTGATCAGCCGCTTTCATATCTGCATCTTATGATGATTGCAGGGTTTTTAATTGCATGGAGAAAGGATGATGAAGAAGTATCTCTTATATGTGAAGAAGCGAAGCAGGCAGACCTGTCTCCTGCATGCGCAGGCATGGCGCAGGAGGAGGAAGAAAAAGAAATACCTCCAAGCAGTGCTCCAAAAGCATCAGCATGGGTATCAAAAGGCGCTTATGCTGTAATAGGAATAATTGCAGCCTATGCAATCTATGCATGGAATGTTACTCCATTTAAACAGATACAATATGTAGAGGCTGCTAAAAAAACACCTAATCAGGAAGAAATATTCGAGCTTCTTGAAAAGGGATTTTATCCATATAATTTTGCTCAACATGATCTGCGAGCGCACATAGTAGATCATGAGTATAGTTTCCAGCCGGAGTTATTCATGACTCCTGGCTTTGAAGAGCTATCTTCATTTTTCCTAGAGAGTATTAGAGAGGCTCGTGAAAAGGACTCCGCAGATCCGAGAATGCTTATTCGGGAAATACAGGTACTAATACTTATGTCAACGCCAAAACCCGAACTCATACAGGAAGCAGAAAAATTAGCTCGAGAAGGAATAGAACAGGCTCCAGAGAAGACAGTGTTTTATCACAAGCTCGCTCTTATTCTTGCAAATCAGGGCAGGTATGAAGAGGCAAGAGATGCAGCAGAGGCTGCGATTGCCATATATCCGGAGGCGTCATTATCGCATTTTCAACTCGGCCTAGTGCTTGCCATGGGAGGAGATTCATATCACGAAGACGCAGTGAAAGCATTTGAGGAGTATGAAAGACTAGATCCTAATTCAGCGCTTGGAAGAGAAGCAAATAATTACGCGCTAGTATATACGATCTGGGGAGACTATAAAAAAGTAGCTGAAATGGCGCTTCAGGTAGCAGAAAATAATGTAGAGAGAGTTTTATCCCTTGATCACTTTCAGACAGCGCTTGCCTATTACACTCAAGAGGAGCAGAAGCAGGAGTTTCTTGAAATTGCGCAATTTATGGAAAGCAGATTTCCAGATTTTGCAGAAAGTTTAGAAATATACATAGATCTTGCAGAAAGAGAAAATTGGAGGCTCATAAGGGAGATATCACAAGGAGAGGAATAAAGGAACAGGCTCTAATATAAAAATAACAGGACTTGACTTCTAGATAAAAAAGTTGTAAAAGTAACTCGGCAACTGAAAGCGTTCTAGTGGTCGAAAACCGCATAAGGAAGGGGTATGCAGTGGACATTGAAGACATCACTGTTCTCGTCCCTGCTGGTCCGAGACTCGATAAGGACACGGGCATGCCTGAGGTTTCGGCTCGCCGCAGAACCCTCTTCAACTCTGCGCTGGCACGAAGAGCCAGGGACGCTGGCATCAAGCTTGGCGTTGAGCTAAAGGCGCCTGGCAAGTTCCCAGAGGACTTCAATCCGAACGAACTGGACATGCCATTCGCCGCACATCTGGGAAACTGGGACCTCACGCGTCTGTTTCGGGCAGAGCGTGATGGTGATACCGAGACTCAGGATGAAATCCGGAAACTCATCAAGCGAATCGCTGAGTGGAATCCTCTCTACCTCCTCTGCCACGGCGCAGAGCTCGATGCATACAACCCGCTCGATGAGAGTCGGTTCGAATGCAGGGCCTCACCAGAGGACTGGCTCGAGCTCGCCCAGTGGCACATCCCAGTGATGGAGGAGATGGTG
>CEPX01090093.1_pt1 | contig 14478 bp, 12 predicted proteins | sample 361361 | NCBI WGS metagenome assembly CEPX01 (sample SAMEA2619974, study PRJEB7988) | marine metagenome | biome: marine biome (ENVO:00000447); feature: mesopelagic zone (ENVO:00000213) & marine oxygen minimum zone (ENVO:01000065); material: "saline water (ENVO:00002010), including plankton... | reverse complement strand
AGTGCCTGGAGTTACTTGGATGCTACCCGAAGCCAGACGATCTAGCCGTGAGTAAGGTGAAGCGAAGGTAAAACTTCGTGGAGGCCTGAAGAGGTGCTGGGTGCATCCGTTCTTTTAACTTGCGGCTAGGGGTAAAAAGCCCATCGAGTCTGGATGATAGCTGGTTCCTGTCAAAGTAGGCCGTAGTCTAGCCTCAAGCACGATTGCTATTACGGTAAAGCGACGGATTACGGATTTAGGCGCCGAAAGGTGTCGGTCTGTTGTCCAACTCAGAATGTGATAGTATGAGCTTGGGAGACGGGGAGTCGGGGTAAACTTGACTTCCGATAGGGGAACATCCCAGACTGCAGTTAAGGCCCTCAAAGGTTGGCTAAGTGTAAAAGGTTGAAGGATGTCATTAGCCGAAAACAGCGAGGAGGTTGGCTCAGAAGCAGCCATCCTTTAAAAAGTGCGTAAAAGCTTACTCGTCAAGGCTAGTGGCGCCTAAAGTGGACGGGACTAAGCCGACTGCCGATACTGCAGATCTCGAAAGAGAATGATAGACAGGCGTCTTGCAAGGGCAGAAGTGTTTTCTCAAGAAAACATGGACCTTGTCAGAATGAAAATCCTGGCAGTAGTAGGATCTTAGCAGAGTGAGAATCTCTGCCACCGAAAGGCTAAGGGTTCCTTGACAATGTAGTTCAGTCAAGGGTAAGTCGCTCCTAACCGCATTCCTAACAGTTATGCGGGAAAGGGAAATCGGTTAATATTCCGATACCGTCAAGGTATTTGGTAACAAAAGCTTAGAAAGTAACGCTTCGGGTAGGGTTGACGCATGTTCTGCGCTAACCATGGCATGCCTGTGGAGTATCGTAATGATGAGAAGCAGGCAAACCTGGGAATGGGTAACTCAGCTTGTGCCTGGAGCCCTTGAAAAGCTTTCTAAGTTAAATCCTTGATGTGCGTACCCAGAACCAGCACTGGTAGCCTGGATGAGAAGTCTAAGGTGTGAAGGTGTAATTCGATTAAGGGAATTCGGCATATTAGCCCCGTAACTTCGGTTTAAGGGGTCCCTGCATTCCTAAGCGGGTCTGCAGGGCGCAGTGACTAGGACGGCCCGACTGTTTAACAAAAACTTAACTGGCTGCTAAGCCGTAAGGCCTTGTATAGCCGGTGACGTCTGTCCAGTGCCGGCACTTCAAACTCCAGTCCAATGGAGCTAAGAACCGGTAAACGACGGGAGTAACTATAACTCTCTTAAGGTGGAAATACTGCCTTAGTAAAATCTGGCTGTATGCTGGAACGTCTCGTTGAAGCAACATAGGTAATTGCCGTAGTGATGCGGTAACAACTCCTAACAATTGTTGTGGAGAGATAATCAGCAGGAAAGGTTTCTCGATGAGAAAAATCCTCAGAGACTGTACGCCGGACACGCAAAGTGAAGATACAGTCCGACCCCAGCAGCGATGTTGGGAAGTCAGCAGAAATGTTGGCTCGCCTCAATTGAGGTCTCGAAAGTAACAGATGTGAGCGAAATACCTTGTCGTTTGATTGACGACGCGCATCAATGACGTAACGAGGTCGTCACTGTCCCTAATTGAAAACCTCCGAACATTCTATCATGGTGCGAAGGCCATGGATCTCCAGTGGGAAGCGAAGACCCCGTGAAACTTTACTGTAGCTTGCTGCTGCGATTCGGGTTCTGTTGTATAGCGTAAGTGGGAGTTAAGCTGAGCAATCAGTGGTACGCCAATGTAACACCACTCTACGGAACCTGAATTGCTAACTTAGCAATAAGGACAACGGTTGGCGGACAGTTTGGCTGGGGTGGCACACTCCTGAAAAAATATCAGGAGTGCCCAAAGGTTGGCTCAGACGGGTCGGAAATCCGTCGCAGAGTGCAAGTGCATAAGCCAGCCTGATTGGATTCCTAATAGGAAAGAATCCAAACAAGAAATTGTGGACTAGCGAACCTCTGTACCTCATTAATCGAGGTCAGAGATGACCGAAAAGTTACTCCGGGGATAACAGAGTTGTCTCGCCTGAGAGCTCGTTTAAGAGCGCTCGGTTTGATAACTGTTTATTCCAATTACGGTCACGTTAGAATTTGGGGTTAGTTAATTAGTGTTAGCTAGCTCATTGACGTAACTGAATTGGTAGACAGTACTATAATCCGAACGTTCTAGAGCAAATCGACGGCGAGGCTTGCTACATCGACGTCGGCTCTTCCTATCCTGGCCGTGCACAAGCGGTCCAAGGGTGAGGGTGTTCACCTATTAAAAGGGATCGTGAGCTGGGTTCACAACGTTGTGAGACAGTTGGTATGATATCTACTGGAGATGCACATACGTTTGAGTGGAAGGAAGCCATAGTACGAGAGGAACTGGTTTTCGGCGCCACTGGTCTACCTGTTGTCCAAAAGGGCAGGCAGGGCAGCTACGCGCTACAAGGATAAGTGCTGAAAGCATCTAAGCACGAAGCCTTCCGCAAAAAGAAACGTATTGGAACTCTCATAAAACATGAGTTTGATAGAGCGGGTGTGTAAGTGCCAAGGTCACGAGGCATTCAGCTCGCCGCCACTAAACGTTCCTAACTTATCTTCATACACGGCTTTCATATTTTTTTCTTAGAATTGTTTTGTTTGGTTTAGCGGTAGCTATTTTGAATAAACTCTTGGTCTTTTATCTATTTTTGCAATAAGAACTATTTTTTCACTTTCTTTTACTTTGTACAACGTTCTATAATCACCAATTCTATATCTGAATACTTTGTAACCATTTGCTCTATCGATGAATTTAACATCCTTTGGAACAGGATTTTCTTCTAGTTTTCTTAGCCGTTCCTCTATTCTTTCTCTTAAATGGTTATCGAGTTTCTCTAAGAATTTCTGAGCTCGCTGAGATAGCTCCACAGAATACACTTCAAAGCCTCTTTGTTTTACCTTCCTTCAAGTCTTTATCAGCTTCTTTTAGTGAAGATGCATCGTCATCTGTCATAATTGTATCTACATCAGCAATGTGCTTTTTAATGTAATCAAGATCTTCCCTTATTGCTTTTAATTCAGTTACTATTCCTTTTGGAATTGCTTCTGTCATACAGAATAACTAGCAAGGCACTATATTTAAATCTTGCCATATTCTCATACATAGCTTTCATATTTTTTTAGAATTCTTATTCCAAATAATCGTCATTTAATTCTGACTTTGGTTCTTTGTATGATGGTCCTAGTCCTTTTTCTTTTTTTCTCTTGGAGATTATGACTAAAGCTGCTGCTACTGCTAGAATTATTACTGTGGCAACTATTATTGCTGTTACTGGCAGTCCTTTTTGTTCGCGTTTAAACGTTATTCCTTCTTGCTGTTGCGTTTGTTGCTGTTCCTGTTGTTGTTCTTGTTGCTGCTCTTGCTGTGGTTCTTTTGTAGCAATTGTCTCCTGAGTTTTTTCTAATTTTTCTGTAACAGTTATGTTTTCTGTTTTTTCTACAATAAAGTTTTCTCCGTATATTGTCTTGTAGCTCAGCTTTACTTTTAGAGTGTAATTTCCAGGCTCTGCATCAAATTGCGCAACAGTATTTTGGTGCCCCAAGTATGTTACTGTTTCAAAACTGTCTGTTTTCTTGTCCAGAGGCAAATTTGTGATTATTTCTACCTTTGCGTCATGAATGTCTTTATCAGTTGGGTTTACTATAAAGAGAGAAAGTTCATTTGAGCCCTGAGCAAAATTGTTGGTTGTTAACCGTGTGTAAATTTCTTTGCTGGTTACATTAACTTTAGTTTCCTGGTTGAACTCTTGCGCAATTTTTTCTTCATCAATTACTATTTTAAAAGAAGCTGTTTCAATGATTGATTGGGTTCCTGTTCTTTCTGCTCTGAACTTTGCAGTGAACATTTTTTCATCATCAATTGATAAATCTCCTTTGTATTCCAAAGTGTCATTTTTAACCCAGGTAATGTTGCCCCAGTCTAGCAGTTTCAGGCCGTTGCTTAGCGATATTGTAAAAGATTTTATTGTCAAGTTTTGTGTGGTGCTAAGCTTAAATGTTGCTGTTATGTTTTTGCCGAGAGGAACTATTTCATCGCTTAAGTTAACTTCAACTTGGAGTGGACGTTCTTTTATGGTAAAGCTAACACTGTCTTGTTTGCTTTTATCATTGGCTCCTGTAGTATAATCTGCTTTTGCGACTGAATTAAATGTTCCAGCCTTAACAGCTTTTATTTTGTAGCTGCATTTTATTACATCGTTCTTTTCAATAGTGCCTTTCCATTTAATTGCGTTATTTCTTACATCGCAAAGCAATGGAATTGCTACGTCAAATGCTCCTGAAAAATTGTCTAGAAAAACAACATCTGTTTCTCGCTGGCCCATGTTACGAAGTATTGTTCTTATTTCTGTTTCTTCTCCTATCCAGAACTCTTCTTTTTCAATTTCTCTGGTTAAGTTGAGTTCTGCAAGAAACATATTGATGGTCACTTGAAATTTTTTTTCTGGTAGTCCTGTTTTAGTGGAGTTTATTTCTGTTGTGCTTAAGCAGACTTCATACAAGTTTCTAGCATCACAGCTAGTATCTTTTAATATAATTGATCTTCCAGGAAAGTCTATGGCTAAATCATCTCCTATTATCACTATCTCAAAGCTCTCGCCATTAGTGCCTGTATAAACTCCTGAAGATAATATCTGCTGGCTGAAAATCTGTTCTGTATAAATAGTTGCAAAAGCTGCTTTTGCAAAAAGCAAGAAAAAAAATACTAATATTAGTTTTCTCATAAACCTATTTTAAGAGTTAATGGTATTTAAACGTTGCTGTATTATTTTCCGTTGTACATTGTATGTATGCTTTCTGTATCTTTGCGTCTTTCTTCAGCAGTTCTTCCACCAAGACGAGGAAGCGTTTGTATAGGTAAATCAGCATACGTGTCTACAGATTCTACTGTTACGGGTCCTAGTATTTTTTCATATCTGCTAAAAAAATTTTCCACATCGCTTTGGCTGAGATTTCCTGTTAGTCCTATTGAATTGTTTTCATCATCTATCATTACGGTGGGGGCTGTTCTTCTTCTCTGATGTTGCCTTCTTACATATCTTTGAGTTATTCTTCCAAACTGTTCTTGTTCTGCGCCCCATGTTTCAAACGAAACTCTGTACATTCGTCTGTTTTCTAATTCTGTTTCAAGATTTCGCATTGACCTAAGAACGCGTTCAGCAATAAATTTGTGCAATTTCTGTTCAGTAGGCGTTGGTTCAAGTAGCGAGCTGCTGCGAGAAAAGCGATTACCTAGAGTTGCAGTCATTTTTTCCATATATTCAGCTTTTTCATTTGCCATTATTATTGGTGGAGTATAATTTGCTTGTCTTAATATGAACGCTTCTAATATTCGTGCAGCTCTTCCGTTTCCATCCCGATAAGGATGTTCTCGTACCATTCCTATGTGTGCCCCTATAGCTAATAATATCGGGTGCACATCTGTGTCTTGTAGAAATTCATAAAATTCATGCATTTTCCGTGGTATGTTATCAAAACTCGATAATGCAAAATATTTTCCAATCATTACCCCTATTTTTCGAAACCCAACTTCTACGTTTTCTTCAGGTTCAAGAATAAATCCTAAATTTTCAAGAACTTTCATGTTTATTCCGTTTTGTATAACATAATTCCATGCCTCTTGGTGTCTTCGTAATTTTGGTCTAACAATGCTACTTTCTCTTCTGTCTCTGGCTGGAATTTCAACAAGGGTAGAAGCGCGTTGTTCTTCTTGTAATATTCGACGATAAGATTGTCGTCTTACCATTAAGGATAATTCAGGGTGATGATTAATACGTTCTAATATTTCATCAGTTTTAACAATTGCTTCAAGTGGCATACTAAGATGGCTTTCCCACGTCTTTTATAAACCTTTCTTTTGTTACTACTTTGAAGTGTCTTTGTCTCTGCTTCTGTTTATGTTGCCTTAACGCTTATGACGTTTTTAACCCGCTTTAGTTTTGGCATTGTTTTCTCAAGTTGTTCATCATTAGTGCTTATCTGCAGCATCATTCTTAAATTGTTCTTTGCTGATTTTGTGTTGATTGTGTTTACCTTAATGTCGTCGCTTGTTAAAGTGCTTAATATGTCTGCAAAAATGCCTGTTTCATCTTTCAGTTCGATTTCAAGCTGCTTTTTGTGTTTTTGTTCAATCCAGCCAATTTTTACTTTTTTATTTTGAGGTATTCTTTTAGCTACATCGCAGTATTTGCTGTGCACTAATATGGCTTCTTTTGTTTTTTGTCCTAGCAGCAAATCGCCTTGCCTGATATAGCAGCATTTCTGCAGTCTTAAAGGAAGTTTTTCTTTTGAAGCCATGTTTTTAGTTGTTGTAATGTCTTTTACTTTCTTTGTAGGTTCTCCTTTGATGCCTGCTGCCTTCCTTATCTTTTCTCGTGCAAAACTTGTTTTTACGAATTGAAGCCATTGCCTGGACGGTTTGGCATTTTTTGCTGTTATTATTTCAACAACATCTCCGCTTTTAAGCTCGTAGTCTAAGGACTGAATTTTGCCATTAATTTTTGCTGCTTTGCAAAAGTCTCCTATTTCAGTGTGTACAGCATAAGCAAAATCCACTGGTGTTGACTTTTCTGGGAGAGGTATTGGGTCTCCTTTTGGTGTAACCACATAAATTTCGTCTTTGAAAATATCTATCTTAAAGCTTTCAACCAAATCCTGGGCTGTTTCTGCAGATCTCCAATCAAGTATCTGTTTTAACCATCCTATTTTTCGGTCAAATTTTTTATCTCTTTCAGTTTCTTTGTATTGCCAGTGAGCAGCTATTCCTTCTTCTGCTACGTGATGCATTTCATGAGTTCTTATCTGCACTTCAACTGTTTTTTTATTGAATAATATTTCTGTGTGCAAGGATTGGTAAAGGTTCGGCTTGGGATTTTTTATGTAGTCATCAAATCCGTTTGTTATTGGCTGCCATTTTGAATGTATTGCATTAAGCGCTTTGTAGCAATCTTCAGGAGTCTTAACTATGATTCTAACTGCAGACAAATCGCGAATTTCTTCAAACTTAAGGCTTTTCTTCATCATTTTTTTGTAAATTGCGTAAAAGTTTTTTGCTCTTCCATAAACTTTAGAATCTATTCCTTCCTCTCCAAGGAGTTTTCTTACAGCTATTATTATTCTGTTGACGTCTTTTTCTCTTTTCATTTTTTTCTTGACTATTTTTTGCTTTAATTGCTGGTATATTTCCGGCTGAAGATGCTTTAAGCATAAATCCTCTAACTCTGATTTTATTCTGTACATTCCTAATTTGTAAGCAATAGGAACATAAATTTCCAAAGTTTCTTTTGCTATCTCTTTTTGTGATTGAACAGGCAAATACTTGAGAGTGCGCATGTTATGCAAACGGTCAGCAAGCTTTATCATTATCACTCTAACGTCTTTTGCAGTTGCCAGAAGCATTTTTCTTAGGTTTTCTGCTCTTGGGTTTCGCATTGCTTTGCTGCTTATTTCTTTTGTAACGCCTTGAACAAGCTGCAGCACTTCTTTTCCAAACTTTTTTTCTATAACTTCTGGCTTTGTTTTAGTATCTTCAAGAATATCGTGAAGCAATGCTGCGCATATTGCTTCTGTATCTAATTTCATAGTTGCAATTAGATAGGCGCATTCTTTCACATGCATAAAAAAATCACGCCCTGATTCACGTTTTTGCCCTTCATGAGCTGTTTTTGCAAAATCATAAGCAGCACCTATTTTTTTAATGTCTGCATTTGAGTTATAACTGAGAACAACATCCAAAAACTCTTCTTTTTCCAACCCTTCGCTCATAAGCTCTTGCATGATGAAGCGATTAATGCTGTAGTTTAATTATTTTATGCACAAGAAACAAGCTATTTCATCACCACAACACATAAATTACAGTAATTTTATCCAAAAAATAAGCCGTCTCCTCTCATGCAACCGAAAGATTTATATACTAGTTGCTACACTCATTTATAAAGTTTTGCTCAAAAAAGATTCACTTGTGTTTGTTGGGGTAGTATTTAAAGGCTAAGATCGGGGTTGAAAATGGCTGACTATATTAAGAAGTGTCCTGAATGTGGAGGCATAAATCTCTTCTGGAATAAGGAAAAAGGAGAGGTTATTTGCAAAGACTGCGGCCTAGTAGTAGAAGACAAAATGGTTGATTTCGGCCAAGAATGGCGCGAATTCGATGCTGAAGGTGGAGATAAAAGAAGGCGTGCAGGTGCTCCTAGTACTTATACTCAATATGATCAAGGCCTTGGAACTGAAGTAGGAGGCCGTTCAGACCTTTCAAAACTAGGCGCTAAATCAAGAAACAAATTCTTCAGATTAAGAAAATGGCAGTACAGAATTAGCACTGCTATTGAAAGAAACCTAAAATTAGCTCTTTCAGAGCTAAAGAGAGTTGCTTCTTACTTAAAACTTCCTCGTTCAGTCGAAGAAGAATCTGCTAGAATTTACACTCTTGCAGTTCAGCGCGGATTAGTTCGCGGTAGGTCAATGGAATCTGTTGTTGCAGGTGCTTTATATGCTGCTTGCAGGCGCCATGAAGTTCCTAGAACATTAGATGAACTTTCTGAAGCTTCAAGCATTGAAAAGAAAGAAATAGGAAGAACTTACAGGTTTGTTACCAGAGAGCTTGGAATAAGCATTCTGCCAAGCAACCCAGCCGATTATATTCCAAGATTTGCTTCTGCATTAAAAATCTCTCCAGAAGCGCAAAGCAAGTCAATTGAAATACTTGAAAAAGCACAGAAACAAGAGCTTACATCTGGAAGAGGTCCAACTGGAATAGCTGCTGCTGCTTTGTATGTTTCTGCTTTGCTTTATGGCGAAAAAAGAACTCAAAGAGAAGTTGCTGATGTTGCTGGTGTTACTGAAGTCACAATCAGAAACAGATACAAAGAACTTCTTGAAGAGTTAAAGCTGGACAAAGAAATCAAGAAGCTAAAGAAGAAGAAAATTCTGGCGTAATTTCTGCTGTAATGTACTGAACGTTTCTAGGAATAACTTCACGTCCTTTCATGGCTGGTTCAACAGCTTCTACCAATAGGTCGCTAAGTTCTTCACGTATACCTTCAGGCAAGTTGTTTATACCAAGACCATTAGCCACGCCTTCTGGAAAATCCTTGTCATCTCTGGCTATACTTTCAAAATATTCTCTGGGAAATGCAGCTTCCATGTATTCAATGAATTTATCTCCAATAGGCTCAAACCCATTAGCCAATTCCTGGATTACTCCTGCATCATCCACAATAGGTCCACTAACTTTATCTCCTCTCTCAAGATCACCGGATTTAATCTTTGATACAAAATATCTTCCCAAAGGTCTGGTCCACGCATTGTAGAAATCATTTACTTCTGGAACTTCAAACTTTGCTCCATACATGCTGACAGAACCAAGCTTTCCTCCTTTACTTGTGAGAATTCTGCGTGCTTCACTTATCGCATTTGTTTGAGAAGACACTAGATGAAGCATGTGCGGCATGGTGATAATATCAACTGAACTGTGTGGTAGCCAATAAAGATCTTCAACATTTCCCTGCGCAATCCAAACCCCTGGAGGAAAACCTTCAGCGAAAAGTTCCAATTCAAAAAACTGTTTTCTGTAATTCTTTTCAACTATCAGGGCGTTAATGCCTTGTTGTTCTAGATATTCAACTGCAGCGTCTAATCTTTCCGGATTAAATTCAATACCAATAAAAGTTTTTGGTCTCGAATCTGCCCAGTTAAACAAATGATGTGCTGCTGCTCCATTGCCTAATCCAAACTCAACAACAGTTCTACCTTCAAGATCAGAAATACCCATTCTTCTGAATAGTTCTTCATTCAGTTCTCTTTGCTGGTCATTAGAGCCAAATTTATGTTGTTGAAACTTTGTTGCCTCTGCCATGTCTTAAAGAAGTAACAACTGTAATAAAAAAGTTATTATTCCAATTGAAAATTACATCTAAACTTTAGAATCTGTAAACAACCTTCTCAAAATCAATTATTTTGCCTTTTTTTACTTTAATTCCTTCTCTTTTCAATCGCATGATTTTCTTTTTTGTTCCAGAAGCAAAACCGCCCAGCCTTCCATCGCTGTTCACAACTCTATGGCAAGGAACTCTTGGAGCGTAAGGATTTACATGCAATGCATTTCCAACTGCTCTGTAAGCTTTTGTATTAAGCGCTTTAGCAATCTCGCCATAAGTTGTTATTTTCCCTTTTGGTATTTTGCTGCAGGCTTTCCAAACTTTTTCCTTGAAGTTCATTTTATGCACTTTGTTAACTCACTAAATCTTTCATCATTTTTATTTCTTTTGTAATCTTTTGCAGCCAGCAAAATTTCGCTCCTGTTAAGGCGTATTCCTTTTGTCCTAAGAAGCTCAAGAAAATAACCACTAACTAAAAACTGGCAAAACTGAGTCACATTCTTCGGTTTTTTTGTTTTTTTACATCTCTCAAAATCAACCATCACAGGATTATTGTTGCGTATTATTATGTGCTTGTACGGATGATGCATTTCTTCCTTGTTCACTTGTAACTTATCCAGTTTTCTGCATTGTTCCATGACCTTTTTAATTATTGCTAATACTCTTTTTTTATTTTTGCAGCTGTTAATAAAGTCAGAAATAAATTGTCCGTCGATAAATTCGTAAATAAAATAATCTTTTCCTTTGTTAATAAGTTTCGGTCCTATGTTCTTTTTGTTCAATATTTTAAGCCATTTTACTTCGTTAGCTATGTTTCCTTTTGCAAAGCTGTCTTTCCGCTTTACTTTTATTGCTACTTTTTTGTTTTTAAGTTTTCCAACAAAGATTAGTCCTCTTTTTCCTTTTGCAAATTTCTTAACATCTGTTATTTTTTTATTTTCTAAATTTAACAACAGCTTTGATTTTTTAATCTTGTAAACAAATAACTCTTCAAACATTGGGAGCTGTTTGCTGTCTATCTCTCCTTTTTCAAAGCAGTTGTTTTCAATTATTTCATCCACTTTTTTTTTGTTGGTATGGCTGCTGAACAAAAGCAGGATGGTTCCTTTAGTTGCTAAGTAGCTATTGCAGGTATTCAGAAATCGTTCAGTTATTTCATAACCTTTTTTGCCGCCGTAAATCGTTGCATCTGTTATTCCTTTATCTTGCGGTAGATATGGTGGGTTGAAAATGATAGTGTCAAACTTTTGCTTTGGTATTTTTTGAAATAGGTTGCTGTGAATGAATTTAATTTTCTTTGATAATAGCTTACTGCAACTTTTATTGATGTCCGTAGCGGTTACTTTTGTAACGTTTTTCCTTTTCACAGCATTATTTGCCTGTATTCCAGAACCTGTCCCCATATCCAAAACAGAGCCTTTGGAATACTTTTTCACAGCTTTTTCCAGCAAATAGCTGTCTTCTTTTGGTGAGTAGATTTGCATCTGAAACATGAGCATGCATTAACTTTATAAATAACCTCTTTTTTACTATTTGCATCCCGTATAACTACTTTGGTAGGAGGGCTTAATGGAACAAGGAAAAGTTATAGAAACTCTGAAAAAGATGCGCAATAAAAAGCGCAATTTCTCTCAAGCTGTTGATTTGGTAGTTAGCTTTAAGGATTTAGATTTGAAAAAGCCAGAGCATCAGGTTGATTTCTTTATCACTCTTCAAAACAGTCCTGGCAAGAAAGCTAAAATTGCTGCTCTTGTTGCTCAGGAACTTGCTGCTGAAGCCAAAAACGTGTGCGATGAAGTGGTTTTACAGGATGACTTTCCGAAGTATGCTAAAGACAAGAAGATATTGAAGAAACTTGTACGAGAACATGCTTATTTCATTGGCCAGGCAAACATAATGCCTAAAATTGCAACTACGTTTGGCCGTTTTTTAGGTCCTAAAGGGAAAATGCCTAATCCAAAGGCTGGTTGTATTGTCCCTCCAAAGGCTTCGCTTAAGCCGCTTTACGAAAAGCTTCAAAATACTGTTCATGTGCAGGCAAAAACCGCTCCTGTTGTTCACTGCAGGTTAGGCAATGAAAAAATGAGTGATGAAGAGCTTGCTCAGAATTTTGCTTCTGTTTATGACCAGCTTCTTGCTTCGCTTCCTAATGGCGAGGCAAATGTGAGAGCTGTGTTTTTAAAACTTACAATGGGTAAACCAGAGAAACTAAAATGACTTACCAAGCTAAAGCTACTCAGTACAAGAAAGATGCTGTTAAAGTTTTAGCTCAATCTATGGAGCAATACCCTGTAGTGGGATTGGTTAATGTTGAAAATCTTCCTGCAAAACAGCTTCAAGTTTTAAGGTTAAAACTCAGGAAAGATGTTTACATAACTATGAACAAGAAGTTGCTGATAAAAAGAGCCATTGATAGCGTAAAATCAAAAAAGAATTTCGAAAAGCTTGCTGACAGCATTGTAGGAATGCCTGCTTTGCTTTTCACAAAACAAAATCCTTTTAAAATTTCTGCCTTGATAAAAGCTTCTAAGTCAAAAGCTCCTGCCAAGCCAGGACAAATAGCGCCTTTTGACTTAATAGTTCCGGCAGGTCCAACTTCTTTTACTCCAGGACCAATCATAAGCGAGCTTGGACAGGCAGGCTTAAAAGCAGGTGTTGAAGATGGCAAAGTCGTTATAAAAGAAGATTCTGTTGTTGTAAAAAAAGATGAAGAGATAACGGATAATACTGCATCTGTTCTTGCAAAGTTCAATATAGAACCAATGGAAATTGGGTTGGACTTAGTTGCTGCTTATGAAGACGGCCTTATTTATGGCAAAGATGTGCTTTCAATAGACCCTGCTGAATACTTGTCAATGGTTCATAAAGCTGCTTCAGAAACATTGGCATTAACAATTGAAATTGCATACGTAACAAAAGACAATATAGAGCGTCTTATCGCTACTGCTTACAATACAACTAAGAATTTTGCTTTAGACCAAAATATTGTGTCTGATGTTGTTTTGGAAAAAGATATTTCAAACGCAGAAAGAGCTGCAAAATCAATTGGTGAAGCTGCAAATATAACTGAAACTCCTGCTGAGCCTGCAAAGGAAGAACCTAAGCAAGAAACAGCAGAACCTGCTGCAGATAAAAAAGAAGAACCAACACCGCCTGCTCCTGAAGTTAAAGAACAACCAAAGCCTGAACCGCAACAGCCAGAAGTAAAAAAAGAACCTGAACAACCTGCTCCTGAAGTTAAGCCTGCTGAAAAGCCTGAAGAAAAAAAAGAAGAACCAAAAGCTGAAGAAACAAAAAAACCTGCTGACCTTTCATCTGCAGAGAAAATAAGCACTGATTTCAAGGAAGAAATAGCCGCAGAAAAAGAAACACGCGATAATGTTGATTCGCAACAGGCAGAAGAGCTTGCCAACAAACTTAAGAAGAAAGGCACGTTAAGGCAATAAGTTTTATATACCTGCGCTTTTCCCACAAATGCTACTGTTGCGATTTAAAAACCAAATATAATATTTTCGGAGGAAACAAAAATGGAATATGTGTATGCTGCAATGCTTTTACATAAAGCTGGACAAAAAGTAGAGGAAGCTTCTCTTACAAAAGTTGTGGAAGCTGCTGGTGTTAAGACAGACCCTGCCAGAATAAAAGCTTTAATCGCTGCTCTGGATGGCGTTGACATCGACAAAGCTATAAAGGATGCTTCTCAAGTTCAGGTTGCTGCTGCTCCTGCTGCCGCTGCAGAAGGTGGTGGAGAAGACCCAGCTAAGAAGGCTGAAGAAACTAAAAAGAAAGAAGAAGACTCTAAAAAAGGAGAACAGCAGGCAGCTGCTGGACTATCAGCCTTATTTGGCTGATTTTTTTCTTTTTTTTCTTATTTTACAAAAATTTTAATAACCGATAGCTTTAGTTATGTAATATGCTTGATAAAAGAGAGTTATTGCATAAACTGAATTCTTTGAAGTCAGAAACTATTAATTTAAAACGTGAGCTTAGCTCGCTTAGTTCGAAAAGGCGTGAACTTTACTCAAAGCGTAATGAACTTAAGCAAATTTTCAACCCTGTTGTAGAAAAAATTAAAGAGCTTAAAAATAAAAGAGACGAGCACACATCTTCTGTAAAAAATCTTAAGACTGAAAGACAATCTGCTTCTTCAGAAGCAAAAACTGTTATTGGCGATTTAAAAAAGCTTAGGACTGAAAAAGACAAGAAATCAAAGGATTTGGGTGTTAGAAAGCCTGCTTCTATGCTTGTTTCAGAGATTAAAAAGCTTGAATTTAAAATAGAAACAGGCGCAATACCTTTTGAAGAGGAAAAAAAGCTTACTAAAATAATAAAAGAAAAGCAAAATGAGTTAGCGAACGCAAAACAATTAACCTCTGTGGTTAAACAACTTAAAGATTCTTCTGCAAAATTACACTCTTCTAAAACTCAGTCAGACACTGCTCATCGCGAACTTCAACTTCATGCTTCTGTAAGCCAGAAGCTTCATGAGGAAATGCTTTCATACGCAAAAAAAGCTGATGAAATAAAGGATAAATTAAAACCTATCGGAAAAGAATTATCAAATATAAGAAAAAAATATTCTGA
>CEPX01196945.1_pt1 | contig 14480 bp, 13 predicted proteins | sample 361361 | NCBI WGS metagenome assembly CEPX01 (sample SAMEA2619974, study PRJEB7988) | marine metagenome | biome: marine biome (ENVO:00000447); feature: mesopelagic zone (ENVO:00000213) & marine oxygen minimum zone (ENVO:01000065); material: "saline water (ENVO:00002010), including plankton... | reverse complement strand
CATGCCCGCCGGTGGCTCAGGAGCCGACGCGGGAAGGATCGCCCGGTTGAACCCCAGGCGGTGGGCCTCGTGCAGGCGCCGCTCGAGACCCGCCACCTGGCGAACCTCTCCCCCCAGGCCGACCTCGCCACATGCCACCACCTGAGCGACCAGACACCGGTTGGTGGCCGCCGACACGACCGCCAGAGCAAGAGGCAGGTCGGAACCGGGTTCGGTCACCTGCACACCCCCGACGGCGGTGGCGTAGACATCGACGCCGGACAGGTCCAGACCGACCCGGCGCTCGAGGACCGCCAGCAGCAGCGCCAGGCGACGCTGGTCGACACCCTGTGAGGAACGCCGGGGGTGGGGCGTGGTTGACCTTGCCACGAGTGCCTGCAACTCGACAAGGAGGGTCCGGTGCCCCTCCATGGCCGGGAGCACGACCGAGCCGGACGTACCGACGGACCGGTCGGCCAGGAACAGGCCGCTGGGGTCGTCGACCGGCACCAGTCCAGCGGAGGCCATCTCGAACAGGCCCAACTCGTCGGTGGGACCGAAGCGGTGCTTGGAGACCCGCAGCAGGCGCAGCGCGTGGTGGCGGTCGCCGGCCAGCTCGGTAACGGTGTCAACCACGTGCTCGAGCACCTTGGGCCCGGCCAGCGAGCCGTCCTTGGTCAGGTGCCCGACGAGAACGGTCGCCAGACCACGGGCCTTGGCCTCGACCACGAGGCGCTGGGCACAGGCCCTGACCTGACCGGCGCTTCCCGGCGCTCCACCGGTGGCCGATGCCAGGTGGACGGTCTGGATGGAATCCACGACCAACAGGTCGGGCCGGTGCCGGTCGACGAGATCGACGACTCCGTCGATCGAGGAAACAGAGGTGACCAGCAGGTCATCGTGGAGGCCACCCAGCCTCTCTGCACGTCCTCTCACCTGGGTGGTCGACTCCTCGGCGCAGACCATCAGGACGCTCCGGCCGCAACGCACCTGCTCAGCCGCCAACTGCAGCGTCAGCGTCGACTTTCCGATGCCGGGCTCTCCGCCCACGAGGGTCACCGACCCCGGAACAAGACCACCACCGAGGGCCCTGTCGAGCTCGCTGATCCCGGTGGGAACCGCCCGGAACGACGTGGGAGGCACCCGTGCCAGCGGCACGGCATCAACTGTGTGCAGCACCGTCGAGCCGCCCACAGGGGCCTCCTCGAGCGTGTTCCACTCGCCACACCCCGGGCAGCAACCGACCCACTTTGGCTGGGAGGCCCCACATCCGGAGCACACGAACGAGGTTCGGCCGCCACGACCGGCAGCCCCGCTGGGAGACCTGCCGGCACTCCGTGTGCTGCCTGATCGGGTCACATCAATCGACATGTCGGCGACCCTAGAGAAGGCCTGTGACAGGGTCAGGGGAATACCGGCCCGGACCCCCTACCGGCCCGGGGGCTCATCAGCCGTCCTGCGGAAGAGACCCGAGAACGAGTCGATGGTCGGGTGTGCGAAGCCCTCAGGCACCAGCGCCGTACCGGTCATCAGAACCGTCGACATGCCCATGGTTCGGGCCGCCTCGAGCGTCGCAATCTCAGAATCGATCAGCAGCATGTTTGAAAAAGGCACCCCGGACATGCGGCGGAGTGCCTCGAACATTGCCTGACCGGGCTTGCGTGCCCCCACCTCACCGCTGACCACCCAGTGGCTGATCAGGCCATCAAGGTTGAACCTGCTCCGCAGCAGCACGGTCCACGGGAGCACAGCGTTCGTCAGGCATGCAACCGTCATCTCCCGTTTGAGCATCTGGTCGAGGAACGCGGGGACATCGGGCCGCAACCTGACACCGGACAGGTACCCCGCGTCGAGGTCCGCTACATCACCGGCCACCCCGACAGCGGACCAGAACTCCGCCGCTGAGACCTGGCCCAGGCTGGCGGCACGGTACCGGTCGGCAACCTCGCGCGGGTCGGCTATGCCCCCGTGTTCCCTTACAAACGAGACGAGCAGGCCCTCCGGGTCGGTTCCTCCGTCCCAGACCACCCCGATCCCCCCGAGCACGACGAGCTCCAGGCGCTGCTCGACGGGCTCCTCGGGGCCGGGCGGCCTCTGCTCGATGATCTCGGCAGGACGTCCGCGCCTTCGGCTCGGCCTGGGCAGGTGCCGCACCCGTCGGCCAGGTGGGTTGTGGCCCAGGTTGCGGCGAACCAGGCGGAACAGGCCCAGCGCAACCAGCAGCGAGGCCAGGGTCAGCGACGCCCCCAACCAGAGTCGTGGGGCCCGGTCGGCGACAGACCCCGACACGTCGACAGACGTCGCCGTCGAGTCCCCCAACGCCACGACCCACACGGCTGAACCTTCATCAACCCTGTCGGCGTTGGCGACAACCTCACCGGGCAGTGCAACGACCAGGTCCAGGCTGAACATGTCAGCCGGGTCGCAGCCGACACAACCGGCCAGTTCCGCCAACTCCTCCCGCGTGCGACCCAACGGCAGACCCGACAGGGTTTCGCTGAGGGCCGGGTCGCTGAAGGCCTCAAGGCCGCCCGACAGGTCGACCCTTCCCGACAGGCTCCACGTCGTACGTGCAAACGACCGATTCCGCACGAGACCCATGTCGGTGAACACCCCCGGCCCGGCGATCTCATCCAGGATCGGTGGAAGCCTGTCGGGCACCTCAAAGCCCTTGGTCGCAACCACCGAGGTAAGACCGTCATCAGGGGACCGCTCCGGCCCATCGACCTCCCATCCCGCATCCTCAAGGTCCTCGAGGCGTATCTGGTGGTCGATTCCACCAACGGCCTCCACCGCCTCGTCATCAAGCGCCAGGGAGACCTCGACCACGCCCGAGCCGTCCTCACCGAGTCGAACCGACACGGTCGCATCAGCCCGACAGGCCGACGCCGAAACGACAACGAGCACCATCGGGACCAGGAGTCGAAAGAGGTGGCGCCGCACCGGGGCCAGCCCTGGCCGCGACGGCGGACGGAGCAGCAGCAGGGACATGGTCACGACGCTAGCCAGCAGGACACGCGCGTGGGAACGGTGCGACAGCGGTGCTGCCGGCCGCTGGTCTACTCAGCGCCCTCTACGGCCATCTCGACCGTCGGTGGCTCGAAGCCCTCAATGGAGCGGAACACCAGGACCGGGGCATCAGCGGAGGCCTCGGCCTTCTCCTCGTCGGTGGCCACATCGACAATGACGATCTGGCCTGCCGTGAACTCCTTGTTCAACAGACGCTCGCTGAGGGGATCCTCGACAAGGTGCTGAATGGCCCGCCGCAACGGTCTCGCACCCATCGTGGGGTCGTAGCCCTCACGTGCCAGATGAGCCTTGGCGGAATCGGTCAACTCGAGGCCCAGGCCCTGGCCGGCCAACTGGGCCGACACACGGCGGATCATGAGGTCGACGATACGGGTCACCTCGGGAACGGTCAGCTCGTGGAAGACGATGGTGTCGTCGATGCGGTTCAGGAACTCGGGCCTGAAGTGGTCCTTGAGGGCATCGTTCACCTTGACCTTCATGCGCTCGTAGGAGACCGCCTCATCGGACTTGGTGAAGCCCAGACTGGCCTTGCGCAGGTCGGCCGTACCGAGGTTGGAGGTCATGATCAGGACCGTGTTGCGGAAGTCGACGGATCGGCCCTGCGCGTCGGTCAGACGGCCCTCCTCGAGAATCTGGAGCAGCGTGTTGAACACATCGGGATGGGCCTTTTCGACCTCGTCGAACAAAACCACAGAGAACGGACGCCGCCGGACAGCCTCGGTCAACTGTCCCCCCTCGTCGTAGCCGACATAGCCGGGAGGTGAACCCACCAGCCTGCTCACAGTGTGCTTCTCCATGTACTCGGACATGTCGAGCGAGACAAGGGCCTCCTCATCGCCGAATAGAAACTCGGCGAGGGTCTTGGCCAACTCGGTCTTGCCGACACCCGACGGACCGAGGAATACAAACGAACCCGATGGCCGCTTGGGGTCCTTGAGGCCGGCACGCGTACGGCGGATGGCCTGGCTGACCGCCCTGATGGCGTCCTCCTGGCCTATGACCCTCTTGTGGAGATCGTCTTCCATGCGGAGCAACTTCTGGGTCTCCTCCTCGGTGAGCTTGTACACCGGGATACCCGTCCAGAGAGAGAGAACCTCTGCGATGGCCTCCTCGTCGACCTCGTCGAACAGGTCGACACCGGACGAACGGATCTCGGCCTCCTTGGTCTCCTTCGCCGTCAGAATCTCCTTCTCGCGGTCTCGCAGACCCCCGGCCTCCTCGAAGTCCTGGGCCTCGACGGCAGCCTTCTTCTGCATTACCACCTCGGCCAACGCCACCTCGAGGTCGCGCAGGTCCTCGGGGGTGTGCATGCGCCTGATACGCAGCCGCGAGCCGGCCTCGTCGATGAGGTCAATGGCCTTGTCAGGGAGAAAACGGTCTGAGATGTAACGGTCGGCCAGGTTGGCTGAAGCCACGAGGGCCTGGTCGGTGATGGTCACCCGGTGGTGGGTCTCATAGCGCTCGCGAAGGCCCTTGAGTATCTCGATCGTGTGCGTGACCGTCGGCTCCTCGACCCTGACCGGCTGGAATCGCCTCTCAAGGGCGGCATCCTTCTCGAAGTGCTTGCGGTACTCATCGAGCGTGGTGGCGCCGATGGTCTGCAACTCGCCGCGGGCCAGCATGGGCTTCAGGATCGAAGCCGCGTCGATAGCGCCCTCAGCTGCACCGGCACCGACAAGGGTGTGGATCTCGTCGATGAACAGGACTATGTCGCCACGGGTCATGATCTCCTTGAGGACCTTCTTGAGACGTTCCTCGAAGTCACCCCGGTAGCGGCTGCCGGCAACCAGTGCGCCCAGGTCGAGGGTGTAGACCTGCCGGTCGGCAATGGTCTCCGGCACATCATTGTTGGCGATCAGCTGGGCCAGGCCCTCGACTATGGCCGTCTTGCCGACGCCCGGCTCACCGATCAGCACCGGGTTGTTCTTGGTGCGACGTGACAGGACCTGCATCACGCGTTCGGTCTCGCTCGCCCGCCCGATAACTGGATCAAGCTGTTTGTCGCGGGCGGCCTGGGTGAGGTTGCGCCCGAACTGGTCAAGCACCAGCGAGCCCGAAGCCGAGTCTCCGCTGCTGCCACCGGTGCTCGCACCGGCCTTCTCGCCCGGGCCCTGACCCGGTCCGGCACCCGAATAGCCAGACAGCAGCTGTATGACCTGTTGGCGCACCCGTGACAGGTCGGCTCCCAGCTTGACGAGAACCTGGGCAGCGACGCCCTCACCCTCGCGGATGAGCCCGAGCAGGATGTGCTCGGTACCGATGTAGTTGTGCCCCAGCTGCAGTGCCTCGCGCAGCGAAAGCTCAAGCACCTTCTTGGCACGCGGGGTGAACGGAATGTGGCCGCTCGGAGAACTGCCGCCCTGGCCGATCAGGTCCTCGACCTGGCTGCGCACGGCCTCAAGCGAGATGCCGAGGGATTCCAGGGCCTTGGCTGCGACGCCCTCGCCCTCGTGGATGAGCCCCAGCAGGATGTGCTCGGTACCGATGTAGTTGTGGTTCAGGAGGCGCGCTTCTTCCTGGGCCAGTACCACGACCCTGCGTGCCCTGTCGGTAAACCGCTCGAACAACCGGTTTCTCCTGTCCTGTCTGGTTCCTTGCGAAATGTGTGGGCCGGTGCCCGCCGAACCGCCTGAGCGACCCGCCAACACCGGACTCGTCCACAAAGTGTACCTGTACCGGTGTGTCAACAACCGGTCGACCCGCCGGCTCTGGAGACCGGCAGTTTCGGCCAACCCACCCCACGCCCTATCCTCCCCGGGTGGCGAACCCGACACCCCTCCTCGATCCACCCGGCATGGCGGCCGACCTGGCCAGGATTGAAGCCGGGCTCCGACACGTCGTCGAGGCTGACGACCCCTTCCTGACCGAGGTGGCCAGGCACCTCATAGACGCCGGCGGAAAGCGGATCAGGCCGGCACTGGCCATCACCGCCTCACTCGTCACGAGCACGGAACCGGTCAGCGCCACCGACGACGTCATCTACGGCGGCATCGCCGTCGAGCTGGTGCACCAGGGCTCGCTCTACCACGACGACGTCATGGACGGTGCCGACACCAGGCGCACCGTCGAGAGTGTCAATGCCCGGTGGGGCAACCTCGAAGCCATACTCGCCGGTGACTACCTGCTGGCACGTGCCTCGGAGATAGCCGCCAGGTTGGGAACCGAGGTGGCAGGCCTGCTGGCTTCCACGATCGCGTCCCTCTGTGAAGGCCAGATCCGCGAGATGCAACATGCATTCGACGTGGACCGCTCCCGCGACGCCTACCTCACCTCGATCTCCGGAAAGACCGCCGCCCTGCTCGCCACCTCGGCACGCGTAGGCGCAATCGTGGCAGGCCACCCGCGTCAGATGGTCAGCGCGGTCACCGACTTCGGCTACCACTACGGAATGGCATTCCAGGTGATCGACGACATCCTCGACGTGGTCGCCACCGACGAACAGCTGGGCAAGCCGGCAGGCAACGACCTCGTCGAAGGCGTCTACACCCTTCCGGTGATCCTGGCGCTGGGCGGCCCCTCGGGCGACGACCTGCGCGGGCTGCTGGGCGGCCCAATCGATGACGCCGCCCGGGACCGTGCCCGCATGATCGTGCGCTCCGACGCAGCCATCGACGCCGCCACCAGGACCGCCATGGACTTCACCGACAGCGCACGCGCCTCGCTCGACGACCTGCCGGACACACCGGCTGTATCGACTCTGCGCTCAACCTGCGACCTTCTCCTGGCACGGGTGGCTGACCTGTCCCACTGAGAGGCCAGCCGGCGGGTCAGCCCTTCTCTGGGAAGCCCTGCTCTGGGAAACCCTGCTCTGGCCGCAGCGTCGGAAACAGGATCACGTCGCGGATCGCAGAGACCCCGCCAAGCAGCATCACCAGCCGGTCCACGCCTATCCCCAGGCCGCCGGTCGGGGGCAGGCCGTACTCGAGGGCACGGAGGTAGTCCTCGTCGACGACCATTGCCTCGTCGTCGCCGGCGGCCCTGTCGGCCTCCTGGGCCCCGAAGCGTGCCCTCTGCTCATCGGGGTCCACAAGCTCGCTGAAGGCGTTGCAGATCTCTCGTCCGGCCACGATCCCCTCGAACCTCTCAACCAGCCCCGGGTTCGTACGGTGGTCGCGTGCCAGCGGCGAGACCTCCTTGGGATAGTCGGTCACGAATACCGGACCCCAGAGCTCGGCTTCGGTCGTCTTCTCGTAGAGCTCCAGGATCAGCTTTCCCACGCCGTGATGGTCCTCGACGGGTATGCCACGCTCCTCGCAATAGCCGACCAGCTCAGCACGCGGCGTGTCCATGTCGACCCGGAGACCGCTGTGCTCCTCGAGGAGGTCGAACATGGTGGCACGCCTCCACGGTGCCGAGAGGTCAAGCTCGCGTCCGTCATAGACGACCGAGGTGGTGCCCAGGAGCTCCTGGGCCAGGTGGTCCACGAGTTCCTCGACAAGCACCATGATGTCGCCGTAGTCGGCATACGCCTGGTAGAGCTCGAGCATCGTGAACTCGGGGTTGTGGCGGGTCGACAGCCCCTCGTTGCGAAACACCCGGGCAATCTCGAACACCCGCTCAAAGCCACCCACGGTAAGCCTCTTGAGGTACAGCTCAGGGGCGATGCGCAGGTACAGGTCAACGTCGAGGGCGTTGTGGTGGGTGGTGAACGGGCTTGCGGCGGCACCACCCGGAATCGGGTGGAACACGGGGGTCTCGACCTCGATGAAGTCCCGATCCTCGAGCCAGCGGCGCATCAGCGACACGGCCCGGCTGCGCAGCGTGAACACCCGACGGGCCTCGTCGGTCACCCACAGGTCCACGTAGCGCTGACGAAACCGTGTATCGGGATCAGAGATGCCGTGCCACTTGTCGGGGAACGGGAGGCGGGCCTCGGCCAGGCGCACCCACGAACCGACACGGACCGAGAGCTCGCCCCGCCGTGTCCTGATGACCTCGCCGGTGACCCCCAGCCAGTCGCCGATGTGGAGGCCGGTGAAACTGTCGAAGTCAGGTGTCGCGGCCTGGGTGGCAAACAGCTGGATGCGGCCGGTCTGGTCGGCGAGCACGCCAAATGCCAACTTGCCCTGGTCGCGTCGCAGCATCAGGCGACCGGCAACGGTCACCTCGACACCGGTCTCCTCGCCGTCCTCAAGATGGCCGTAGCCCTCGAGGAGGTCCGCCACCGAGGAGGTGGGCTCGAAGCGGTAGGGCGTGTTGTCCTCGGTCGGGGTGGTCACAGCGATCAGCCCTCCCGGTTCAGGTCGTAGACCAGGCGCAGCCCGTGGAGGGTCAGGAACGGCTCGACATGCTGGATCGACGTGGCTACCGGCGAGATCAACGACGCCAGGCCGCCGGTGGCGATGACCGTGCAGTCGCCCAACTCGCCACGGAACCTCTCGACCATGCCGTCGATCTGGGCTGCGAAGCCGTAGAGAGCCCCCGACTGCAGCGATTCGACCGTGCTCTTTCCGATGACGCTCCGAGGCTCGACCAGATCGATCGCCCGCAGTGCGGCGGCCCGGCCGAACAGGGCATCGAGGCTGATCTCGATTCCGGGGGCGATGGCGCCGCCGATGAACTCACCGTCGGCTGAGATGACGTCGAAGTTGTTTCCCGTACCGAAGTCGACGACAACGGTGGGGCCCCCGTAGAGGGCGTACGCACCCACGGCGTTGGCGATCCGGTCGGCTCCGACCTCTTTCGGGTTGTCGTAGAGGATGGGCATGCCGGTCCGCACACCGGGCTCGATCACCACGGGAACAGCGTCGGTGTAACGGTCGATCATCTCCCTGAGGCTGGCCAGCACCCGGGGCACGCCCGAGCAGACGCTCACGCCCGGTACGTCCAGGTCGTAGCCGGCCGACCCCAGGAGGTTTCCGATCACCACGGCATGCTCGTCGGCCGTGCGGGCGTCGTCGGTGGCGATGCGCCAGTGCTCCAGGAGGCCGACCTCGGCCGTGGACCTGTCGTCGGCGTCGTCGTAGAGGCCGATGACGGTCTGGGTGTTGCCCACGTCGACGGTCAGCAGCATCAGGGGCCTCCCGGCCCGGTTGTAGGGGTCATCCGGACAAGCCTTCCAGATCCGGGCCCATGTCGAGGCCCACGTCGAGGATAGGGGCCGAGTTGGTCAACGTCCCACTGGAAATGCAGTCGACCCCGGTCGCCGCGTAGTCGGCCAGAACGTCGAGGGTAATGCCACCGGACGCCTCCAGGAGGGGCTTCTCCCCCTCCAGCCCGGCTACCAGGTCCACACACGCTCGCACCTCGGCCGGATCCATGTTGTCGAGCAGGATGGCATCGGCGCCCGCATCAGACGCCCGGGCAACCTGGCTGATCTCGTCGCACTCCACGTGGACGATGCGGCCGGGCCACCGTGACCTGGCCGCCTGCACGGCGGACACAATGTCGGTGCCGAAGAGGTGGTTGTCCTTGATCATCACCCACTCACCCAGGTTGGCCCTGTGGTTGGCACCTCCGCCGGCCCGGACCGCAGCCTTCTCGAGAACCCGCAGACCCGGCGTGGTCTTGCGGGTATCCCAGACGACGGCACCATCACCTGCCACGTCAACCCAGCGGGCAACCAGGGTGGCGATACCCGAGAGGTGGCCGACGAAGTTGAGGGCCGTCCGTTCCGCCGTGAGCACCGACGACAGGGGGCCTGTCACCGTTGCAATCACCTCGCCCGCAGCCAGCACGTCGCCGTCGGCCCGCCGCCAGTCGACACGTATATCCGGATCAACCTGTCTGAACGCCTCGGTGGCACAGTCGGAGCCGGCCAGGACACCTGCGCTGCGGGCACCAATGCCTGCGGTCACCACAGCACCCTCCGGCAGGAGGCCCGCTGTCAGGTCTCCGTCGGGCCTGAGGTCCTCGTCGAGCGCCCGCTCCACACACTCCGCCACTACATCCGGTGGCGGGGTGGCAGAGGTTCCGGCATGTCGACCGAGACGGGCATCGATCGTTCCCACCCTGTCTCGTGCATCAGCACCCATGGTCACCAAGCCTGCCCCCGGGCCTTCGGCGAGCCAACCCGACAGTCGGCCGCGTCATGCCGACACGGCTGCCATGTTGTCGATGAGCCTCGCCCGCCCGAACCGGCATGCGACCAGCAGGCGCACCCCGGCACGGGCGATCCGGGGCGGCACCTCGAAGGTGTCAGGGTCGATGACCGCCGCGTAGTCCAGTTCACCGGTAGTTGCGCTGCCAACAATCTCGGCCATCAGCGTGGACACGGTGTCAGGGTCGGCTTCGCCGTCGGCAACCGCCGCCGCCCCGGCCGAGAGGGCCCGAAACAGCACCGGAGCCTCCCTGCGCTCGACGGCGGTCAGGTAGGCGTTGCGGCTGGACAGTGCCAGCCCGTCGCGCTCACGTACCGTCGGGCAGCCGACAACCTCGACGGGAATGCCGCGGTCGGCCACCATCTGTCGAACCACGGTCAACTGCTGGAAGTCCTTCTCGCCGAAGTAGGCGCGGCAGGGACCGGCGATGTCGAACAGCCTGGACACGGCCCTGGCGACACCACCGAAGTGAGTCGGCCTGCTGGCGCCCTCAAAGCGTGATGCCAGGTCACCGACCTCGACCTCGGGGAGGTCCTGTTCGGGGTACATCTGCGTGACCGACGGGGCGAACACCAGGTCGGCACCGTGGCGCCCACACACCTGCATGTCTGCTTCATGGTCCCTCGGGTAGTCGGTCAGGTCCTCATCGGGAGCGAACTGCAGGGGGTTCACGAACACCGACACGACAGTCACATCGTTGCCTGCCACGGCAGCGTCGATCAGCGAGGCATGGCCGGCGTGCAGAAAGCCCATCGTGGGCACAAGGCCAACCCGCCTTCCGGCGGCCCGCTCCGCGTCCAACCTTGAACGCAGTGGATCCGCAGCCGTAATCACCTCGACACCGGTCACCGGGAGCTCCGTCCAGCCAACCGGCGTGCCAACTCCGCCACAGCCGAATAGGAGTCGCGTTCGGCAGGCTCCAGCGCTTCCAGATGGGCACGGATCGTGTCCTCGTCACCTCGCGCCGCCGGCCCGGTCAGCGCACCGGCGGCACCCAACCTCCGCACGTTGTCGACCGATGCCGCCGCCAACTCCAGGAAGGCCTCGAGGGGAACCCCGACCGATGCGGCGATCCGCTCGGTCTGGCCCAGCAGCGCCACGAGGTGGTTGGAGGCGACTACCGCCGCCGCATGGTAGGCAGCCCGATTCTCAGCGGAGACGACCACAGGTCTCCCCCCGAGGTCCTCAACCAGGCGTCGTGCCAGCGGATCACCGGCTACGGCAAACCATGAGCCGGTGAACACAGCACCGGTCCCGGCGTCGTCACCTGGAAGGGAGACGAGCGGATGCAGGCTTGCCCGTCGAGCGTGTGGAGCCAGCACCTCCAGGCCCAGAACGCCAGACAGATGGGCAACCACCGTGTCCTCCACCGGGGCTACTGCCAGGGCGGTGTCGACGACATCACGGTCAGGAGTGGCAATCAGTAGCAGGTCGACTCCGTCGGCAGCACGGTCCTGTGCATCGTGGCGTCCCAACACATCGGCCACCGTCCATCCGGACTTCTCCATTGCCCTGGCCATTGCCGTCCCCGCCCGACCGGGGCCGATGACACGTACCCGACATGTCACGGCTCAGGCCCCTGTGGTACCCGTCAACGGGCCAACGGGCACAACGTCGTCGGCCACCGTGTCACCCGGGATCTCATCGACCAGGTCCGGGGCGACGTCGCGCAGTGGGACCAGCACGAAGGCCCGCTCGTACATGCGTGGATGTGGCACGGTCAGGTCCTCCTCGTCGACACTCTCGCCGTCAACCCAGAGGACGTCCACGTCGAGGGTCCGGGGACCCCAACGCACCCGACGCAGCCGGCCGGCGGCCTTCTCACGCTCACGACAGAGTTCCAGCAGGGCCCTCGGGGAAAGGCCTGTGTCGAGGCGGACGACACAGTTCAGGTAGGGCCCCTGCTCTGGACCACCGACGGGTGCCGTCTCGTAGACGGTTGACACCTCGACGACATCAGGCATGCCGGCGACCGCCCCACGAAGGTGCTCCCAACGGTCACCGACATTGGATCCGAGACCCAGGAACGCCCGTCGCACTCCATCGCAGCGAACACCACCGTTCATGAAGTGCGGTGGATACGGACCCCACCACTGGCGAGGTCCTCGGGAACCGGGGGCCGGAGCTTGTGTACGACCACGGTCACTGCGTCGACCGAATCCACCTCCAGCAGTGCCTCCGCCACCCGCCCTGCGAACCGCTCGAGCAGGTCGAACTGCTCGTTGTCGGCGATTCCCGACACGACTGCGCAGAGGGACCCGTAGTCGACGGTGTCCGACAGGTCGTCGCTGGCAGCCGCGGCAACCAGGTCTGTGTGCACATCAATATCGAACCCGAACGGCTGGAGGCGACCCTTCTCTTCCGGGAGTACGCCACAGAGTGCCCGCACCCGGAGGCCTCGCAACTCGATCACATCGCTCATTGCCGGGCGTCGGGAGAAGACTCGACGACAAGGGCCACAATGCGACGCCCCGGGTTGCCGAGTGGTCGGCTGAGAAGCTGCTCAGTTATGGAGATGGCCCTCGGCCCCGTCGGAACCAGCCCCCGCCAGAGAAGGAAGGCCGCCATGAGGCCGCAGACAACATCGTTCAACTCGTCGCGGTGCACGATGATGCGACGACCGTCCCTTGTCATCTCCTCAAACCGTTCGAACACGTCCACGAGCCGCTCGAGACCGTCGTCGGCACCGCCGAACGGCAACTGAACCCAGGCGACATCCAGCTCGTCGTAATTGTGGAGGTTGTGGTCGCTCGCGAGCAGGGAAACAACCGTGTCGAAGTCGTTCTCGCGGATCCAGATGATCTCCTCCTGGCGCCGTACACGTCGGTGGCTGGTACCGAAGCCGCCTGGTCGCTCACAGACCGCAATCTGGTCCTGGATGATCCATGCGAACGCCGTGGGCACAATGCCCTTTGCCCACTTACCCCTCATCGGTCCTCCCTGAGGCTGCCGGCTGCGCTCATGCGACCACCCTCGCAGCATCCAGGGTCGCCCGCACATCGTGGGCCCTGACCATGTCGACGCCCTGTGCGTACGCCCACGTTGCCAGCGCCACCGATCCCTCGCGTCGGTCATCGGTCGCTGTGGGCCCGACCACACCGTCGCTGGCAGCGGTCAACTCGCCCAGGAACCTCTTGCGGCTCACCCCGACGACGACCGGCCATCCGGTATCGACGAGGGAACGCAGGTTGGCCAGAATCTCGAGGTTGTGCCCGGTCGTCTTGCCGAAGCCGATTCCCGGGTCGATCCACACCTCCCGGACCCCATCGGCCCTGGCCTTCTCGGCCCTGTCGACCAGGTAGTCACGCACCTCGGTCACCACGTCGTCGTAGTGGGGATGTTCCTGCATCGTCCGCGGGTCACCCACCATGTGCATCGCCACCCACGCGACGCCCAGGTCTGCAGCAACGGAACCGAGGCCGGCGCTCACATCGTTCACGATCGTTGCTCCGGCTGCCACAGCTTCCCTGGCGACCTCCTCATGTCGGGTGTCAATCGAAACCCTCACCTCGTTGGCCAGGCCTTCCACGACCGGAAGAACGCGCTTCAACTCCTCGTCAACCCCAACAGGTTCTGCCCCGGGGCGGGTCGACTCGCCACCCACGTCGACAACGGTGGCACCCTCGTCGACGAGCCTTCTGCCGTGTTCCAGGGCAGCCGAGTGGTCAAGGTAGAGGCCCCCGTCCGAGAAGGAATCGGGGGTCACGTTGAGAACTCCCATCACGGCACCCACACCCCTGAATCTAACGGTGTGACAGGTGACGCACGGGGCCGACCAACGATGATTATCGGTCAGGAACGGTTTGTTTCAATGAATCTCATTGCCTCAAGCCGCGTTGACATGTCGTCGCGGAATATTCCGTGAACAGCCGAGGTGATGGTCATTGCCCCCGGCTTGACGACACCCCGCATCGACATGCAGAGGTGCTCGGCCTCAATGACCACCAGGGTGCCCTGCGGATTGAGAACTGCCTGGATGGCATCGGCCACCTGGGACGTCAGACGCTCCTGCACCTGGAGGCGCCTAGCGTACCCATCCACCAGGCGCGCCAACTTCGACAATCCGGTGATCATCCCGCCGCGACTGGGGATGTACGCAACGTGTGCCCGGCCGAAGAACGGCAGCAAGTGGTGCTCACAGAGCGAGTAGAGCGGGATGTCTCTCACCATGACCATCTCATCGTGGTCAACGTCGAATGTCCTTATCAGGTGGCGTGCAGGGTCGTCGGCCAGGCCAGAGCACACCTCGGCGTACATCTGGGCAACCCGCGATGGCGTTTCACGAAGTCCGTCCCTTTCCGTGTCCTCGCCAATCGCCTTCAGAATCTCGACAACAGCCGCCTCGATGCGAGCGGTGTCGACCGAATGCCCCGCCTCGGTGGTCATGATGCCTCAGCCACCTCGGCTCCAGAATCCTGTTCGACGACCCTG
>CEPX01046452.1_pt1 | contig 14499 bp, 17 predicted proteins | sample 361361 | NCBI WGS metagenome assembly CEPX01 (sample SAMEA2619974, study PRJEB7988) | marine metagenome | biome: marine biome (ENVO:00000447); feature: mesopelagic zone (ENVO:00000213) & marine oxygen minimum zone (ENVO:01000065); material: "saline water (ENVO:00002010), including plankton... | reverse complement strand
ACTCCTCGTCTAGCAGACATATGTCTTGTTTGTCCAGTAGTACGTTTAATAAACGATACTCCAAATATCTTCCCTGCACTATCCTTAATCATTTTAATTGCTGTATCTCTATCTATAGTTATCATTTATCTCCTTTTCTAGACTGGATAATATGTCCCATTCACCATATGCATGACAAACGTAATAATCATACAAAGTATTAAAAATCCAAACGCATTCGTTATCGCCAATATTTACACCTCCTAAATTTTTTGGTTGCTTACATCCTAGCACACCCCCCCTCGGTTGTCAACTATAATTTTAAGACACTAGTAATTGTGTTTTAGGATGATACTTTTTTCGCTCCATGTACACAGCAGATGTGTCACGCCAATGTCTATCTCTCCTAAAGAGTCTAGGAGAGGTTAGCTTTAATGCTTGTGTAAATCCTCTACCGTGTTGACTACCTTTTAACTTACACATAAATACAATTGCATGGGCCAACTCATGACGTATGACACCTTGAGTCTGTTTCGTATCTACAAGTATCCATGCTGATAATTCAATATCTATATATTGTGCGTTGCACCATACTTGTCCCGCTATAGCTGAACCACATGTTTCTGATATATAAATACTTGGACTATCCTTAATTATAGTTTTATTATTATTAAACACAAAGTTATAAACAGCATCCTTAAAAAATATACTGTCTGAATACTTTTGTAACTTATGGTCATGGTATGCATTTTTAATAACCACTATATATAAATCTCCCTAAACAAAGTTCGTGTCTTCAGCAGCTTATCAAATTTTGACGAGGTTGTCAAGTAGCTTTTTTGCCCCCAATATAGTATAATGTAATAGGAGGTATGTTATGAAAAAGACTATTATTACAGATGGAGTAAGACCTTTTAGAACTAAATATGATATTCAAAAATTTATGAAGACAAGAGATATGGCTGAGTATCTAGATAATAAAGTACCTATGCAATCAGATAAACTTAAAGTACGTCTTCTAAATGAAGGATACCTTGAACCTAAATGTGCCATCTGTGAACGGAACTTCTGGATAGGGGAAACCATTCCATTGCAATTGGATCATATCAATGGTAATAATGATGACAATAGTTTAGAGAATCTCAGACTATTATGCCCTAATTGCCATGCACAAACACCACAATATAGACTAAAAGACGAGTTCAAAGGAGAAACTTATTCCAATAGGGATAAAGATGATTCCAATAGAGCTTAGAAATTAGACTTGATAAAAGGAGGAAATTACGATGAACCCATTCGCACTACTTAATTTAGCTATTACTTTCATGCAATTAAACATGGGACAGACTGTTGCAGGTAAAGCTATCATCAAAGAAGCTATGGATGTGGTACAGTCCCTTGGTAATGCTATGAAAGATAAGAAGATTACCATGGCAGAGAAGAAAGCTCTAGTTAAGGAACTAAGAGAATTCTCTAAGACTACCATTAAAGCCTTAGACGATATAATCATTCCAGAATAATGTGTGAGGGTTGTGTAGTTAGTTCCATTGAATACCCACCCGAAGTTCATCTCTGTGAATCAGATAGGTGTAGTTGTCCATGTAGAGGTAAATATAGGAGGATACGTGAGTAACGATAAATATATAGGTAATCTTACGGAAGAAGATATAAGGGATGCTGAAAGAAAGTATCCTTTAGCTGACGTACCAATGCTTACAATCATTGTACCCATGTTAATACTTACTGTATTTATGTTTGTTGTAGGAGTATTTATTCTATGAACATTGCTAATATCAAATTACCTATAGTGGTAATCGGGATAATAGTTGCCCAAGCCTTTGGAATAATATGGTACGTTGCGAATGTTTTATATCAGACGCTTGATGAGGACTATCATGTCTGACCATTCCAGTTTTGAGGCCCCCGATTTTTGAAAAAGGGTGACGGATGACACATGTGACACGGTTTTCGGGTTAATTCTATATTCATTTGTTCGTATAGGGGTTATATGGAAATAAGCGTCACAATGCGTCACGTGTCACGGACTGATTGTCAAAATGATGTATTAAAGGATTTGGGAAAGAGTGGCTATGGAGATAATAGACAGTACGGGAATTATGGGGATTAAGAACTAGAACAGTCGCAGTTTCCACCACAAGCACAAGCCTCAGCTACGTATTCTGTTTCACACTCTATACATTCACAGTCACAATTGCATACGTCATCTTCACAGGTACATTCTCCTGTCTCTGCACATGTACAATCATTTACTAGTGTCATAATAATTTCTTGTGGCATTACTCATTCTCCAAAACTTTCAATGAGACACCGCCAAGGAATCCGAATAAACCTCCGACTATAGCTGTCACAATTTCTACCGCTTCCATTTTCATTCCAACATACATAGCAATACAGCTAAATGCTGTTGCACAAAGAATTGCTAAAAATATTTGTGGTCTTAATTTTCCTATCAATCTACTCACCTCCTTAACGTTTTATCGCTTCTGCACTAGTCTTCCGCTGTTTATCTCCCTGAGACCCCTCAGAAAAATCTGTATGCCCTTGCTTCTTTGCTTGAGCCGTAGCAATGGCAAAAGGATTATCCTCAGTCTCATCAGGTTTAGTTGTGTTTTTAAGCCAATTGGTTATAGGTAAACCTTTATCACCATCATATGGATTAGTATACGGTTGTCGTTGTAAATCCATTGGAACCTCTACTCCATTAACTCCTTCCATATAATTAAAAAATTGTTTAGTTACAGGAATCTCTGGTGAGTACCAAGGATGTCCAGCTTCATCAGCAGCCTTCTTAGCTTTCCCTGCAGCAGACTTGGAATAATCTGGAGAGTCTGCATCCAACCTATTACCTAAGTCCTGTCCAGCCTCATTCACAATCCATGGTGGACGATGATTAATAGGAATACCCCAGTCGTTTGTTTCCACCTCTACCACTGGTGTATATCTAGCTCCTTCTAGCGGTTGTTCAGACGGGAATCCATATTCTCTCAAAAGCTGATGATGTTCAGCATCCCGTCCTGCATAGTTATGTAGGGTAGCAAAAGACTTCCCGGACTTCAATGGGTCTTTAGGGTCTTTGCCAGCCTTCGATAAAATATCAGTAAATGTTTCTATCGTCTCATGACCGAACAAAGAACAAGAACAATCCTCATCAGACTTCTGTAAGTCTTGCCATTTATTAAATGACTTTATAAAATCAATATCACCATTTTCTTTTTCCATAAGTACTACCTCCAAGACTGTGGGTTGTCTCCCGTTAGCGGTTGGATCACCTCCTTCAGAAGCTATATTAGGACTATGTAATTTACACCAATCTTTAGCATGTATTGTACTAGCAACAAGTTCACAGAATTCTCCTTTAACGAAATACTGACACGATTCACAACTGATTCCAGCGTCTAGTTCTGGTGCCGTTGCATGCCGTAATCCTGCTTCTTGAGGGCTTATTTGATCATACGGCACTCGTTTCTCTAATTTAACGAGACAACTGCCGTCTATACAAGAACCCTTGGGAGTAGCAAGGCTCTTTAATAAATCGAAGCCAGCCCCTTGATTAACACCCTTTTCACAAACAGTTACTTCAGCTAATTCCATCTCATCTACTTGCATATAAGGCATCAACCCCTTTTGCATATTTTGAGTTTTAGTTGCTGATCCTGCAATTGAATAGCTTTTTAGCTTTCCATCATTAATTTGATCCTTAACTCGATTAGCGATTTTGGTATCGTCCCTAATTTCACAAACGAAATATAGTCCTTTGTCATCTACCCCACTTTTAAATATTTGTCCTGCCTTATTAATATATGCAGGTAACGCCCAACCAACTTGTACATCAGAATGTAATACCATAGCATTACGTGTACGGAAGTTAGCCATGTATCGTTTAAATGCAGTAGCTAAAGCCTCAGTAGTAATCATATGACCTTCACGATCAATAAGTTCTACGGATGCAGGGCCACCAACAACAAGGGGGTCTAGGTCACTAGCAGCTTCAGTATATTCAGCAGCATCAGGAAAGGCACGAGCTAGAGTCGTAGTCTCAGCTTTAGAAGCAACTCCAGCTTTCCAAAGCCTTTTATATTCCTCTAGAGCATCTTGAATATCCTCAATAGTAGTACGTCCTGATTGAGCCTTTTCAAGAAAGATAAGTTCAGCGTCATCGGAAGCCCAACTATACATGTTAGTTTGCGCTTGTCTAGTCGCAGTTACCATGGGCTACCTCCTATCCGTTATGAGTGCCCCATATAACTCCACTGACCGTTGGTGTTCCACTAGCCGAAATTACGGAAACCTTATCCCTGAAGTCTATGGGCCAATTAGTTTCAAGCGTCGCACCAGCCAAGACTGGTATTCCTGTAGTTGTAGAAGCTGTTTGATCAAAAGCCACATAAACAATTTCAGCACTAGTTCCAGATTCATTCTTTATCTGAATCCCTTTTATAACAGTCATATCAGGGTGCTTTCTAGAAGTAGAAGCATTTGCAGTTCCTGTCCATGAAGTATTTAATCCAACATCTCCATCTACATAAGTAGATACAGCTGTAGTATCTTCTCGTACTTCAAACATTATCTTATCAGCATAGAAGTTAATGTTATGTTGAGCAGCACTTACTAGATAAAGTCTATACGCAGCAGCAGTTGTACTTCCAGCTATAGTATATTGAGCCGTAACTCTTGTCCAACCCGCTGCCAAGTCAGAACTTCCTGACGTAGCAAGAACCGTTGTTCCTGCAGCATCTCTAATATCTAGTTTAACTGTTCCAGAAGCAGAAGCACCTCGATGTTCTAATTGAACAGTAAGATGTTGTGGATGAACACTAAATGGAATTACGGGAGATTCCCAATACCATCCTTCTCCTGCCGCAGAATTGTTTGGGTCTGTTAAAAGGGAAGCTGTTCCGACTGACTGTTGTCCTGTACTCCTAGAAATATCTCCACCTACTACCGTAAACATGGTAATATCAGCGGCTTCAACTCTAGGATTAGTAACCCAGTTAGTAGCGATCTCTCCCTGCCCTACAGATTTAAGTGTAGAAGCCGTAGTGGAAAGGGCTGATCTAAAAGGGGCGTATTTTGTATACGAATGAACAGACTGTCTAGTCGAGGAATCTATTTCCCATTCACGGAAATCAGTATGTCGTTCATTTGCCATAAGATATTCTCCTCGTTAATTATCCATAAATTTCATGAGAGCTACAAAGCTTCCCATGACAGCAGAAGTGTGTAAGATGAGGATTCCTAAAGCTATTACTATTGTCTTTGCTCCATATACCTTATGTCTCCACATGTTAAGGTCACTAAGCTCTTCATTAACTCTTTCTAAGTTAGCACATAAACTATCATTTAATGTAGTTTGGCTTTGGATATAACTATCCAATCGTTCCATATAAACTGCTAAATTAATTTCAGTAGTCTGTTGTGCCATATTCAATCCTCACAAAGATGGGGGAGGGGCAATTACTCACCCCTCCCCAGCATCTACTAGGCGTTCAGGTCAGCAATTTTAGCCTGAACAAATATATTCTTACAACGCATCTCTGCCATCGTGTAGAGCAAGCCACGTACAACTAGCGCATTGGCTGCAAAGTAGTCACGGTTCTCAACGTACTGAGTAGGTTGAGCAACGGCAATCTCAAGATAGTCTGTGTCTAGGACATAGACGTTAGTTCCCAAAACTGCATCGTTTGTTGCGACTGACTTCGGCACATCCGCATCTGGAAGGATGGGGATACCCTGATAGGTAGCCAAAACTAGACCAGTGCGAGTACCGGGGAAGGTTCGCTCTGAACCTACACCAACCTGATACTCTTCCTGACCCATATAACGCTGATTAGTATTCAGCAATCTCTCTAAGTTAAAGTACTGATCGTGTCCCAAAAGGATCAGCTTAGGCTCTCCACCGTTCTCCCTAATCCTCTGGATTGCGGTATCGAGTAGCTGGAGGGACAATGCTCGTCCAGTACCACTATTGTAGGAAACGCTTGCACCAGCATTCCAGCCACCTGCTGCCCTGCCAGCCTGAGTTAGGTCATAAGCCCTAACGTTAACTCCACCAGTAACACCACCAACAACCATGCCGTCCTCTGCCACGATATCATCAATGGAAGTTAGACCAGCACGACTGTAGATAGCGACAGCATCGCCGTTTGCAAATGCTGTACCCGAAGCAACAGTTACAGCACCCGTAGAGGTGTTAACCGCTGATACGACAGAACCAGTAGTCCTACCCTGAGAACCACCGTCATTAGTAGAAACTGCGTCACCGACTTTAAAATGCTTGGCAATCGCTGCGGGAACATTAAAAGTTTCTGTGTCCCCACCCGATATCAGATATGCGGAACCTGCTAAAAGTTCCTCGTTAATTTCTTTTACGTGGTCAAGCTGTGCATTCTCGTTCTCCAATGCCAGCACATCCCCAACACCGCCCTCTAACTGCGCCGTAAAGACTGACTTCACGGAAGCTCCAAAGGTCGTTGAGATCACACGAGGTAAACTCGATACGGTCTCGATGTTGGAAATATCAACTGTCGGAAGAGAACCAGTCTCTGTCACAGGTCGGGAACGTCCCGAACCCCTGTCCGTCCTCACACGCCAACCTGCAGTGTTACCCCACACAGTTCGTGGGATAGCATTGAAGAAACGTGTTTGGTTATTCAGGGCTTGCCATACTTTTCGTCCATACGTGGTATTAAATATACCAGTAGCAGTATCAACCGTGAAGTACGTCTGTTTCATCAAGTACTCTGGGCCGAAAACTGACTGATACAATCCACGCTGAGACTGAGCGAGATATTCGCTTAGTGATGGATTAGCCATGATATTTCCTCCTTAATAATTTTAGATTCATGTTTGTTATACTTTAGCCACCAAGAAGCTCCTGTGGAACTCCATCGGTGTTACCCATTTCAATCTGGGCCTGTAGGTCACGCAACTGCTTGTAGGATAGTCCAGCCAACTGATCAACAGTCTCTACACTGTCTTTACCCTTTACGATAGGAGTAGCCCCATCGGTTCCAAGCGGGGGTGCAACCATCTGTGGGCGTTGCAAGCCATTCTCTTCACGGAAGCCCATCTTACGTAAACGACTCTCAGTTTCCTTATGAATCGCCGTATCCATAGACTTCTTATAAGTAGAAAGCTCCTTCTTCATAGCCTTTAGCTGTTTAGCCATTGCCTGAACATCGCCCTCATCCTCGTCCTCTTTAGCGGGATACTCTTCAGCATCGTCGCCCTCTTTTTCCAGTCCATCCTCTTCTTCATCGTCGCCCTCTTCTTTTTCAACATGAGTCTTCATGTATCCACCTTTAGCTGCCGCAATAGGCTCCTCTTCCTCACTCTCTTCGCCCTCTTCTGTCTCTTCTCCCTTTCGCATCGCCTGTATAGTAGCTTGCTGGTCAGCAATATTGGACTTAATGTTAGCGGGCTTCTCAGAATCATCAGCACCACCAGAGGTCTTACCCGTCTTAGCGGCACTCCGAACCTTCGTGCCATCAACATCCATTCCAGCATCAGCCAACAATAGAGCTACCTCACCTGCGATTTCCTTCACAAGAGCAGTCCTCTCAGAATGCGCCTGTGTCTCCTCTGCCTTTCTAATCTCTGCCTCTTCATCCGTCGATAGTCGAGCATCCATCTTTTGTAAGACTTCCGCAACGGCGGCGAGGGCAAGATTTGTTCCTTCCATTTGTTTCTCAACCTTGGTCAAAACGTCGTCTGCCATAATATATACCTCCTGTTTTTATTATTACCCTTTCAACAGTTGGTCTAAGCCACCTCCGACTATTGGGGGAAATTATATTATATCGAGCAATTATACTATAAAATTACTCCTATTTTATTATACTACTTAGCGCAAAAAATCCTAATCAGTATCGTCTGTTTCACCTACTGTAAGGCGTAATATATCATTTCTGAAATCATATAGTGGTACTTGTATCAATTTTTTAAAACTATCGCATTGTGTTCCTTCGGGAATTGTCGCTTCTACAAGATCAAGTACTCGTCCAACCATCCTAGAATGCTTTGCTACAATATATTCCTGTTCTTTTGTTACATTTAAACTACTCATAATATTCCTCTACCTCCTTCTCTTATCTATATTTTAATTCGTCTTTTTAGTTGACTAGCGAGATAAGATTCTTGTGCCAATACCTTACTAATACCTTTATATAAAGGTTGTTTCTTTTTTTGAGCGGGGATTTCAGATAAAATTCTCCACTCTCCTGAAGCAAGTTTAACTGGCCTCATATTTTTATATGTTCTCGTATGTTTTTTAACTGTTGCAGAACGTTTCTTCTTTAGTTTCAACGTTCTCGATATTTTCTGTGTCTTAGTTTTAGGTTTATTTAAGTCTCGTGTATGTTCACTGACATTCTGAGTAAAGGTTCCAGAGAAGGGTTTAGCCGCTGCTCCATTTTCTATTGCGTCGGCTTCTTCATTATTCTCAAAACCGAACTTCATAGTAGCTCGTACTCCGTATTGATTTGTTCCCCTATTAGAATTAGTAAACTTTCCCGGTGTCCACTCTGGATGCTCAATAACCAAATCCTCCATAATTTTTGTCGCTTCTGCTTTACATAATTCAACCACAGCATCACGAATCTTCTGTTGAATTTTTATAGGAAATGACATTATTAACACCCCATAAAACATATTATAAACTAACCACTATTACATTATACTACTTAATTAAATATTTCCAGCTAATAGGAAATTTAAGGTTAATTAAATTAGATATCATTAAAGCTACTTCTTTTGTTTCTTCTTGTGCATCATCCGATATTCGCAAATTACATATCCTAGCGAACGCATACAGACTTCCTGTCCAATACCATTCTGTATACGTAGCTTGAGGTAACACCATACGAGCCTGTTCTGGAGCAACCCCTATTCGTAATAGGTGCATATATGTATCACTAGCAACCATTAAGGCTGTTTGAATATGGTCATAATCTTCACCTTCTAAATCAATTAATGTGTCTCCAGACCCTTGTTTTTTATCTTCAGCTTTACTTCTCCATTTATCAGTCATGTAAAAAGCGGGTTTATTATCTACATATCTTCGACTAACTTCATTCCACACTAAACCAACCTGATGCTTAACAAGCTGACGAGCAACAAAAATTGGAGCATATATTCTAAACTGTAACTGTGGGTGACCGAAAGGTGTCCAGTGCCCATGTCTAGCAAGATATGCAATAAGTTTTTCGTCTCCCCCCGTAAATATTTTATGGTGTTTATCAAAGCTTACCCTCGCTGCATTTACTACGGTTAAATCTGTTCCCATACTATCAATTAAATCTACTTTCATATTAACTAATCCATACTTCTGGTAGACCATCTTGGAAAACTATTTCGTCAGAATCATATCTATTAAGATATATAACCTCCTTACCTACATTACCATATACAGGATGCCAATAAGTTACCAACTGTTTTGGTTTTGTAATAGTATGTAACTTCTGTGCTGCAAATTCGTCTCCACCTTTCATCGTTCCACATATATGAATTGCTCCAGTACCAATATCAATTTCATCTATTCTATGAAAGTGTCCCATCATTACTGAATCAAATTGACTTGTAAGATCAGATACATCTGCTGAAGAAACCTCGTCCTCTAAAGTCTGTCTGAATTGGAGGAAGGCTCTTAGTCCTGTTACTGCTCTTGTAATAGCCATATTACTTCCAGCACCTGAAATAGAATCACCATGCATAATAAGAATCTGTCTATTACAAACCTCAAAAGAATTTAAGAAAGTTTTAGGAATACTAAAAGAAATGTTCTTCTGGTTCCGCATATACGCTGCTACCCATTGATAGAGCATATAATCCCAGTCCATATACTTATCTTTCATTGGGGGTTTACGTGTCATTCTACCATGATTACCAACAACACAAGGTATAGTAATCTTCTTAAAGTGGGGTGTTAATAACATTAAAGCTTGAGAAATAAGGTTAGCTCCTCTGATCATCTGTCCCATACAGTTATCTATATTAGTTCTAGCTAACTCTTCATGGATATCACCACTAACCATATCGCCCAACATAGGAACAATAAGTTCATCAACTGGTGCGACATTACGTCTAAGCTCAACTAAGTTTAAAAGTTGGGTAGCCCATCCATATAATCTCTTATTGAAGATATCTATATTATATCGGTTTAGACCAGCCATCTGTTCTAAATTAACATTATCACCAACATGTAAATCAGATAGGGGAGCCACGACTACTTGAGGAGTTACACCTTTACTTCGTTTAGATGTATGAGAAACCTTCACTGAAGGAAATGCTGGTGCATTCTTTTTTATAGCATCGACAATAATTTCCTTTTTAGAAGAATCTTTTATTGCTTTCTCATATAATTTCTTATAAAAAGCAGCCTCTGATTTATGTGTAGCTACTTTCTTATCTAATTTTATTCGTTCCTCTGATGTATCTTTTTCAACTATATCGTTATCTAAGTCTTTGAAGTCTAAATAGACCTCCTTGTCGTGCCACCGTTGAATTGTTGTTCTGTGTATATCTATCCCGTATTCGTCTGCTATCCACTGAGCTATCCCCGTCCATGTCGCTCCTGCTTCTTTTCTTTTTCTTATCTCTGATTTTGCCGCTTCTGGAATCATAATACCTCCTTATAACTAAAACTATTACTTTACCACAGATCATACAACCTAAATCATTATCGAGATTAAGTCGCATAAACCCACCGCATTTCGGACATAGTATACTAGACTCAGATACGTTTGTCAAGTCTATACTCGCATCAGATGTTGCACAACTAATGTCATATCCTCAGACTTCATCAAATCAAGTAGGGGTTCCTCCTTCTTTATAGATTTACTTACAATACCTAAATCTTTAAGGAAGCTTGATATCTCTAGTTCCATCTCAGTCTCTCTCTCTTTATCCTTCTTTCCTCCCCGCATAAGTTCATCATCTTGAGGATTTCCAAAAGCCATAGGTTGTTTGGCTAACTGAACATCAGTTATATGTGCAGAAGCAATATCAGCAGATGGTTTATTATCATCTTCTTTCTTCTTTTCTTCATCATTAATCATAGCAATTTTATTTTCCATATCCAGTTGTTCAGCTACTACTCTATTACTTGTATCTTCCTCTTCTTCACCCTCTTCAATAAATTGAGGTGGGTGTGCTTCCTCTTCTTCTTGTTGTTTTTCTACCCAGTCTTTTAATACTGTTGCTTTCTTTTTCATCTTTTTTTCGGGTGAACCATCCGTTAGAAAAACGCCTAACCGTTCTATTCCAGAACGCTTCTTCTTAGATTTAACTCGTCTGGTTTTACTATCTCCATGTGTAGGAGTAAAGATACCAGCATTAGTAGAAGTAAATACTGTACCACCACCATCACCAAAAGCACCATCACCACCGCCGCCATCTTCTTTTTCTATGGCAGCACCAAAGTTACCCACAGCATTCGCTGAACCAGAACCTCCCTTACCTGTAGGAGTATTTTTCTTTTTACCCCAATCTAACCGTTTAGACCCCAATGAAACTTTAGGAGGATATTCAGGAGCATTAGCAGAATTTAATCTAACTCGCTTAATATTAGGCTTGGTGCCTTCCATATTAGCCCCATCCATATTAGAACCAGATTCAATTTTCTTTATACGTTTAGCCATTAATTTTCCTCCTCATCATCATTTAAAGTTTCTCCTTGATATCTTTCTCCTTGTTTACCCGAACTTCCTCTCTTTGTATTTTTTCCTGTTGGTGCATATGAAACGCTTGGCCTTTGTGGATTAAAACTAGCTTTCTCAACATTCGTTACTCCACCTGAACCTAACGTTGCCACATAGTCAATCCCATCTTGCAAAAACCACATTTGGTTATTTTTAACTTCCTTAATAACAGGCGATCCAAAACCCTTTTCTAATAGAGAATCTATCCATGTTTTAGTAACAGGACTTCCACCAATCTCTTTAATTCCCCATTGTTTATCCTCACCTTTTTTCTTACGAGCTTCTGCATACTCATCTATATCTCGTTCTTCTCCCGGCAATTTCATACTAGCGTCAGGTGTAATTCCTCCTGTACGTCCTTTATATTTGCCTTCAGCTTTCTGCATCATAGCTTGTACAGCGGCTCCTCCACCTTCGCCGCCGCCTTCACCACCACCTGCCATAGCACCTAAGTCAATTTCCAAAGGTTCTCCTGTAGCATTAGCCTGTGCTTGTGCTTGTTCAACTTGAGCATTTTGTTGATCCCATTGCATCTGCTGCATTTTAAACTCTTGTTCTTTTCCAGCAATTTCCATAGCTTGCTGTTGTCCTTGCATCTGAGCATTAGGTACTTGATCACCACTAATTAAGAATTCCATGTCTCCTAAGGAAACACCTTGTTCTTTTAAGGTAATAGTGAAACCTAGTTGTGCTAAAGTATTTGCAACCTGTACTTTCTGTTGAGCAAAACTAATCTTTGTAGCTTCGGCTTTCTCTTCTGGATTTGGAAGTTGTAATTCCCAATCAGTGACACCAAACGCATCTAATAATAATGGGAAAACCTTCTCATGAAATAGGCGTTGATCAGATTCAACAACCCGACTCATAACAACTAACTGTTGCGTTTGAGTAGATAATCCACCGAATGCTTCGGGTGCGCCCTGCCATGCAGGAGTTACACCCCACATAGCCCCAACTCGTTCTCGTATTTCTTCTCTAACAGGCAGATAATCCATCTCTTGGAGCGTATGGAACAATCGTACCATATCAACTCTACCCCTTTGACTACGAGCCGAAACTGCTACCATAGGGATAAAGTTTGGATCAAGTCTTGTTTGAGCAGCTATATGCGCTCTTTCCCGTCTTAAAGACTCAGGATCATCCGTAGTTACCATAACCATAGAGGCTGGCATTTTTCTCTCAAAGAAATATCTATACAGATTTTTATCCATTCCAATAAGAGTTAAAGCTTTTTCAAAAATAGTTAAGATAGGTGACCAACCATACGTTTCTGATGGAGCAAACTTAGTAAGATGAATAATCTCATTATCAAATAAATATAACTGTTGATTCCTATGATAGTATTTATACATCACAGGTTGACATATTCTCTCGCATCCCGGTTCCTCACACTTAGAAGCTACATCATGTACTTCTTCTCTATGAATAGGACACAAGAAATGGGCATTTTTAGGTAATCCTGAAACATCTAAATCAAATTCAACTAATGCGGGATTCAATCGTCTAATCTCTTTTACTTTAGAACGAAGAGAACCATCTTCAGAACTATAATATTCTTTAGCAATATATAAGAAACCATCATCAATTGAATTCACATCAAAATGAAACTGTCGTAATACTTCTTCTAAGCTCTGATCAAAAACATTACAGTCTTTTAAAAACTTCTCAAAGAGTTCGATTTGTCCTCGATCTGGATTAGCTACTTTAGGTTCCCATCTAAACCCTCTTCTAAAAACCTCACTAGTAATATGATTTAATGGAGATCGTATTTCCTCTACAGTCATACAAATTGTTTGTAAGTCCATTACAAGCTGCTGCCTGTATGCCATTTGATGGCGTACCCACGTATTTACTACATGGTCTAGACCTATAGTTGGTGCGGCTCCAGTATCTCCAGCCGACTTCATCATCTGAAACATATTAATCTGACTATTTAAATCAGACATTTGTTTTGCATATTGTGGAACGTCAGGTAAATATTCAGATAATTTCATAATTATTCCTCGCTTTTAAAAGACTCTTTATACGTATTTTACTAACTAACTTCATATTTCTATTCTTTGCTCAAGTTCGCAACATCTTGTAACGAGACTAATTTAATAATAGAATCCATAGCTTTTTCTTTTAAATCATAATCTTCAGAATGATCAGTTTTATGTTCTAGTTGTGCTTTCAAAAGTTTAATCTCGTTCTCACGATCAGAAATAATCGAATCAAATTCTGAAGTATCTACTTCAGAACTAAAGCTTGCGTTTTCTAAAACCCCCAACCTTGCAGCTTCTTTAACTAAGGCGATAAATTCACCTTCCGTAAGTATAGTAACTGCGGAATTATCGTCAGGAACATCATCATCTACCTGTAAATTTTTTAATTCATCGCTCCATGTATTTAAAATTCTCCATGTATGCGTAGTCTCATCCTTACTTGCTACATACTGTACATCTCTATCTCTTAACATATTTCCCATTACCATAATTCTATTCCTCCTATAATAAAACTTCACTTAACTTAGTAGGGTTATATCCTACCACATTCCCCTTATCACTTACAATAACTGGAGTAGTTTTATAACCTAAATCCAACAAGACTTGACGATTCTCTTCATTAGATATATTTTTCTCTTCATAACTGATACCGTTATTTCGTAACCAAATCTTGGTTACCTTACACGGCCCTCAACCAAATGATGTATATATTGTTACCATTTATTTCTCCTTACTCGCTTTCTGTGTACACTTATAACACGTCTTTGTACCCTTCTTTACATGAAGTTTCGCCCCACATATACACTTAAACCAATTTC
>CEPX01163978.1_pt1 | contig 14501 bp, 9 predicted proteins | sample 361361 | NCBI WGS metagenome assembly CEPX01 (sample SAMEA2619974, study PRJEB7988) | marine metagenome | biome: marine biome (ENVO:00000447); feature: mesopelagic zone (ENVO:00000213) & marine oxygen minimum zone (ENVO:01000065); material: "saline water (ENVO:00002010), including plankton... | reverse complement strand
AGTCCAAAGGTGACCGTAGAGACCAGTTGTGAGGATTTCACGAGTTGTTGCCTCGTCGTAGAAATCTTTACCAAAGGTACGGAATGATGCATACTGATTAGGGTGTGCAACAACCTTACTCGCTACAAGATCATGCTGTTCAATAAGGCGATAAGCCGTATTGAGTGAAGCAGTGCTCAAGTCGCCAACGTTATTAACAACTTGGGAGTTTGATGCATCTGCTGCTGCACGATTGTCAGCTGCAGCGATAAGTGCATTGAAGATATTTCTATCTTCTTCTTTTTGGATCGCTTCCTTCGCTTTGATTTGAGCACGATCTACAATATAGAAACGACGTGCTTTAATTTCTGAAAGACGAATTGTTGGGTGAGCAGCAATCTCGAACGTAGGAACGAGGACTTCTTCACCTTCTTGGATTTGATCTGGAACAGCACCCTGACGGGAAACAACGTGTGCAACGCTTGCAACGTCTCTCTCGTAACGTGGGAGTGCTCCCTGGGGAAGCTCATCTACCATGAGGAGCTTACGACCTACTGCTTGATACTCTAATGAGCGTCGAATAGGTTCTACCATTGCTTGCGCAAGGGCGACTCGACCTTCTTCTGTTGAAAGAGCTTGTGCAATTACAGCCTCTTTATCATCATAGGTCAAACCATCTTTTGAATGTGCCATGTTTTTATTCTCCTTAAAAAACTCTTTAATTACTCTATGGAATTAAAATAGCCTTAAACATCATTACTGAATATTAAGTTGGAAATGTAGGAAATCACCCAACGAAGTGCTTCCATTTATTGCGGTTGTAGTAGCATTTTCTGGAGTATCATCTACGCCAGGAACGCCACTTGGATATGCTGCAGGAGCAGCAATTACGCGACCAATTATATTTGCATTAGCTGCATTGGAAATAAGTCCACCATTAGTTGCATAAAGAGCTAACCCTGGAGTATATGTTCCACCAGTGTCATACTGATCAGTGAAAAATTCACCTGCACCGTTATAAACTGTGATTTGACCAGAAGCGACTGTTTCATCAAACATATCTGAAACTCGATTCTGAGTTGATCTTGTGCCACCTGTGCCGCTAACTACGACTGTTTCAGAATAAGGGTGATTACCGCTATCCTGATCAAAACTATCACCTGCAATACCCATGCAGAAGTCTGCTGTTGCATTTCCGTCAAATCTCTGAACAACAGTTGCTCCACCGCTTGTTTCAAGCTGCACTGGAGCACCTTCGATGATGTCATTTGCACTATCTCTATCTACTGAAAGAACAGATGCTACTGTATGATATCTTTCTATTAAAGCCATTTTAAAAATCTCCTATTTATTTAGTTTTTACCAAGGGCTTACCTTTTTGTGCTACGTTTTACTTAAACGTATCACCTAACCGCGCCGATTCTGTTTCATCTGCTAGATTTACTTGCTTTTGTAATTTAAACAGTGAAGCAATTTGATCTTGCAGACCACCGAATGATCCCTGATTAGATCTTTCGTTGATCAATAGGGGCTTCTCAGACCCTCTTGACGCAGTAGTGAGCCCCTTAGTTGCAGAAGACTTGCTAAACATAGCATTCTCAAGATCTTGGAGTTGAGATACCTCGTACCTCATTAACTCAGCAACCTTTTCGTTCAACTGATCTGGTGAAATCATATCATTCTTCACCATTTGACCAGCGACCTTAAAGGCAGCCTCTTTTCTTCCACTCTCTGACTCCGAGCTGCTTGTTGCAGCGCGTTTTTCTTTGTTATTTGAGCTAGCTTTCTTCGAGGATTTGCCTGCGCCTTCCTCTCCGCCAGTGTGTTTGTCACCTTTCTCTGGATCATTCTCACCTGGAGCTAACTTTCCATCCCCTACTGGGATATCTGGTTTATTTTTAGCTGCGCCATCGCCGGTTTCATTGTCCATTGCTTTGCCGCCACCTTCAAAGGAGTCAAAACCGTCTTCGGTATCTGACATTCCTTCACCTTTTTCTTTATCTAAGGTCTTTCCATCACTAATTGTTCCTAGATCAGGATCATCTTGAGCATTACCTTGACTTAGTTCTTTGGCTAATTTTTCAAGATTAAGGACCACATCTGTATTGGCACTTTTATCGCCAGTTCCTGCTCGACCAGCACCTTCTTCGCCACCGGTCTGAGTATCTGCAAGTTCAACATCAATATCTTCGTGACCTAATTGTTGATTAATAGTTGGGATGTCTGGTCTATCAGACTGATCTACCCCCTCTCCCTCTTCGGCAGAAAGAGCTGCACCACCACCAGATGGGATGTCTACATTGTCGTAGTCGAATCCTTCACCCTTCTCTGCAGAAAGAACCGAACCATCACCCTTAACCTCATTTAGATCTTGAGCATTTGTTTGATCAAGTTTTCCCGCTGATTTATTAAGAGCATCAAGAATCGCTTTTGTATCTAAATTAATATTATTTATACTAGTAATCTTTCCACGTCGCAATGCATGAGCCTCTCGTTCTATTTGTTCCATTTCAGTCTCCTCTTCTAATTCTTCGCCCTCTTTATCAAGAGTGGCTTCCTCAAAATCATCGCCATCTGAGTCGTCCTCTTCTGGCATTTCATCTGAATCATCTGAATCATCTGAGTCATCTGAGTCATCTGATGAGTCATCTAAATCATCCTCGTCGGTGACCTCGATGAGTTCATCATCCACATTGTCTCCAAGGTCAGATTCCATATCTTCCCCATCCATGTCCTCATCGTCCATGTCGGGTTCTAACACGTCATCAGATCCACCCTCATCAAGCTCTTCAATAATTTCTTTGATTTGCTCAATTGCATCATTCGCATCTAATACTTCGCCAGAATCCACTCCGTCATCTCCGTCGTCTCCGTCGTCTCCATCAAATGGATCCACGCCATCGTCACCCTCTGTGTATTCGCCGTCTTCTTCCATGTCTCCCATAGAAACCTTGGCAAGTTCACTAGCAAATGCCTCTTCGTCTGATCTATATGCAGATTTAAGCATATCGCAAATTGAAGCTGATTTGTCTAGATCGTGACCCATTCTAATGAAGTCTTCTACACATTCAATCGATGCTTCTTTTTCAGACCAAGCTTCAGCAACTTTTACTGCAACATTTGAGTTATATGTTCTTATACCAGAAAGCGATTTACATACACATTCTGGAAGATTCTTGCCCTCGCAAGGACCAGAAAGAGCAAGGGCATTTTCGCCAAATTTTCTTGCAAGCTTGTCAAGACATGATTCCATTGGGAATGTACCATGGACTGTATATGCTTTCTTAAAGATAGAAACAACATTATCAGATGATGCTTCTTTAACATTTTCAAGTAATCCATTAGCTTGAACTGCATCTAAAACCTTAGCTTTAGATGGAAGATCCATGGCGTCAAAATCATTTCGTGAAACTCCTAATCTACCAATTGCTTTCTCAATTGAATTCTTAGCACGAGTGCAATCATCGCACTCTGCTTTCTTCACTTGAGGGATCCATTCCCACTGAACATAAATGTCCTCAGGAGTGTCCTTTGATGCCGCAAGCTTAACATTATATGTTTGATTACTATCCAAGCACTGCCAAGTTGTATCATCAAGTTTTACCGTATTGTTTGTTCCTGATATTGGAGAAATTGATCCAACAGGATTTATAGATGCATATTTTTCAACAACATCTGGTGTTATTTTTGTCATAGCGGCAACTGGAAGTCCAGGAGCTGGCATTTCTACACCCATTCCTGTTGCATCTTCATCTTCTCCACTCATATCGCCCTCATCTATCGATCCATCAGCAATACTATCTAAAAGACTTGAGTCTGGAATGACTTTAATTGTATAGTTAAGACCAGAGACATTAGACTTAGACCCACCACCTGACACGTCACAATCATTGTTTCCACAAATCAAGCAGATTGCGCCTGGGGGCTTTGGCTCTCCGTCAAACTCTTCATCCATAGCCATCTCTTCAGCACCTGGCTCCCCGAGAGACTCTGGGGGTGCATCCATACTCATTGCTTCAGCACCGGGCATTCCCTCTGGGGCTCCCGCTTCTCCACCTGGCATTGGCATTCCTGCACCCATACCTTCAGGATTAAGACCCGCTGGCATTTGACCACCCATCATTTGAGATTCTTTTTTAAGTGCATCAATGATTGCATCTCTGTTTATTGCTGTTTTCTTTGTTTTTGCTTTCTTGCTAGCTGTTTTTGCTTTCTTGCTAGCTGTTTTTGTTTGTTTATAGTTACTATGAGCTGTCTTTTCCTCATCAGTAAGCATTGAAGAATCCTTACATACACATTCAACAGTTCCATTATTTTCGTCTAAATCAATAGACATAGCAATAACATCAATGTCTCCAAAATTTTCTTTAACAAGATTTTGAGAAACCTTTGTTACTTCGTCGATAAATTCTTCTTTATTTTTTGGATCCGCTGAGATGTCTTCACCAATAGAAGCACAGACCTTATACAAACCATCGTCAGATCGCTTACTTTCATAGAATGCTCTTTTTAGCGAATCTGTTGTATCAACAGAAGCTTCTACTGTTTTTTCTGATGACATACTAAATGCCTCTGCCTCTACAGAAGCAAGCATTTTATCATCATTAATAATGGTGTTAAATGCCCTAATTAAATGGTCTGCACTGGCACACTTAATATTATCAGCCAAGGCAGAGATCACTCCGTCAATTGACTTAAACACAGTATCATTGCTAGCAATTTTACTAAAGTATGATCTACGAGATAATTCTTCTTTACGTGCTTCCTTAATTGTAGGATTAGAATTGGCAAGTGTCATATATACTGACTTCAACTGAGCGTGAGGAGTTTCGCTCATAGTCGAAGCAGCAGATTTGATTTGTTGAGGAGAAAGTCTATATTTTACAATTGCATCTGCAATAGCTTGTGATGCAGTTTTCATCAATGAAGTTGGTGAGTTAAATGAAGCCAATCTCTCAGCAGCACCTCCCCCGTCTCCAAGCTGTGACTCCGTTACAACTTCTGGATCAGTCCACCTGTGATCCTTTCTTAGCATATTAAGTTGACTTTCGCCATTAACTTCAGTCCAGTCAGAAGGAAGTTTTTGAGCAATAGCACGACTCATGTCATCCCACTGAGCTTCTGTAATTACTTCTGGAAAATCATTCCAACGAGCAAGATACCCATCTGGAACTGTAAGCTGATCTTCTGTAACCGTCTCAGCAGAATCGCTACGAGTTATGGGAGATTCGCTCCCTACGTCTGAGCTGTAACTTCCACCGAGTCTGTCACCACTTTCCTGAATAGTCTCTGGAGACTCTCCTGTTCTTGGATGATAGTCAAGGTTCGCCTCATCCATTTGATTTTCAGTTATGACCTGAGATACGACTTCTTTGCCATCATCAGAGGTCTGGGAATTTTTAATATTATCGCTCACAACATTCTCCTCGTTTTTAGTTGTTGATGTTTTTATTAAAAACTGTTGCAAAAGTGTATTTGCAGCAGTTTTTGGATCTTCGATTAACAATTGTTTCATATCGTTATCAAAGGCGTTTACAGATTGAAGCTTTAACAAGCTATCATCATTATAATAAGACACAAAAACCTCACCGCTAGAGTCTTCTCCAACGACGACAGAGCTGCCCCCTTCACGGGTTACGTGGGTGTTAGTTAAATTATCTGGCACCTTACTCTCGTTATCTCCTAATAAACTTTCAAAGTTTTTGGCTAATTTATTTATTTTATTAATATATTCTTTAATCCTTGCTGTTTTTTCTAAAAAATCCTTCCTATTATCTGAGGTTGATTTAATAAATGTGGGTTTTGTCACTACACCGATATCATCTCCATACTCCTGCTGAGTTCCTTCTCCAGTTGTTATTGATGGCTGCTTTTGTTGTGGTTGAGCTTGAGATTCAAAGGTAGATTGAGACTGCTGCTCAATCCTCTCTTTTCCAACCGGAGACGCTGCCTCGTTTGTTCCATATGCCATTTGATCTTCAGTTGGACTCTTCAGTGCTGCATACCCCATCTCTATTAATTCGTCTGATGTTGATTGAATATTAGCTAAGGTCTTTACTATGTCTGATACATATTCCATCGAAACCTTGCTTTTTTGAGCCATAAGAGACCTTGCTACTCTTTCCATTAGATTCATAGCCTCATTTAGATGACCAATTTCTTTCACTCCAGCTGTCTTGTTAATGTCGCAAGATCCATCACAATCGCCAATTTCCATAGATGCAGCAGCCTTTACTAAATTATCTACATTGCTTCTTATCTTAGCAATTTTTGACTCAACCTCGTCTGAATTTAAGATGTCGCAAACTAAACAATCATGACATGCAGGGTTTACAACAAAACTATCTTCGATGAAGTTTACATCATAATTATATTCGAAAACCTGTTGTTTATTATGTGTTAAATTTTTTTCTTTATTATGTGCTTTTTTACAGATTGGACACTCTTCATTTGTAGAATTTTTTCCTTCGTGATATGCACATTTTATATCTCCACTAAAATTCTTACCTTTTCTTTCTTTTATATGAGAGCAAAATTCATTTGGATTTGCAGCCTTTTTATGACAAACGCTACATACAGAATATCCAACCTTTGCACCCATACTGCTCCCAGTTATATATCCCCCCTCTATTCCCCTTGCTAACTTTGGATAAGCAACCTTATCGACCATATTAATCGTATAAATACCACCAGCCTTCTTATCATACCACGCATGAACAACCTTTCCTCTTGCCTTCTCTACATCATCGTTTTGGTGATTAACAAAGACTGGTACACCTATAAAAGTATGAGCTGATTTTTTAAGAATTTCTGCAGAAAAAAGATCGCCATTATCATTGATCTCATCTTCCTTAATTGCAAATACCTTTACAAACAAATGGTCTGGATGTTCTTTTTTGGCAGAAGATATATCAAACCCATTAAGATCTGGACCTTCTCCCTTTGTCATAGATGCCATCTTCTTGAACTCCCCCAATGAATACATATCGTATTCTGGGCTCTCTGGAATATTTAAAGGTTGCATATCCTCTAAATTAACTGTAAGTGAATGTTTAATAAAACTCATAATTATTACCCTTTTACGTGTCTCGGTATCTTAACGTTCTGTAGATGATCTATTGTATATGCCACCTGTCCCCTAGGAAAGCGAACTCCATATCTTTCAGATACAAAGCTAAGAGCACTTTTTATAGTATTAAAGTATTCACCATATGGACTATATGTTTTAGTCTCGTCTCTTCTAAACTTTGGCGGCAGCTTTTTAATGCCTGCAAAAAATTTCTTATGTAGATCTTTTGTTTGAGCTGGAGATACAATTACGTAATAATCAGAGTCCGTAGTATAGTCGTGCCCCTCCCACCTATAAAAAGAACCTTGTCCTATAGTGTCGCTGTAACGAACCTTTAGGGGTTCGGTTCTTTCAGTGTAAGCCTCCTCCCACTGAATACCTCTATCCTTAATTCTTTTCGCTGATATTTTTATCATTAATAATAACTGGTTTAATTACGCAATAATCCTCAAAGTCTTTTTCATTAGAACTAAATTTCAATAGACTTTCATTGTTATTATTAGATTTCTTTAATAATTCCTGCCTTTCCTTTATTGCCTCATCAATATTGTTCTTAACTACATTTTGAACTATGTCAGCTTTATTATTTAATGCTTCCTCTTTTATTCTCACAACACGCCAACCAAGAGAGGCAAGCTTAAGGTCTCTTTTCCTGTCTCTTTGTATAGATTCAGAGTCTGAATGCCACCTAGTTCCATCAGCTTCAAAGTTTATACCTATCTCAGGAAGAGCAAAATCCAATAAATATGGCTGATTATTACCTGGAGTAAATTGCTTGAACTGAGCGTAAGTTTTATATGGCAAGTTCATTGACACAATAATGTTATACAATTTTTGTTCTGGTTTGGTTAAATATATAGGAGTCTGAACCTCAGCCTTAACTTCCTCAGCCTTTGGAGCTTTGCCTTTTTTATATATCTTATCGGGAGATGATGAAGCCATTCCTTCCATACCTCCGCCCATGTCTCCGCCGGGCATTGCTGGCATTGCTCCCATATCTCCGCCAGGCATCCCTTCCATACCTCCCATGTCTCCACCGGGCATTGCTGGCATTGCTCCCATATCTCCGCCAGGCATCCCTTCCATACCTCCTCCCATACCCATACCTCCAGCAGCTCCTTCGACAACGCCACCCTTACCAGACATGATCTGCTCTTCTCGAACTCTCTTAATTTCTAGATCATAGTCTAAGTCAAACTCTTCACATAATTTTTGTGTTGATATAACCCCCTTGTCATGGAGTTGCATAATCATCTGTAGTTGATTACTATTATCTCTAAGCCTTAAATCATTAAACTTAATTTTAGGATACAAATACTGTGGTTTACCAAGAATCTCAGTTTTTTCGGCATCGACAAACCCCTGCATTTGAGCTATTGGTAAAAAGATGTTTATCTCTGCCCAATTCGCTAGCTCTTGACGCCAAGACTCTAATCTCCTAATCATCGTCTCAACACCAACGGCAAGACCACTATATGCCCCCATTTCTCCATTAAGTAATGCCTGATTTAACATTAAACCATCTAGCATCTCTTTTCCGACCATTTCAAGATCTGGTGCTATATTGTGTATTCTACCAGTAGCTCCGACAAAATCTAATTCAAATGCATGATGTGTAACAATTGTTAGATTTGGATCATTTGCAACAGCAGCAAGTTGTTCTTGAACGTCTGCTATATCGTCTGCACTTGCTGGACGGTCTGCCTGTCCAACCTTAGCTATTCGTATTGGAAGCACGTGCCTTTCTGCCATTATCCAATTTGCTGTCATTAACTTTGTTTTATAAGCAATAAGCATAAATAGTCGCCTTAACAAAGACTCTCCATAAGTTCCATATGGAGACCCCTTGTGCTTAAGATGACTCACACACCTTGAAGACAATGGAATAGGTCTTCCAGATACCACAGACTCTTTAATGTTATCAGGAATTCTATCAAAAATTTCAATAGGCTTCTGTGTCATAACAATTCTCTTTAAATCATCATCTGGGATTAAACTAATAACAGGATCATCTGCCAACTGATTACTTTGAACTTCTATGAAATCTGGGTTCAATACTAATATTTTCTTTATTGTTCCATCTGGATGATTGCACTGCTCTCTAGTCTTGGGATCAATTCCTGCTCCACCGCATATTGGACATCCAATTTCAGTAAAAACAAACACATCTCCAAGGAGGTAATATTCGTGACTGATCTTCTTGAACCAATAATCTAAGTTTAGATTCTTTACTAAATCTTCATAATAGAGTAAAACCTTCTTATCCTTGCACTCAAGAGTGAAACCATTCATGGAAAATCCACTATAAAAATCTATACCTGCAGCAGCTTTTGGCTCATTTTCATAATAGAACCTAGACCATTGATAAACTTCTTTCCTCTTACTTGCAATCTGCCAAGCCTGAGGCGTATGCAGAGGAGAAAAGAACATTGGTTGCGTAAAAATAGTAGACGCACTGCCACCCATATACTGAGCAGCCTTAGTGAGAGGTAAGTGAACAGAAGAACCAGATGCATAATTCGCAGATACGCCTGAAGGCGAATTTGTTTTAATTGTTCCGGTTTTTACCGGGCTTTCTTCAGACGAAACTGTAGTTTTCTTCTTAGCCATGATATTCCTTATCTACCATCTTTTTTCGGAGATCTACCTAAAACTGGAGACATCTTTACGCCAGAAATATCAGCACCACAATTATGGCATTTATTATTGTTCTTTAAACTATCAGCAGAACACGTAGAATTACACACTGGGCACTCTTTTGCCATATTTTTATACATCTCTCCAGGTTTAGATTCCATTGGATCCGGTTTAAGAGTATCCATTTTTATACCCAAATCTGAAGCCGTTCTGTTAATTAACTTTTTTTTTTGAAAGGTTAAAGACCCTTGAGGATGCCATCTTAATCTCTCCAATTTCCATTGGATCACTTAATCTATCAGACTCGCCTCGTGCTGCTTCAAATCTTGCTTCGTAATTTCCATACTCAGGCATATATGGTCTACCTCTTTTGTTTGGAGCCAATTGAAGATTGTTACCCTCGGGAACCCACTGATTAACCTCAAAACGCTTATTTATATACCCACCAACCCATTCGCCGTTTTCATTTTTGTATGGACGAGAATATTTATCCATAATATTTCCACGCCATATTGCCTCAAAATCAATATCTAATATATCATCAATTTTAAGACCAAATCCCTTATTCTGTTCAATAAGGTGTAGTCCAGATTGAATGTCGCCTGTAAAAGGAGATATTCTAGTTTGTTCTGGACCATAAAGAAACATATTATGCTGAAAGGAATGTGCCTGAGCTGTTTTTGATAAATTAAATATCCCACTTGATGTTGAGCTAGAAAACCCTTGTGCGGCTTTTTCTAAAATCAAATCAGTATCTCTAACAATACTAGCAACAACCTCTTCCTCAGGTCCGGTCATTGTTGGCTGCTGATATTCTTCACTTTTCATAACAAGAGGAAGAGCATCAAAAATTTCATTAGATATATCTAGCTGCCCCTCAGATGTCACACTTGGCTCATAAAATCTTTGTATCCCATCCTTTACTGTTTGTCTTGGATTTACTATAGATCCACTCTCGTCATCTACTACGGACTTGTCTTCAATTTTGGAAACAAGTGCTGATACAGCTTCATCTAGAGTCATAGCTGCTAAAGTATCCCTTAGTTGAGCATGGTCTAAAAACTTTTCAATATTATCCTCATCTCTCATAAGACTTTCTGGTTCTCCAATAGAGGTGTCTCCCTCAACTGGAACACTATCTAGTCCAGTTGCTGCTGGATCCATAACTACCTGATCTCTACCCATGAGATCTTCTTGAGCATATTTTGATAAATTAAATTTCATATTATCCCTTATTCTTAATTAAATCATATAGAGAGTCTATCGATTTTTCATTAAAAGTAGATCTATTGGATCTTTGAGAATCCAATTTAGAGAACATACTATCTAATATGTCGTCAGAAGTTGTTTGTTTGGAAACTTCACTAGAATTATTAGCTTCTTTGTTAACATTTTTCTTAAGTTCTGGTTCGTGAATATCAAGTCTCTCGAATGCGCCATTGTCAAAAATACTATTCTCGTACCCTGGAATTAATCCAGACTTGTCCTCAGTCTCTGATGTAGCCTTTAAACTAGAAGAACTTTTTTGTATTAAATCAGATTCAATAGATTCTGATGGCTTACTCAAAAGCTCAAAAGAGTCCTGAGCCTCCTTCTTTGAAGACAATTCCTCTTCTCTTAATCTAGCGGTTTTTTCTCTTGAATCTTCAGAAAGTGAATCGTAAAGGTCTTTGTCAAACATTAAAGCAGACCTGTCTGTCCCTATGTGATTTGATGAAGTTTTAGCCTCAACTGAATCTAAAGAAGTAGATGGAATAACTGAATTTTTATTCCCTATAAAATCAGATGGATTTAAAGAAATCTTTGGAGTAACTTTCTCTACCATCTCTTTGGCATCTAAATCTGCAGCGACCCTCTCTAGAGAATCACCGAAAATAGAACTGTTATGTTGGTCTTGGTTTCTAAAAAGCATTATTTTATATCCCTTAGTTTTTTATATAATAAATTTTTTCTCTCTTCTAATAACTCAGAAAAAACATTGTCATTTACAGACGCCTTCTTTCCCAGCTGATCAAAAGAACTTTCTGGCGAAGCTTCCTGCTTCTTTGTCTCAAACTTAACTCTATAATTATTATTAATTTCTTCTATCTGCCAATCAAGGCTAAATCTAGAAGAAACATCTTTAGCTATACCTGTTGCTGTATTAAGAGAAACCTTCCCCTCAGCCGTAAAAGTTGGAATAAGGAAAAATCCACTTAGCGTCCCATCACTTTTTAGTGTTTGTCCAAATATAGAATCTTGTTTCTCTCTTGCGACTCTAGATGGTAAACCAATATTTTCCAGTTCACTAAAAATTGACGATTTTAAATCTACGACATCAACACCTCCAAGATCCTGGTCTACATTGTTGCCATCATTAGAGAAGTCCATAGGAATATTCTCGCCTGACATATAATTAGAATCTAGATCGGGGCTATTAAACTCATCATCTGCAGTCTTAAATATTTGAGACTGCATTTGACGACGACGTCCAACTGGTAAAAAAGACATAAAAACTCCTTAAATTACTGATCAATCAAAAGAGCATCTGTGAACTCTTTTGGCCAAACTGAATTCCAATAGTTTTTAAGATAATCTTTTTGATCACTTGTTAAATTTGAAACCTTAATGAACTTTCCATAATCACTTGCGTAAGCCTCTGACTTCTCTTCGTCTTCTTCAGCACAAGCTGTACACGCTTCTTCGCATTGACATGGCTCTTCATTACATGTCTCGCAACATTCATCCATTGCAACCTTGTCAAACTCAACAGTAACTGTTCCGTCCTCATTGGCATCAATTGAGGCAACCTTAAGAACATCTGAGTCATCTGATGCAAAAACATCATCGCCCAAATCATCAACTTCTTGATCACGAACGTCATCAATAGCTGCCTGTAATTGTTCTGGAAGCTCTTGACCACCTGAATCACCAGACATGTCTACATTATTCTCGTCCGCCTCAACCTCTAGTGATTGAGCCACCTTTGTCATTTCACCATTCTTGGCTGATGACGCTTCCTTACAAAAGTCTCCAAAACTCTTTGGAGCATCTTGTAAGTATATTTTATTACTAAAAAATTTCATGCGCATTCTCCTTTTTAGTCCTTTGTAAAAACACAACATTGTGCTGTATTTTTGTTTTTATTGTTATTTTTCTAAAAAACCTCTTTTATTTATTCAACTAATAGTATTATTATGTTATTGGTCCTGGCGCTGGAGATGGGAAATCATCGGTAATGGGTTTAAATTTTCCACCCTTACCTCTCGTTCTACCTACAGCCTCATTAATGAATTCTGTAAATTTAACAGTTCCAAGCTTTGCCATAATGGCAATTAAAAATTGATCGAAATCCTTCTTGGCTAAACTGTTCATTTTATTTAATTTGTTTTGATAAAGATCTCTTCTTGTTGACCTTGTGTCTCTTATTTTTCTCTCGTACCACTCTTTTTTATCTGAATCAACAAACTGAGCTTGCTTGCTTAAATTATATGTATTAGAAAATGCACCCTTGAGCCCGAGGCTTTTAAGTAGATCTCTTGCCTCACCTCTTCCTCCGGTACTATACTTGGCTCTAAGTAATTTTCTGGCGATCTCCTTAGCTATTCCTATATTAGCTGCCACATATTCTTTTACAGATCTTGGTTCTGACTCCGTTGGAGGTGCAACTTCTTCATCCACTCTTGGAGCATCTGGTGTTGATGGAATTCCCTCCTCAGCTCGAGGCGACTCTGTCTCTGAGCCAAAAGGAGCCTTTTCTTTGTGCTTAGAGTAAGGTAACTTTCTTAATTGATTAAGAGCTGTAAATACAACTCTTTCATTAAATTTTATTCCTTTAGCTGAAAGTATTCTAATTGTTTCGTTTGCCGCATCTCTCAATCGCGCGCTAGGAGCTTTAGATGATGATTTGGCTGATTCTATCGCACTCTCAACTACTTTATTATAGGATTTTACCCACTCAAATATTTGTTCAAGTTCATATACTGTCTTATTAGACAGTCTAGACAAAACACCTCTTGACCTAGAATCAGAGATAGCCTCTCTTCCATATTGGAACCCACCCTTAAGAGTATCCATCAATCCACCCCAAAATCCCTTTGCTTCTTTGGTTAAAAAATCTCCAATATCAACAAGATCTATAGATTTCTTAATATCATAATCTTTTATTGAGTCTGCAACCTTAAGCATAGATACTGTAACCTCTGACACTAAATCAGTATAACTAGAGCATTGCTTAATAATAGCACCAGCAACTGCTTCTTCAATAGTATCTCCATCTTCTAGACAAGTGTCTATTAGCTTATTAAATTGCACGTCAATAGATTGCATCTTTTGAAGTGACGCTACTTTTATGTCACTAAAATTGCTATCTGCGTATTTACCCCAGTCACTACTATCAGATCCATAAAGAGATCCAACAAACTCACCGTGGCACTCACTCCACACCTCTTGAATTGGTTTATCTGGAGAACTTGACCTCTTTTGTCTATAACAGTTTTGCCAACACCTTGAATTCCTAACCCAATATCCCTGCACTCCATCATATTGTGCCTGCTTGATAAAGTCAAGATTTTCTGCACACTTATCTAACTGATTTGCCTCATTAGAGAAGCCATTATCTTCTAAGTTAGAAGCTATTTTTAATATTTTAATAATTTTATCATTCATTTGTAAACATTACCTTTAGTCTATACCACAATAAATTTAGGACTAAACGAAATCCCATTAAAAGAGTACTCAAGAATATTCATTACAACAAAAGACCTTGGTGCTCCTACCTTTTTATCAAAAGTCGCCATAACTTGCCTTCTTGTTGTTTTTGCAAAAAACAAAGCAT
>CEPX01103087.1_pt1 | contig 14503 bp, 6 predicted proteins | sample 361361 | NCBI WGS metagenome assembly CEPX01 (sample SAMEA2619974, study PRJEB7988) | marine metagenome | biome: marine biome (ENVO:00000447); feature: mesopelagic zone (ENVO:00000213) & marine oxygen minimum zone (ENVO:01000065); material: "saline water (ENVO:00002010), including plankton... | reverse complement strand
GTTTGCCATCCCCTGGGTGGATAGGGCCTTCTCTCCCATTGGTTAGCTCCTCACGAAGATGCGTCTGAGAACTACTGGCTTGGTCACCGTCTGTTCAAGGATGACTCTCTCGTCCTCTGCTGGTTCATAGTCTCCTAGCAGTGTCTCACGGAAACGATTGTCCTCAAGGCGAGAGGGCCGATAGATGTGCACAACATCAAGGGGCTCATTGGGAGCTCCCAGATCCACGATCTCGTCACTCACATCGAAGATCTCAGCCACGAACCTGTTGACGTCAAAGTTCCCGGCAATTCCAAGACTTGTTAGGTAGTCCTCAATACTGTCCTCGATGCTCTCCTCGATGAGCACCAGGTCGTCCGTGGTGAGGGACTTCTTGTAGTGAACGGCGATCTCGAAGGTCAGACCAATCTCGCGCGGTCCCTTCACATAGATCTTCTCTCCACCAGCCTTCACGGAGTTCACACGAGCCTGTACGGCAGTGAGGAGCCCAGCAGAGGCAGACGGTGTTGTAGACTCAACCAAGATGAGGACGGTCCCAATACCGTAGTATCTCTTCTTGATGGTGACGTCGGCAACACCAGGGGTGACAAGAGCGGCCAGTCGAAGGGCAGTCTCATTGGCAGTCGCTGAGTCCGTGATCTTCTGTGTCAGCCTAAACCGATAGTTGGTGTCGCTCTCTGGGTCACGTCCGTTGGCAATGGCGTGGACATTCGTGGTCAGGAGAGTGTTATTGAGAACATCCTCGTAGTCTTCGAAGTCGTGGAACACGAGCGAGGCGGACCCAACGTTGGCGGCGTCTCCAGGAACCTGGGCCTCCACACCTACCCAGTAGGTACTAGAAGAGGCAGGGAGGACAGCAGTTTCTGTCAGACGGTAGGTCGTTCCCTTTCCCGCTGTCTTGGAAGAGAGGATTGCCCCGGCCTGAATGGTGATGGGAGCGCCGTTGTTGATGTCACCGAAGGTCCCTGTCGTGACATAGAACTTCTGTACTTGCATGGTTGTCCCAGCTAGGGCGAGAGCAGAGGTCTGTCGTGGTTCGGCAAGCAACTGACCAAACAGGTCAAGGAACTGGCCTGTCGCAGAGCTCAAGAAGGCACGGATGACATTCAGATCGAACGTGTCATACACATCCTCTAGACGTCTGTTGTGGGACTCGAGGAGAGCACGGGCCTTCCCTCCGGGACTCAACCGAGAGAGGTTGGTCTCCGTGGACAGATCGTTCAGGGAACTAGCGAGAAGCTGCTGATATGTTCTGGCGAAAAGTGGCATTACTGTGCTCCTAGGAGAGGCTTATCCAGGAAGGATACCTGGTGCTCCATGCTGTCAAACAGGAGGGCAACCGTTAGACGAGAGCCAACCTCCAGGCTGTTGAACTGGGTGGCGAGGGCCTTGATACCCAGCACAATCAGCACGCGGTGAATATGTACAGGAACAACCTTCACTGTGAGGTCTCCGTCTGCCACCACTCCACTAGACACCAAGGCGATATTGACGCGCTCCTTCAGGGCAATGGCCGTGCGACGTGTGTTGGGCTCTCCCACCCAGTCGTCTACACCGGCAGCCCTGTAGGGATAGTTCTCCCAGTCTTGTTCGGAGCTCGCCACAATGGTAGCCAAATCCTGCTGGAACGCCTGGATGTGGTCGTCCGAGGTATCGGCAAGGTCTCCCCCGTCGAACTCGTAGTCTCCGTTCCAGGTAAAGCTCAGATCAACTGAATCATAGTTTGCGGGCATCAGGTCCTCCTACACCAAGAACGCCAAGAAGTAAGCAATGTCCTTGGCGACATTGGCCATCATGAAGACAGGCGGCACCTGAATGTTTCGGGGGAGGGGGAGAACAATGCAAGAGGGAAGTGTTTCCACGAAGTCGTTCAGGCCAATAAAGAGACCGCCCTTCCGGATGGACTCAGACGTAGCCAAAATACTCATGGGACCACGGATGGTCACCCCGTGTTTGTTAGCCACCACGAGATTGTTTTTGGAACCAATCAGGGCTGCCTCGTCCTTCTTCAACTGTACCCCAGCCTTCGCATCGGGTCCAGCGTTCATGACTCTGGTGTCTTCAGCCATTATACTCCAACTCCCAAACCAGGAGCGGCAATACGGAACCAGCCCATCGGCTGACTGTTGTTTGTCTTCCTGACCTCTGTAGGCTTAGCATTGGGACGTCCAGTAATCTCTGCGTGAACAGACTGGCCACCCACGCCCATGTAGGTTGCTCGCACGAGCATGCCCTTTGTGAGTTGCCCATACCGGTTCACGATCCGCTCAGCATCCACAATATCAATCCAACCGCCGCCAAACAAGAGCTTTTTCGTGTTGATGTCAACGAGAGTCACCTGGCTGGTCTTCGTGTTGATGTCCTTGATCAGACACCAGCGCTCGCCCTGTTGGTTGAGGGAACCCCCTCCGGAACTGATCTCCTGATCGGCCCGGCGTGTCTCCTCTCCCATCTGGGTGGATGGTTGGATGACCCTTGAAACTACACCCGTGCTAGACATGAATCCTCCTAATCAGAAAGGAAAGTACCAGCCGACCTCTGGCCAGTCCACTTCTTGGCCCAGTCAGTGATGTCCTCATATGTGTCCTCCCACCATGCTTCCTTACCGGCATCGTACCGTGAGTCCCACTTGCCGAGTACGTTCTCCCACAGCATTGTTGGGATCTTCCGGATGGGAACACCACCCGACATCGGTCTACCGTGATGTGTCAAAGGTAGCATAGAAATGGGGTGACCACTAGGTGTGTAGCTGACAAGCATGTTCGTGAGAAATCCGCCCCAAGCCGTAACTCCTTGTCCGACCATGTTGGCGAAGGGGGCATACCTAGAGGACTCCACGTTGAACACGTCCTTGAGTGCCGCTTCCATCACGTGCCCCATGATGGAGACCGTGCTCATGGTAGCCCAGTGATTTGCCCAGCACAGCATGTCAGGGACAATCTCTGTACGGAAGCCCTGTCGTTGGTCGAATACGTGAACAACCTGCTCAACCTCAATGGGACCTACCATATCGGAGTAGTCGTCATACACGTAACACACGTCATAGGGCTTGATGTTGGGATTACCAATGATAGTGATGGAGCCCTTGTAGATGTCCTTACAGTTCTGGAGGAGAAGGGAGAGCCCGTACCTCTGGGCGAGGGCCTCTGTGTGTACATTCAAGAAGGAACCAATCTGGGTGCGAATCTCTTCCGTGGGTAGGGCGCTATCCAGCTTGACCGTCACAGCCTCTTCTGGACCCTTGGCCATCACGAGCTTCAGTTCACTAGAGCTATCCGCATCATCAAGATCGTCACGGTATTGGATCACAACAGTGTTGGCAACGTCACGGCTGTTGGCCCGGATGTTGTTGGAGATGATGTGGTTATCTGACGTCAGGAGATGGTAATCACGGAAGGGCTTGATGTACCCGTCCTGGAGAGCCTGTGCAAGACGGAGCTCCCTTACACGACGCTGCACTCCTCCTGCTACGCTGAGGGCATGGAGGGAGCTGAGAGCTCGCTTGGCTGACGCTGGGGTCTTGCTCTTGTCATACAGCTTCCGACCCTCTGCTGTGAGGGCCATGGAGGCATTGTATTCCAGCTTGGCTGCTGCCTGCTTCTTCTTGATCTCCTTCTCAACCCGCTGGAGCTTAGACTGAGTCTGCTGCTCCTTCGAGGATGGATGGCGCGCAAAGTAGAGCTGCTCCGGAAGACCGAAGAAGAGAGTCATGCGCTCGCCTGTCATATCCCTGTAGGGCACGGGAGAGGCAATGTAGTTCGGGTGACGCATACACATCTCGTTGATGACGTCCCAGATGGTTGTCTGGAAGATCACGTAGGAGAGGGTATGCCACCACTTGTCGCCAAGGTCGGTGATCTCCTTAGCAGCTGGAGGAGGAAAGAGGTTGTCGTCCTGCGGACGAGCTACGAACTGGTACTTCTCTGTCAGGAGAGTACGGTTGGCTGTCCCTGGGGAACCTGCCTTCCATCTACCGAAGTGCACTACCTCAGGCTCAGAGAGCATCTCCTCGAGGATACGAGCCGTGGAGCTCTCGTCTGTTAGACCCCAGAAGTCCCATCCAAACAGAGTGGAGGAGTTGTAGAGACTGGGCTCCTCAATCCCCTTGATATCACGGATGAGTTCTGTCGCGTAGCTCTGTGCCACGATACGGATGATGTCCTCGGAGTCAGTCATCTCTACGCCAGTAATGGCACCATTAAAGACAGTGGTCAGCTTGTCCGGGTCATTGCTGTACCCCAGACGGAGACTGATGTTCTGGCCTTCCTGGAGCAACATACTGGCAATTGGATTCTCTCCAGCCGTGCCGGCCTTGTTGGGGTTCTCCTTGACCACCCCTCCCTTGCTGTCACGAGCGGCACCGGAGATGTCCTTCTTCCCGTCAGCGCTACGTTGGTTCTTGAACTTCCTGTTGGTGAGAACACCGGACACATTGGTGACATAAATCTCACACAGGTCAGCAGCGATCTTCCGGGAGCGAATGATACGGATAGACTGAACGGAGTTGTAGCTAAAGAAGTCGTCATATGCCAGACGCTTCTGTTCCTGCCCCGAGTCGTCCTCGATGAAGTAGAGCTTGAAGGTAGGGTAGGCCCGCATCATGCTCTGGCCCTGACCACGGAGGATCTCCTCTTCGAAGGCAGAGAGAGCCTTGAAGTAAGGGGACTGATTGTTACCTACACCGGTGCCAGAAGTACCCACACCGGTCTCTGTGGACGCCTGACCTGGTGGGAGTTTGGACCACTCACGACTGGTGGGCTTGCCTGTACGGAGGTCTGTACGCGCCTTCGTCGGGATGTCCTTCCACTCGAGCTGAAGGTGAGCTGGGTCCCAGCCAATACCATGCTTAGCCCACGCAGGGTTGGAGCGTGTGTAGTTCCCTCCCCAGTGGAGACCGTATGTTTTGGCGATCACCTTGAGGTCCGTGTAGAGGGCAACCGTCCGAGCAGTAACCTTCCACGCATCCTGTCGTTGGATGATGTCGGCTGCTACGCCCCACGTGTGGGCCCCAGGTCTCCAGCCCTTCTCCTTGCTACCGGAATATCCCTTCTGCCACTTGCTGTACTGTCCAGCAGGGGACCTGTAGGTGTTGGAAATCTTCACATCATGACCACGCGCACGGAGGGCTGCCAGTACGAACTTCAGTCTGGACGTGAAGGGTTCCTTTGTGTCTGCCAGGAGCTTAGCTTCGCTCTTCTGGCTACGTGACATTAGGGCTCCCTCTCCTGCGGCCTTCTTGGCTTCCTTCTTGTTGGATGCTCCAACAGGAGGCGGAGGAGTAGCAGCTGCGCCACCATGAGAGATACCACCAGCCCACTTGGAGGGGTCATGGGCATCGTGTGTGCACCCGACAGCAGGACTCATGAGAGAGCCCTTGATGGGGATGTTGGTGTGCGCCTTGCTCGCAGGGTCAATCAGGAGGCTCTTCTTGATCTGTTCCTGAGAGAGAGCGGACGGATAACCACCCGAGAGGCTCGCAGAGAATGGAGTCCTCAGGTTAGCGGGGACAACAACGCCCTTCTTAGAAGCCTTCGCTCCAGGCACGAGGTGGGGAAGAAGCGATGACTTCATTGCGTCGGCATACTTGCTCGTGTAGAACTCACTCACACTGGTCGCAGCCTGGTTGTGCATGTCCAACCCGAGCTTCACGGCGTGTGTTCTAAACCTCTCGTCGACGAGGGGAGAGCTGCTGGAGCCCTTCGAGAAGAGGGGGTACCACATGTAGACGTCCGGATCGACATCGTGGATGGAGTTCACAGAGCTGTCCTTACCAGCAACACTCTGCTTCGGAGCGAACAGGACTCCCTTGCCATTCAACACTTCAAGACAACTGGAGAGAGAAGGTTCGAAGTCCGGGTAGGCAGGGATGCCTCGACCCAGCCCCAGCTTGTCTCTCCTCTCTGCGATGTGCTTGAACTCACTGAGGGTGAGGTATCCACCGTCTACCAATTTGTTGAAGTACCAGCTCATCCACTGGAGGTACTTGTTGAGGCCTGCCTCAGAGAGAGTGACAGACACACGACCGGCAGCCCCAGCCTTGAAGTTGGCCCGCTTGAGAGCGCGCTGCGTACCAAAATACTTAGAGTCTATTGACAGACGTTGCTTCTGTTTGTCCGCTATGGCCGCATCCTTAGCCTGCCAATTGGTGTGTACGTTGTTCTCTCCACCAGCTGAATCAGGACGTGAGGCTGCTGCTGTGATGTCCTTGATGATGTCGTCATACCCTGGGATGTATCCATATCCAGTAGAGTAGGGGATGGAACGCAGGGCAGACAGAACGCCATGGATCTCGGAACGAGACTTCCCGGCCGTCGCTGTCTTCATGAAGTGGGAGTAGGTTTGAGCCATGCGGCTGACGAACCAATAGTAGGCCTTCTTCCCCTTGGGTGGGGAGGTCATATCGGGGCCCGCTAGCCGTGGGCTGTACTTGTCCTTCTTGTACCACTTGTAGTTCTTGCGGATGACCTTCCAGATGGCCTGGTTCACGCTGTCGTGGGACTGGATTTTCTCTTGTGAAATGGTTTCGTCATCTCGGAGCTTATCCTGTGAGGTGACACCAGCGTCAGACAGCTGGAGGACTACCTGGGAACGGCCTGGTTGGCCCGGAACAGTCACGGAAGTCATTCCCTCTGTGATAAACTCCTTCACCCCGAAGAGATCCAGGAAGTCATTCTCGATTCGCAAATTGAGGAAGGGTTGTGGCACCTGACGGAAGCTGAGCGCCATGTCCTCAACGGTGTCATACATCCTCTGTAGCTTAGACGCTCCCCGGTGGGTGGCATTGAGGGCCATTGTCACCCTCATGTCCTGACTACCAATGTGCTGCATGGTGGGGTAGCGGTACCCAGCCATAGGAATAACAGCGAGGTTGTTGGAGAAGGAGAAGGAGATGCTCTCAATCAAGGTGGAAGAGCCCGGTCCGAACTGAGCCACATCTTCTTGAGGAGCAATGCGCAGCTTGGCCTTACGTCCCATGAGGACGCTCTCGCCGACAGAGAAGGAGTTCCCTCCCCTCTCGTACTTGGCTTCACTGGTTAGGACGGGCTGATAGTCTGCGCCGGCTGCCTCGGAGTTGATACCGGCGAGGGTTGCCTTTGTGAGACGAGCGGCCTGCTTCTTCAGGATCGAGATGGAGTTCTTCAGCTGACGTGACCCAATGGTGTCTAGATATCTTGCGCCAGCGGCCACACCTTGCTTGGCAGCGATCTGGAAGCTCTTCGAGAGAGGCCCACTCATCAGATTATCGATGGCGGCAGCTGCCTGAGTATCCCCATCACGGGAGATCTCCTTGGCCTTCGCCAATCCGTAGTGCCCAGTAATACGCTGGTCGAGAGCAGCTGTACGCAACAGGAGGTCGGGGATGTTGACAGCAGAGAGAGGTAGGTCAGCATCCTCTCCTGCAGCAAGCGCTTCCTTCCCTGTCTTCACGTATAGTTCAGGGTTGTCCTTGATGGACTTGATGACTGCCTCAGCCAGCTCATAGGAGAACGGAGCTCCCTTGCTGATGAGGGCGTACTCTCTCCAAGAGAAGGTAGTTGCAGGCCACGTGCCCGTGACGCCTCCGTGTGGGAAGAAGGGGGCGACCTTCAGGTAGGGCTTGTAGAACGCCTTCCAGAGAGCCGAGTCCCAAGCGTACCCAGGCATGGAGTTGCTAGACCCCGTCGCATATGCCCAGAAGGGAGTGTAGGGGAGGTAGTTGAACCAGCTGAACTCCAGACGTGCGGTGATAACGGATGGCATCCCCTCATGACCACCAGTCGTGAAGGTAGCCTCTCGGAGGGCCAACACTACGGGACGGAAGGATGAGCCAACTCTCTTCTCTGCCTGTTGTGCATCGCTGTCCTCATACTTCAGCCCCATGGTCTTCAGCTGCTGTTCCAGGTAGGCATTAGAAATAGCCACCCATGGAGAGGCACGTAGGCCGGCTACAAGAGGAGCGAGTGAGGTATAGAAGTCCTTGCTCTCAAAGGTGAGCTGGAGAGAAACATCTGCCGCCGCATGTCCCGACTTCATCTTCTGGCTAGACCTCGTGCGGAGGGTTTGCCACTCGTGGTTGTTAGACCGCTTGTCGATGGAGATCTGGTTGGGAGAGATGCGAAGGACAACATCGTTGATGACACAGATGTCAGGGACAACGGCCCCGCCTGGCCACACCTCACGGATGTCGCCATAGGTTTCCATCCCAGCCTTGTTGATCATCCCTCTTGGGGAAGTCATGTTGGGGCTTGCGTTGCTAGTTGTCATCCTATCCCTCTCGCATAATCTGCGCTAGCTTCTCAGGTGTGAGAGACTTCCTCTGGTCACGAACTGACACGTTCACCGATCCACCGGTTACACTCCCTATACTACTAGATAGACTGTTGTAATCAACAGGGCGAGCTGCATTTCCCCTCACCACGATGTTATGTCCAGGAGGAGAGACACGAGCAGTATTGGCTGCACCAGTAGGAGAAGGGGCCGTTGGAGTTCCAACATAACGCGGACCCCCAATATTTTCAAGTACCTTGTTCCCTCCAGAGTTGACCCTCATGTTGGGACGAGGTGGATTCTTCGACCCGGGGTCCAGGCTGGCACGAGGTGAGCTCAAGACAGCAGAGATACCAATGGCCGCAGCAATACCCATACCGACGGGTTTGGCATGGCCCAGCACACGACCACCAGCAGAGATTGTACGGTTGATTGTTCCAACAGCTCTCTTACTGAAGCTCTCAAAGGCACCCTCAGGCGTGACACCCGCAACGCTCTGGAAGAGGCTCCCGAAGATGGTCTTGCTCATGAAGCCACGATCGAGCATCTTCCCAGCTCCAGTAGGTGTCATCCCCTGCTTACCAAGCTGGAGACCTCGAGCCTCAGCTCCTCCGAGGTCGTCATACGAAGCCGTGGCGTTCATGACGTTATCAAGAGTCCTCTCCAGATTGAGACCTGGGATGTGACGGGGCACGGACTCAGGGGCAGCCTTTCTAGGTACTTGATTCGGTACCCACCATTTTGGCGTGGGTGCATCAGGGATGGTATTCCTCATACGGACATCCATACCCTGGCCAGAGAAGAGCTGGCTGGCAATATCGTTCCCCTGTCCGATGATCTGTCGTGCCGTGTTGCGGAGGAGACGTGAGTCAGAGTGCTTGAGTCCTGTCTCGAGCTGCTCAAACATAGTGAGCATCTTGAGGGCATCCTTATCGGGGATGTGCTTACCAGAGATGGGGCCCTGCTCAAACCACTCGAGCAGGTGCATGGCATCCATGGTCTCGGCCCGTCCCATGTGGGAGGCAAGGACAGCAGCCTTCGAACGCGTCAGAAGATTAGAAAGCTTACCAAGAGAAGTCTCGGGAGCTCCCATCTTCACGGCAGAGCCTGCTAGCTCCTCTATGAAGGAACCGGCTCCTGGTGGCTTCTTGGCCTTGAGGATCTGGTTGCGGATCTCGAAGGCCTCCAACTCCTGGCGACTCATCAGGTCCTGCGCCTTGCGACGCATATCCCTTTCCATGTTGGGTCCAGCAAATGTTGCGGAGATGGCATCACCATCGGTATCACCGGCCAACCCGACAAGGGGAGAGAGCCGAACTCTCTGGTTCTCGAGTACAGACCCACTGCTACCCTTTACGGTAGACACCTCCATGATGTCCTCACCGAAGATTGCAATGGGGTCGTCAATGCCCTTGGCTAGCTTGAACTCAACAGCCTGGGAGCTGTACTGACCAATGTATGGGTGACGTCCTACTACCCCGCCAATGGTCTTGCCCCCGAAGAACCTGTCCCTCATGCCTTCAATAGCATCGGCGCTATACATGCCAGTCTCGGACAGTCCCTCAAACATCTTGTTGGCATACTGGCCAGAGATGCCTACAACACCACGACCAAGATTCTGTCCGGACTTGGGTGTCACGGCAGACATGAACATACTTCCTGGTAGACGACCGCGCAGAATCCCCTTGTTCACGGTGGCTGCATATGCCTCTCCGATATCAGAGGATAGGTTGCCGGCGACACGCTGGAAGGATTCAGCATTGATTGTCTTGTCCTCCAGGAGTGCCCCTTGGTCCAGGAGCTTCTTGTAGGATTTGGCGAGGTCTGACGATGTCCCCAGCTGCTTCTCGGACATGTGGAGCTTCTTACGCTCCTCCATCTGCCGGATGGACTGAGTGCCTGGGATCATTACATCTCCGAACCCAGAGATGCGTACCGCTTGGTCACCAGCAAGCAACCCACCCTTCCCGGCTTTCTCCTGGTACTTGGAGAGGGACATGGACCCCTGAATCTCACCAGGTTGCAGGACAGAACGAAGGCTGTCTCCGAGCACTCCCTGCTCCGACATGGCCAGTGGATTGGCGCGGATGAGGCGCTCTGCAATATCACGCTGTGCCCTCCCACCCAGTTCTCCCCACTGAGGAGTACCAAACAACTCGAATGCACGAGGCTCAACTGTCGCTACACGCCCAGCTCCGCCCATCCCCTCAAGAGGAGAACCACCGTGGAAGAGCTGACCCATACCAACAGAAACCTGTGAGGAAGTGATTGCTGCGCGTTGGGCTCCCGTAATACCAGGAAGATTGCTCGCCCAGTCGTCACCCATAACGTGGGGGACTGCCGCAAACGTCTGTCCTAGCTGCTTGGTAGAGAGCTCTGCTCCCTGTGCGATCTCCCATGCATGGCCGATCATCGAATCCATCTGCTGCCCAGGTGTTCCAGAGAGGCCGCCCATCATCTTCTCGATTGCCTTCCCTGCATTCTGGGTGAAGTCGTAGGCTCTCTGACTAACACCATGACTGTGCATTCTTTCAGTGGTGGTGCGCTGAAGTTCAGTAAATACCTGGTTGAGGAACTCACGACGGTTCTTCTTGAGAACATCCATGGACGCAATGGCCATCACGTCGTCGCCTACCCCCAAGTGGCCACGCATAACATCCATCTCACCACGGCTAACCCTCCAAGACATCTGCTTGGCAGCCAGGTAGTTCTTCTCCACCTGGGCTGGTGCTAGCTGTTCAGCTAGTGTCATGCGGAAGAAACGTCCCTTATTGGCATCCTCTCCAAACATGGCAATGTCTAGTAGGCGCTGCTTACCCAGGTCGACCCTCATGGGATTCCCCTGTGAGTCGCGACCAACGAACCCTCCCTGTCGGATGGCATCCCACTCTGGCATGTCACCCGTGAGGTCCATGAGCTCCTTCCCTGTGATCTGTGTGGGGCGTCCTGCCCTATCAAGGATCTTGTCGAGGTCCGCTCCAACAGTAGTCCTGCTGATGTCTACGGTAGTCAGCTTCTCTACCTGTCTCATGGCATCGGCCTGTTCAGAGACAACTCCCATGCCCTCTTCCGTCACACCACGTAGATGCATGTTTGCGCCAGGAGCGACATACGCAATCCTCATCATGGGGGAGTCTAGTCGTTGGTTGGCTGCTGCCCATTGGTAGGTGGCCTGTGTGGGGTCGGCGGCAATGGCATCACGAGCACCTGCTGACAGCTGATAATCAGGGCGGAACCACTGGAGTGGCTTGCGAGCGAACTGAGAGAACTTCCCGAAGACAGAGGCGCGACCTGCAGCTCCACCACGAGCAACGACTGTGTCTGCTGCTTGTGAGGCCGAGTATGGGGGATCGAGCGTCTGTCCCTTGTAGGTAGACCCAACCATGCGAGTGTAGTCCTTAGCGGACAGAGGGAGGCCCTCAGGCGTTCTGAGACGTAGGATATCACTACGTGTTCTCATGTACTCTTCGCCAGCATCCCACTGACCATCAGGAGCATAGCGTGCCCAGTCGAGTGGCTCATTCATCTGGCCCTCGAACCCGCGTACGAGTCGTCTGATCTCGTCCTTGGACTTCACTGGGAGGGAGGCAATTTGGGGGGCGAGGTCCTCACTCGCACGGAGCATCATCCATTGGGTATGGTTGAAAGTGGAGGTGATCTTCCCACCCTGTACAATACCATACTGACCTGCGATGTAGCGAGACTGCTGGTAGTGACCGCGCGATACAACACCCGGCATCCCCTTCATGGTCTCGGGGACATTCATCTGTGCCAATCTCTCGTCTCCCTTGAAGAAACGTAGACGTAGCTGTGACCCAGCCATCTTGTCCTTGCGTGACTGACGGACTAGTTCGTACCTGTCGGCACCCATGGCGCTCTGTAGGGACGCAATCTGACTGGCCCCGGTCTTGGAGGGAGTGATGCTGAGTGTGCTCCTCACCTTGCTCTTCTGGTAGAAGAAGGGGTCTGTCTTGTCAGGGACTCCTCTGATCTGGTCGACGGTCTCCATCCCGGAGTACTGGCCCTGCTTCATGACACTGGAGAAGGTCCCCATCTCTCTCATGAAGGCAGATGCAAAGCGAGGCATGTAGAAGGAGCTGGACCCACGAACACTAGCCTGGACGTCCCTCACCATCTGGACGGGGTTCATGCCGGGGTCAATGTTCTCGAGTAGCTGGGCACCGAGTCCACCGTGTGGCTGGGCTGTCTTCCCGGCAATCTCAATTGCCTCGTGGATCCCCTCACGGAGACGCACGCCCATCCGCTCCTTAGCACGACGGAGCCACCGCTCCTGTTCAATCATCTCTGAGGGACTGCTGGGAGACCCTCCCCGACTGAGGTTACGCTGATCAAGGAGGTCATCGTCAGTGGGACCGAAGCTCTCCTCTGTGAGTTGTTCGACTAGGTTATCAAGCTGGTTGAGATGGTGACGACGGGCGGGTGAACCACCACTGGAGTACTTGTCTACGAATCCACCAATACCACGAGCTGCCCCCTGAAAGGGAGGTGGGGCCTGAAAGGAAGACATGACCGGTTGATTACTGGCCACTACGTTCCGATAGGTAAAGATACCACCAGCTACAATGGGAGCCCCTACCAGGGCGGTTTGGAAGATTGAGTTGTTGTCAGACATTATGCCTCCATGTTACGAGCGATGAGCGCGGCCTCTGTGGCCCTGTCTTCCGCTACCTGTACATCTACCTTACCACGTCCCTTCGTAGGTTGAACTACGATACTGTTGGCATCGACTCCATGCTTCTCGAGGAGGGCCCTAACATTCTCCCGAACCTCGGCATCGGACATACCACCAGAGAGGGCATTCGCCGCCTCTTGCAAGTAGGGCTTGTGGGCTGCCTGTCTAATCTGGTCTGGCCAGATGTCGTAATCGAAGGCACTTTCTCCTAGGTTCTGGATAACCTTCAGCTTGATGTCCTGTAGGTCAACAGCTGGGTGCCAACCAACCCAGTTGGGTCCAGGGAGGGGCCTTCCCTCTAGTTGCTCAGGCAGATCATGTGTACGTCTGTACCAGTCGGGGTAGGACTCTCCGTCCATCCTGTCCTTGATGTACTCGGCCCACAGCTCAGGGGTCTTGGGGAAGCCCTCGGTCTTGAGTTCCTCATAGTACCTCTCAGTGAGCTCGTTGGCATCCTCAACCTCACTGGCGTCAAGCAGACCACGCTCAACGGCCATCTTGATATCTTGCACGTCCTTGGACTGCCACTTGGCGAGATAGAGGGCCTTCTCGTTATTGGGTACCAAGCGCAGGATAGAGGCTCTCTCCTCCGTGTCTCGACTCTCCGCAAACTCACGGTAGTAGTCGCGGTCCCGGCGAGGGAGGGAGCGATAGACCTGGGAGAAATTGAATGAGTAGGGGTTGACGCCGAACAGGGTCTCACGACGGATCTTCCCAGCCTCACGTGCAATCCGTCCATCACCCTCGGCACGGGCCATATTCTCAAGTCTGGTGTGTTTCACGTACTTCAGGATATCGAAGTACTCCTCAATCCCACGACGCCTGTTCACCTGATCGGGAATGCCGTCCCAACCAACTGCATGGGCAGTGGCATCTGCAAACGGTGCAAAGAAGTCACGAACGGGATGGCCCCAGAAGGCGTTCTTGGTACCATACACCTGTGTCTTGGAGTAGTCCTCAACTGACGATCTCATGTGGACTAGCTTGGCCCCGGGAGAAACGGGGGTGAGGAACTCGAGAGGTGACTCTGCGTTGTGAGCGAGGGTCTCCCAGTAGCCACCAAACATGGAAGCAAAGAAGCCTGGTCCCTCGATGTTCTTGTCTGCTTCGAGAGCACTAGCCCAATCGGTTAGTTCCTTCTCACGGTACTGGTACTCGTGGAAGTCCTTCTTCTTTCTCTTGGCGGCAATCTGTCTCTTGATCTCTCCCACCATCTCCAGGTCCGGGCCTGAGAGCTGTCCCGCAGCAGAGGCCTTCTGAATCTTGCCGGCCACTACTGAGAACTGCTTGGTATAGGGAGCCACATCAGAAAGAATCTTGTACTGGTGGATGAGAGGATAGTTCGCAGGGTCTACACCCTGCAGCTCCGGATTGAGAGCAGCATACCCAGCTCCAGGAAGACGAAGCTCTCCTTCCTTGACCTTCACAAAGGGATCACCATGCTGGAAGTCGGGGCCCTTCTCCCCAGCTCCTGGTAGCCACTCTGGCATTGTGTTTCGGATGGGGTTGTAGAGATCGATCTGGTTCCGCTTGTGAGGAACGAGACGACGGATGAGCTCTGTC
>CEPX01054572.1_pt1 | contig 14525 bp, 24 predicted proteins | sample 361361 | NCBI WGS metagenome assembly CEPX01 (sample SAMEA2619974, study PRJEB7988) | marine metagenome | biome: marine biome (ENVO:00000447); feature: mesopelagic zone (ENVO:00000213) & marine oxygen minimum zone (ENVO:01000065); material: "saline water (ENVO:00002010), including plankton... | reverse complement strand
GAGCTACGTGAAAGTCCCATGTGGCTACCGTCTAATTCGACGGGGCAATACAACGGTCGACCACGCGAGCCGCTGGCACCTGACGTGCCTCGGTGTCACGTGACACCAACTAGAGGAGTTCTAACCATGAGACCCTTCGACTACTACGCCCACGCCGTCGCCTCCGACCAGGCCCGCGCCGACCCAGGCGACCCCCACGTGTACTCACGCATCATGTCCCACCTGCGAGCGGGTGTCACCACCCTGAGAGACTACAACGTGGACTTTCGCACGATCACGCGCGAGTTCCACAGCCTCGCCACCGGGCGCGTAGAGGAGTACCCGGTAGAGGTGCCCCACAACCGCGAACTGCCGTTCTAGGCCATGTCCATACCCGTAGACAGCTTCATGGAGATGTGCCTGCGCCCGCGAGGGCGCTTCGGGGACGTTCTTCACCTCACCCACATAGAGCCCAGGCTGGGCCATCGCCGAGGCCTGGGCCCCAATACCGAGTACATCCGGGAGCAGCGCGACATAGACGACCTGATCCACCCGGAGGCCGCCGACGAGGACTAGGTAGGGGAGGCCAGAAAAGCGTGTTTGTAGACGGGTAAACCGGGGGTCTATAGGACCCCCCGGGATTTACCCACCGTGCAAACTGATGACTTACCCGCCCCTTACCCACTTTACCCACTATGGAGAAAAGCCAGTGATATCAACCACTTACGTTTACCCACTCGTTTACCCACTACCGGGTACGCGTTTACCCGCTCCAGCCGTCCGAGGGCGGAGTGGGTAAAGTGGGTAAACGCCGAAAATCAACCGGTGTCACGTGACACCAACCGCAAGGAGCGCCATTAAATGGCCACCGAGATACTCATTACCGACCTGCCGCCCGCGTGCGTACGCGACTGCTCCGCGAGGGGAGACGTGGCCGTGAACCGCTGGCTCGGGCAGCTCCGGTTCACCGTGCCCCGAGACGAGGCCATGACGTGCCTGTCCGGCTACGGAGCGTGGACCGGCGAGGAGCTGGCCGCCAAGACCGACGCGGAGCTGGCCTCCCTGATCCCGTGGCTCGCCTGCTGCTCGTTCAACGAGTGGGATGACACCGAGGACAGTGATGCCGGCTCCGACGTGTTCGTGGTGGAGTAGGCCGATGGACGTGTGGAGGGTGGAGACCAGGGAGGGGGGCCGTGGCCCGTTCATCAGCAAGGCGGGCGACGAGGCCCAGACCAAAGCTCATAACAGGGGCAGTAAGTGCCGCATCCGTGACATGCCCGGCCCCCCTATCGACCGGCGCTTGATGTCCTCCGGCGTACAGTTCTCGCCAGACCACGTGTTCGGCTTCAACTCCCTCAATCAGTACCGAGACATGGCCTGCTGCCCCGTGCTGAGGGAGGAGCTGTCTCGCGCGGGCTTCGCGCTTAGGAGGTACGAGGTGGCGACGCACTGGGAGGGGGACCACCAGATCGTGTTTCTCAAGAGTGAGGCCGTAGTGGTAGAGACAAAGGACCCCTCCCAGTGCTGGGGGTTTACAGGGAGGGTGGATGTGTGCTACAGATAAAGACAGGGCGACTACCTGCCCCGCAACCCGGTGTCACGTGACACCACCGATCCCGAGGAGGGACACACCCCATGAGTGACGACATCGTGAGAGACGACCCCGAGACCAAGCCGACGAGCGGGGAGACCGAGACCAGGCTGACGAGCGAGGAGATCGACGCGGCGCTGGACGACGCCACCACCCCCGAGGCCCAGGATGTGATACGGCGGGCGCTCGCCGCCGAGGGGGGACACAACGACGCCTCCATCGAGAGGACCGTCCAGCTCGCGGCGCAGGTCAGCGGGTTTAGGCAGACCCTGGTGAGGGACAACGAGGTGCTGTTCACCCTGGTGCGCGGCATGTACCGCAGCTTGAGCAACGTCGCGGAGTGGTTCCGGGTGGCGCTGAGTGACGACGCCCCCGGGGACATCCTATCCCCCGGAATACTGGAGAAGTGCCTGGAGGGCGGCGAGGAGTTCCTTCGCCAGACGAGGGAGATGGCCGCCACTCGCGACATCGAGCTGGATTGGCGAGGGCACTTCGTCCAGGAGGTCGCCCCCGGCATCACCATGGTGTCCCTGGACGACCCCTCGCAGCTGGCCCAGGTCCTGGAGAACCTGACTGGTGCCGGGAAGGAGAGATATCCCTGGTACGACCACGAGCCCGTCCCCTACTGGACCGAGGCGGACGCGACCGCCGCCGCCGCGCAGGGCTGGCGCGTGGAGGACGTGGACGGCGACGGCGTGAGGAACCGGATCACCTGCCTAGAGGGGGGAGACGAGGACAAGGTCCGCCGCGCCATCTTCAAGGCGGCGAACGCCGGGGACGCCCTCGCCCTGTGCGCCTTCGCCTTCATCCACCAGCGGCGGGTGGCCAAGGCAGAGGCGGAAGCGCTCCTGAGCAACGCCCCCTCCACCGACACCGTGCAGTAGCCCTGGTGTCACGTGACACCGGCCCCGGGGCGCTCCTGCTCCGAGGCCTCGCTGCGTACAGGAGGGAGACATGCCTCGCAGGATGAGGGACTACACCGTGATCGGCACGCGCGGGGGGAACGACTGGCGCCACGCCTTCGTCCGCCGCGTGCGCGCCTCCAAGCCCTCGACCGCCCTGGCCCGCGTCAGTTCCATGATGCGCCAGCGCCGGCCCGGCGGTCGCTTCGAGTACCCTACCATCATCGCGGTCTACGAGGGCCGCCTGACCAACCTGAAGGGAGTTGACTGATGGCCAAGAGAAACATCCTCGACAAGCTGGCGGCGCGGAGGGCGCGCACGTCGAGCTACACCCGCCACAAGAAGGTGCGCTACCCCTACGGGGCGCTCCAGCGCCGCTACCCCGGCCTGCGCATCGACGTGAGCGGCGCCCCGGCGGTGGCCGTGCACGGGAGGCGGGCATGAGCGTGCGCGGGGAGAAATCCAGCTCCAACCGGCGAACAGCGACTGGGTGGAGGGTACTGGACGGCCTGCACGTAGTCGCTCGCTGCGCCGCCGAGGAGGAGGACGTGCACCGGGCGCGCGAAGAGCTGGGTTGCGGCAGCTCAGTTTCACGACCGGGCTAGAGACGAAGTGCACTTCCTCAGGTCGCTGCTCCCCGGCAACTAGGTGTCACGCGACACCAGCTACTCGCCCTCGTCTACTGGGGGCGAGTAGCGCCACTTCCCGCCGTGGGGGTCGTAGTAGTCTCCCGACTGCGTCCCCTCCGGGCGGTCCTGTAGCTTCTTCAGCCACTTCTTGATCCCCTCGTTCTTTATGCCGAGCAGCTTCTCGGTCTCCCCCTCCCTTACGTGTACGGCAGCCACCTCGCTCAGCTTGCGCTGGGACATGGCGTAGTTGGGGTTGGCTCGCAGCACCTCCATGACCCCCGCGTCTACCACTTGCAGGCGCGTGAGGTACTCCGGGGACGCCTCCTCACCCTCGGCCTCTCGGTCCTCCTGCTGCCTGGCTACCGCCTCCTTGAGGCCCATGCGCGTGAGTGCCAGGCTCTCCTTCTCCATGCCCAGGCGCACTACCTTGGCCTCCACCCATCTCGGCTTCTCCCACTCCTGGGCGTCCTTCTGCTTGGTCATCTCTATTCTCACGCGCCTGCTCTTGGGGGAGGAGCGGTGCAGGACCACGACCATGTCGGCGTCAGCCTCGAACACCGTGGACCCCCGAGCGCGCGTGTCGTCACCGAGGCTGGAGTGGTGCAGCGCCAGTACGGCGCAGCCCAGCTCTCGCTGTAGCGTCTGCACGATGGCGGTGAAGGAGCTGGCGTGCTCCTGGGCGTTTTCGCTGACGCCCTGCATCGAGCGCCCCACGGTGTCCAGCACGACCAGGCGGTACCCCTCCGGGTGGGCCTTCAGGGCTCCCTCCACGAACGCCGCCAGGGCCGCGTCGCCGTCGCGCACGCGAGGTACAGGGTCCGCGAGTATGAACTTCTCGACGCGTTTCCCACCCCAGTGCATGCTCTCCCACGCCTCGATGCGGGTGCGGAGGGAGGCCCGGCCCTCGCCGGCGGCGAACATCACCGGGCCGGGGAGGTTGGGAGCGTCCCAGGCCCCCCGCCACTCCCCCTCGTGGTATATCTGGTGCCCACCCGTAGCCACGGTGAGCGCGGCATCTAGGGCAAGGAAGGTCTTGAGAGTGCCGCGCGAGCCGATGACTAACCCGTAGCCCCGCTCCTGTATGAAGTCGGGGACCAGCCACCGGGGAGGGGTTATGTGGGCGATACCTTGGCGGTCGATGAAGCGGAACTGCCCGTTTATTATTTCGGTGCCCTCGCCCACCTCCTTCACCTGGGGGGTGAACTGCGCCCCGATGAGGGCCACGTGGTAGGCGGGGGTGCACCGGCCAGGGGGAGAGGTGTTATATGAGTATCCGTTTCGCACCTTGATAGCCAGGTCTTCGTAATCCCAATTGGGCACGCATCGGTGGTTCCACTCCTCCCACATGACCTCCAGGGCAGTTTCCTCACTTAGGCCGCACCCCTTCATCATCGCGGCGGTGGCGTAGGTGGTGTTGTCACCCCCCTCCCCTTGTATGGCGGGGCGACAGGTCGAGTTGCCGATCTTCTCCTCGCCTCGCAGCCAGCGCCGCGCCTTCTCGACGTTCTCGGGGATGTCGGGCTCGGTGATCCATGTGTCGTAGTCCGGGCTACGCTCCCGCACCTTGGAACAAGCTGCAAGCAGGGCGTCGCTGCGGCGAGCGGGCTTCCCCTCTTCTACCCACTCGTAGTCGCCCTCCACGCAGTTCGGACCCTTTGCGGTGTGCGAAGGCGGGAGGAGCACGTAGCCGTGGAACGAGCGCACGTCCACGTGGGGCGACACCTTGTCGGTCGAGTTGGCGACGGGGGCATCCTCTAAGTCTAGGATGTAGAACTCGTGGGTTCCTCCTTTGGGCGTGCGTGAGATGAGGCGCGTGCTAGGGAGGGCTTCACCTAGGTCTTCCTCCAGCGCTCGCCGGTCAGAGCCGGGATCGTAGTCGAGCACTAGGAACCCAGCGTCAGCGCAGTGCACGGCGACGTTGGCTCCGGGCCACTTGGCCCACCAGTCTCTTATCTTGTCTGGATCAGTCGTGGCGTCCAGGACACCGTGGAGAGTGTGGGGGTTCTTGTTTGCGCGGCACGGGAATACCGGCCAGCCTCGGGCGGCGTAGCCCAGGGCGGCTTCCAACATAGCTTGAGCCACTATTGTTCTCCCTCCGAGGGGGTGTTCACCAGTGCGATAAGTATATACCCTCCAAGGGGTTGGGGTCAATACTGGGGGCTTGATCTGAAGCCCGCGGGCGTGTATAATGTATGTCCTTGTGAATTTTCCCCCGTAGGGAGGATGCTCGGCTATGAGAGACTGGCTTTTGAAACACGTAGGAGGGATCGTCGGCTCGATCTCGGACGACTTGAAGGGGCTGGCACTCGCGGCGGTGGCCGGGGTGCTGCTGGCGCTGGTGTTGGTGTTCGCCGTGGCCCCGGCTCGCGGCGGGGAGCTGGTGTCACGTGACACCGTGACGAGCACCTACATCTGCACAGCGACGGGTATCTCCGTCGTGGCGAAAGCGCTGCGAACCAACAAGAGGTACCTGTTATACGACCTTGCGAAGGCGGGCGAATGCGCCGTGACACGCACATACAACACGATGACTGTCCTGAGCGTGGTCGGCGGGGCCATCAAGGACTGGGCCGGAGACCCCATGTTCATCGTGGAAGTAGACCCGGCTAGCGACCAGTTTGAGGGTCCCATGTTCTCCCTGGCGTGGCCCGGCTACAACACTACCTACGTTCCCGGCGAGGGGGCAAGTAAGGAGACCGTGGCTCCCCTCTTAGCGGGGGGAATGGAGGACCCCCTGCACGTACACACCCGAGCCCTGTGCGACGAGGACAGCATCCTCTTGGTAGCCGAGCGCCTCCGGGTCAGCACCCCCGGCATGGAGTTCATGGCCTCTATGTTCAACTCAAAGAGCTGCACGCTAATGCCAGCTATTTACGAGTACGACATCGTCAGCGTCGTGAGCTGGGGCGTGGACTTCGAGGGGGACCTGTTTGCCGTGGTCGAGGTGGGCGACGGGATGTTTTCCGTAGCGTGGCCGGGTTTCAACTCCAACCTGGTGGTTCCGGATATGGTCAGCTACCCCTTCGGGGGGCAGCGGGCGGCAGCTCTCTACGAATACGACATCTGACCCCAGCGCGCTAGGAGGGATTTTCCATGAGAGCTGTAGTTCTGCTCGCGCTCTTCCTGGCGGCTTGCGCGCCTGACCCGGCGTACGACCCCATGACCAGGGAGCCCCTCCCCGTCGAGTGCCAGCGCTCGGACCTTACTGAGGGGCTCGCGGTCGTGCGCATGACGCGAGAGGAGTACTTCTCCTACTACCCGGAGCACCTTTGCCCAGACATTCCCATAAGGGCGTGGGCAGTGGAGCCGTGGATCGGTCACGGGGGCCCGTAGTTCAGTTGGTTAGAACGCACCGCTCATAACGGTGTTGTCGCAGGTTCGAGTCCTGCCGGGCCCACCACCCAGTACGGACACCCGCGAGACGCTCGCCTGGTGGTGGTCCCCCCGGACCTGACCGACGCAGAGGTGGCGCGCGTGCTCCCCCACGAGGGGTGCCACCACCTGCTGGGCGTGGAGGAGAACTGGCACGATTGACCCACGCCCGCGAAGATGCTACCATCGACGCCCTAGTAATTTTCACCCGTGACACAGGAGGGCCGGAGGATGGCCGCCAAGAAAGGGAAGACCAAGGCTCAGCTCAAGAAGGAGGAGCGGGTCGCCAAGCAGAAGGCGAAGGACAAGGCAGAGCGGGAGGCGAAGGCCGCCGAGAAGGCCGCCGCCAAGGCCGAGAAGGAGGCCGATAAGGCCGCCATCATCAAGTCGCTGAAGGGCGACGCCAAGGAGATCAACTCCCGCCTGGAGAGGGCCGCCGTCGCGGACGGCAAGTCGGACGACCTGCGCCTCAGCGCCGCGACCTACATGGCCGGGGCCAAGGCCAAGTGCAAGGGGGCCGGCATCAGCTTCAAGACCTGGGTCGAGGAGAACGTGACGCAGGGCTTCGAGACGGCGCGCCAGCTCGTGCGCGTGGGCGAGGCCGACGACCCGGCCCTGGCTATCGAGGACATGCGCGCGAAGACTGCGGCGCGCAACCGCAAGGCCCGCGCTGCGGCGAAGGAGACGAAGGCGGTGTCACGTGACACCACCACGCCGGCCTCGGCCCCTGGCCTGACGGGCCTCGACCAGGTCAAGGCAGGCTTCGAGGCCCTGGACCCCAAGAGCAAGGTCGAGTTCCTGCGCTTTGCTGCCGTCATCACCGGCGCGGAGATCGTCCTCATGGGCGAGAACCTCAGCGAGAGCAAGACCACGCCGGAACCCGCCAAGCGGTCGAGGCGGCAGCGGGCGGCGGCGTAGCCGCAGCCGGGCAAGCCTCACGATCCTCGGCAGCTCAGTAGGTAGAGCGCGCGGCTGTTAACCGCGAGGTCGCTGGTTCGAGCCCAGCCCGAGGAGCCACCCCTACCAGGAGTACCCACAATGGATGTTGACCTGACCCCCCTCGTGGAGGTCTCCGTTCCCCTCTTTTTCGCCGTCGTCTCCGCGCTGGGCGCGTGGGCGGCGCGCTGGTTCGTCAGGAAGCTCAAGCTGGACGGCGACGAGACCGTGCGCCTGTACCTCCTCGACGTGCTGGACACCGCCGTCGAGTTCGCCGAGAAGCGCACCACGGCGTACATCGACAGGGGCCTGTCTGGAGCCCACCTCCGAAACGCGAAGGTGGCAGCCGCCGCCGGTTACGTGGTGGAGCAGGTGCCCGACGCCCTGGCCCACTTCAACCTCACTCGCGAGAGCGTGCGCCGCATGGTGGACGCCCGCCTCTACGGCCCCGCGCAAACGAACGAGCTGTTTAAGGACGGCGTGTTCATCGGCAGCGTCACTGAAGACCGGGGCACCTCGTGATGAACCCAACTGACAGGAGCTTGCTGCGCTTGGGGGGCCTCATCTTGCTTGCCGGGATGGTGGTTCTAGCCCTATCTGGTTGCGCCAGCGGTGACCGCCCCTGGGACCCCAGCGCCCAGGGCTACCTGGGCACCAACTACGGCTCGCTGGAGTTCGCCTGCCCCACCGAGCCCACCGGCCCGTGCCTCAGGAAGGCGACCATTGTCGGCGGCAAGGACGTGCGCCGCGCGCTCCTCCACGTAGAGAACGGCGACTTCAAGCTCACCCTTGAAGTCGAGGGTGTGGTGGGTTCGACGATAGCGGAGCTGACGACGAAGGTGCGCCTCGCAGCCATCGAGGCCGGGGTCAAGCTAACGCCCCTGGCCGTCAAGGCCCTCGTGCGGGCGCTCTTGCCCAGCCCCACCGGCCTGATCGGGAGGGGTATGCCGTGAGCTTTTGCTCCATAGATGCCGACGCCTACCCCTGCTACGTATCAGACCCACAGGAGGAGAGAGAGACATGACGAAGTACCACGAGTGGCGTTCAGGAGACGCCATCATCGACCTAGACGAGCGCGTGACGGCGCTGGAAGAGGACATCGAGGAACCCTCGTGCCTGTAGACTTCAACGCCCTCCATGATCGCAGGGAGCAACTTGCCCGACGTGTCACAGAGATGGAGGAGGTGGAGGAGCGCCTGACCGACGAGCGAGACGGGGCCGAGGCGAAGAGTGCACGCGACTCGAACCAGTACGTGGTGTCCACCTTCAAGGCCGACCGCCAGCGCCTCATCGACGAGGCGAACAAGACGAGAGATGAGAGAGACGCCCTGCGCCGGTTCATCGCCTACTACCGGGACAACATCCAGGTCATCCCGCGCGAGCAACGCCCAGGTACGGTTACCCTTGACGGCTGGCGCTGGTGGTGTGACCCGGCTTGATGGTGTCACGTGACATCGTCCTCGACTTCGGGGAGTGGCGGGACTGGCTGAACCGGTGGAGGTGCAAGTGCGGGTTATGCCACCGAGACATGACCCGCCGCCTCCCCGGCAACGACCCGGCCTACTGCTCCCCGCATTGCGCCCTCGCGGCGCAGCCCCAGTACCGCACCCAGAAGATGACAGGAGGAGTTACGCCATGAAGATGAAGGACGCTATCGCTGAAGCTGAGAGGCTTCACCAAGAGGGAGGCGAGGGAGCCTTCCTTGCCCACGACGGCAACGATGTTTTCTACGCCTTCGTTGACATGCCCCCCGGCTATTTCTACCTCAACCACATCATCCCCGCCACGGGCGAGTGGCATTGGTGACAACTGGCTACAGCCTGAAGGCTAGCTGGGCGACCGAACCCCACTTTTACGAGGCCCCCTACCCTTCTAGCATGACCCCCCGCCGGTACCAGCTGGCGGGGGCCGAGTACGTCCTGTCCAGGGATCACGCCATGCTGGGGGATGCTCCCGGCTTGGGCAAGAGCTGCGAGGCCCTGTTGGTGGACAACGCCATCGAGAGCGGGCGCACCCTAATCGTGTGCCCAGCCAGCCTGCGCCTCAACTGGGAGCGGGAGGTGTGGATGTGGTCCATGGTTCCCAACGTGCGCACCTACACAGTGCTCAGGGCGGCAGACGGGGTCAGTCCGCAGGCTGACTTCGTAATCATCTCCTACGATTTGCTACGTAACCCGGACATCATGCGAGCCCTTCTCGTCCTGAGGTGGGACCACCTTATCCTGGACGAGGCCCACTACCTCAAGGACCCTCGCGGCAACCGGCGCACCGAGGCCGTAGACCTGCTGGTAAAGGTGGTGGGGCGCGTCACGATGGCCACCGGGACCCCCCTGCCCAACCAGCCCGTCGAGGTGTATCGCGCTATCCGCCTGCTGAACTGGGAGGCGATCAACTGCTGCTCCTTGGAGACCTTCCGCGAGTTCTACTACGAGGAGGGGGAGGGGTTCATTCGAGGGCCGTACCTCACGGAGGACGACGACGGAAACCCGGTGTGGAAAACGGGCCTACACTACTCCACCCATGTGCGCAACGTGCCTCGCCGCATGGACGACCTGCGCCTGCGCCTGCGCACCTACCTTATGGTCCGCCGCCTCAAGAGAGACGTTATGCCCGAGCTACCCGACAAGCAGTGGCACGTCTTCCCCCTGGCGACCACGCCAGGCATGCGACGAGCGATGAAACACCCCGGCTGGGTCGAGGCCGAGCACCTGTACGAGATGAACCCCGCCGCCTTCGACCGGGGGATACCCGTAGACGGGGCCATCTCCACGGCGCGGCGTCTGCTGGGGGAAGAGAAGGCCAAGTCCGTGGCCAACTACGTGGAGGAGCTGTTCCTGGAGGGGACCCGCAAGGTCATAGTAGCCGCGTGGCACCACAACGTCCTGGACGTGCTGCGCGAGCGCCTGTCCCACCTAGGGTTGGTATATATGGACGGCAACACGGCGCCCAAGAGGAAGCAGGCGGCGGTAGATCAGTTCCAGGCGGACGTAGACATAGGTGTGATCCTGGGGCAGATGAAGCCCCTGGGGGAGGGGTGGACCCTGACAGCGGCTCAGGACGTGGTGCTCGCGGAGCCCGACTGGGTGCCGGGGCGCAACGACCAGCTGCTCGACCGCGTCCACCGCTTCGGCCAAGAGGGGGACAAGCTAATCGGCCACGTCCCGGTGGTCCCCAACTCGCTGGACGAGAGGGTGATGGGGACCGCCATCGTCAAGGACGCCTCCATCCACGAGGCCCTTGACGTGCGAGACTGAGGAGAGTATCATCGACCACTTGGGAAATCTAGGAGGGTTTCAACATGAAGATCAACGGAACGCACGTGACCGAGGGCGATGACCACGGGTACGACATCACGCTTCGGTTCAGCTTGCCCAGCTACGCTGTCGCTCAGGGGATGAGCGACGAACACTCTAGCCGGGCTTTGGAGGCGATGGCGAGCGCCATAGCCACGGCTTACGGGATGTACGTCAGCGCGGGAGGCAAGCCATGAAGCTGAACGGGATACAGATCGAGGAGCACGGCAGCGGCTACGCCGTCACGCTCCGGCTGCACGTGCCCCACGTGCACGTGAACGACGACGAGATGACGAGTGAGGAGGTCGAGTTTTTCGAGGACCTAGGTGTCCGCACGCTCACGACCACGGCGTCGTTCGCCTGCGAGAGAGGGGAGGTGGTGTCACGTGACACCGAGGGTGGCGATCCTCGCCCTACCGATGCCCCGCCTGCGACCGAGAGTTCCGCTGGTACTGGCGGGAGGCGGGGCCGCCGCGCTGCCCAGGCTGCGGCCACCGAGAAGAGTGCGGAGGAGGAGCCTTCCGCTGAGGACCCTACCGATGCCCCTGCTGCGGGTGCTGGACGGAGGGGACGCCGTGCACAGAATGCGGCGGCGAAATCCCCTTCTGAGGGGGACCCTACCGGTGCGGCGGCTGCGGGCGGACCACGACGCGGACGCCGTGCCCGAGCTGCCGCTGGCAGCGACCAGGATGGCTCGTCTGCCCCGGATGCGGGTGGTGGCGAGACCAGGAAAGGCCGCCGTGCCAGCGAGGGAAAGGCTGCCGCATCCCCTTCTAGCAAGGTAACCGACGAAGACCTGACCAAGGCGGCGTCTCAGTCCGCCCCGGTGATCGGGGCCGAGGGCGTGATGGAGGTCCTGAGCCAATTCAAGGGCGCGACCAAGCTCAACGACCTGAAGGCGGGCCAGCGCCAGAAGTTCCTGGACGCGCTGAAGCAGGCCAAGAAGGAGGCTGAGTGATGGAGGACAAGCTGATCGCGCTAGTCGAGCGCCTTGAGGAAGCGGGCACTCGGCCGGCACCAGAGGCGCTGGACGCCCTCGTACGCGCCGTCCAGATCGGGGGGACGGTGCAGCTCATGGGCGGAGCGGTCGCCGGCGCGTTCTTCCTCGCCTCCCTAGCCGTCATCGTGTGGCTCTTAGCGAAGGAGCGGTTCAACGACGCTGAGGGAGCCGTCTCTACCACCGTCTGCGCGCTGTCCGGCCTCGTGACCGTTGCGTGCTTCTCTGCGAGTAACGTGTGGGTGAAGTACCTGGACCCCGTGGCCTACGTCGCCCGCGAGGCGCTGCTGTGACCGCGCCGAATGGCCACTCTCCTCTTGGGGGTAGCGGCATCTACCGCTGGGTGCCCTGCCCCGGCTCCGTCCAGCTGAGCGAGGGGGCCGAGGACCCGGACAGCGAGTACTCTGCTCTGGGCACGGCGGCGCACACGCTGGCGGCGTACTGCCTGGGGCATGGTACCGATGCTTGGGAACACACTGGAATGGCGGTTCGTCCCAATGTGGGCTTATGGCGCCCAGACCTTATCGAGGCGCGCGAGTGCCACAAAGTAGACAAGGACATGGCCGACGCCGTCCAGGTCTACCTTGACGCCGTTCGCGAGACCCACGGTAGCTACGCGGGTCACGGTAACTGGTCCTGGGTGGAGCGTCGTTTCCACTGTCCCACCATCCACGAGCTGTTCTACGGGCAGTCTGACTTCACTGCCGTGGAGAGCGAGGAGTGGACCGAGGGGGTGCTGGGGGACACTCTGCACGTGTGGGACTACAAGCACGGCGCGGGCATCGTCGTGGACGTGGTCGAGAACTGGCAGTGCATGTACTACGCGGTGGGGATGCTGGAGGAGCTGGACCTGTGGTTCAAGGTTGACCGCGTCGTGCTCCACATTGTTCAGCCTCGCGGGTGGCACTCGTCGGGTCCCGTGCGCGAGTGGTCGATCTCGGTTCCCGACCTGTGGCAGTGGCGCGAGGGGTTTCTCGTCCCCGCCATGAACCGAGCCATGGTGTCACGTGACACCGCCAGCGGGGAGCACTGTCGCTTCTGTCCCGCCCGCTTCCAGGCCTGCCCGCAGCTGTCCAAAGACGCCAAGGAGATGAGGAGGATACTCGCCATGACGGAGAAGAAGGGAGGCACACCACACCTGACCAACGAGGAGCTGGGCCGTCTGCTGGAGCTGGGCGTGCCCATGAACATCGCGCTCAAGGCGGCGCGGGAGACCGGCTTCGTGCGTGCCGAGAAGGGGCAGATGATACCCGGCTACAAGCTCGTGAAGGCGAAGTCCAACCGCGAGTGGAAGGAGGGAGCGGACGGCAGAGCGAGAGCGGAGTTCGGAGACGACGCCTTCACCCCACCCGCGCTGAAGTCGCCCGCGCAGATCGACAAGCTTCCCAAGGGTAAGGCGTTCGCCACGAGGGAGGCGTACAAGCCCGACAAGGGTAACCAGCTGGTGCCCGAGAAGGACTCCCGCCAGGAGGCGGGACCAAGCGTCAAGAGCATGTTCAAAGCGAAAGGAGCCTAACCATGGCCGCACCACAGGACAAGATACGCGTGATGACGGAGGAGGGGCGTCTCATCGTCCACTCCTTGTTTGAGAAGGACGCCTACACCAACGAGCAGGGCAAGGACGCCGAGCCCAAGTACAAGGTGGAGCTGGCCTTCGCCAACGACGCCCCCTTCCTCGACAAGCTGGAGGACATGGTGGTGGCTGCCGCCGTCGCTGAGTGGGGCAAGCCCGCCGAGAAGGACTACGACGGCGGCGGGATCAGGAGCCCGCTGCGCGACGGCAACGCGATGGCGGACGAGCGCGAGAAGAAGGGCAAGAGCGGCGACGCCTACCGGGGGATGACCGTCATCCGCGCGGCGACGCAGTTCAACTCCCACGGCGACAACGCTCCCGGTGGCGTGTTCGTGGCCGGCGCGGACGGCGAGGAGCTGCCCCTTACCGACCGGGGCACCATCTACGGTGGCTCCTACGGGCGCGCCCAGCTGGTGGTGCAGGCGTACAAGGTCCAGGAGCGCGGCGTCACCTTCTACCTGGAGGGCTACCAGTTCCTCCGCGACGGCGAGCGCCTGGGCATGGATCGCTCCGGCATGTTCAAGCCCATGATGGGTGAGGGCAGCGAGACCAAGGGCCGGCGCCAGCGCGGCTAGACCAGCTCCCGTACGGGAGTGGCGGTGAGACATACCAGCTCACCAGGAGATCGCGGGCTCTCTCCTCCATAAACCCGCGCCTTTTTGGGGAGGCTGATGATGGTAGAAGGTGCTTTCGACAGGTACGGAAACCCTTGGAAGAGCGTGCAGCACGTGGTGAGGATGCCCCCGCAGGTCGTGTGCAAGTTCGAGCCCTTCGGCAAGGCGGCCTGCATCACGGCGGGTCTGACAGCGTGGCCCAGCTGGTGGGCTCGCCTCTGGTTCCGGGTGTTCTTCGGCTGGCGCTTCCGGTACGCGAAGTCCCCGTGATCCTCACCCACGATTTCGAGACCCAGAGCGAGGCCGACCTGATGAAGGTCGGGGCCTGGGCCTACTCCGAACACCCCAGCACGCGCGTGATCTGCGCCAGCTGGGCGCTCGACGACAGCCTCATCGGCTCCTGGGCGAATCCGGATGTGGCCCCTAATTTTGAATGCCCGAGCCAGAAGGGCCTAGGCCGCTTGATGGAGCTGGCGGAAGACTCTGACGTGTTATTCGAGGCCCACAACGCCGCATTCGAGTACGCTGTCTGGCACAACGTGATGGTGCCCCGGCACGGGGGGCCCCCGATCCCCGTCGAGCGCTACCGCGACAGCATGGCCGTCGCCTGCTACTACGCCTTGCCCGCCGCCCTCGACA
>CEPX01036662.1_pt1 | contig 14528 bp, 16 predicted proteins | sample 361361 | NCBI WGS metagenome assembly CEPX01 (sample SAMEA2619974, study PRJEB7988) | marine metagenome | biome: marine biome (ENVO:00000447); feature: mesopelagic zone (ENVO:00000213) & marine oxygen minimum zone (ENVO:01000065); material: "saline water (ENVO:00002010), including plankton... | reverse complement strand
CCCTGAAAGGTCTACTTCTTCTAAGTTTACCATATATGGTAAACTAATTGATGGAAAATCCCTTTTTCCACGTTCATACTTTCTTAAAAGTTTTTCAGGAGTTATTTCTAAATATTCTTCAGCCATAAAAAATCCATAAAAAACCGCCTTATAAGTGTTTTGGTGGTTTTTTGGAAAGTTTAAAAGTAATTAATTCTTAAATAATTAAAATGATAAAAAGACCAAAATATTATTACAGAACTTTTGCATTGATATACATCTTGATATTTTTATGGATTCTTTATTCTGCAATTAATGGATTACTTTATGGTTGGTTCTTTGTTGGATTGATTGCTCTTTTTTCTGTTTATTGGATTTCTAAAGCATGGAAAGAGTTGAAGAAAAGGTAGTTTTATAAATAGGAAAATAGTCCTGTCATTTATGAGACATGAAAATTTTGGACAACATGTAGGTAATAAGGATGTTTTAATGGCTGCAAGGCTAAGAAAAAGATTCAATAGAGCTTGTAGAGTTCTTCCAGGAGATCTAGTTACTATTAATGGAAAAACAGGAGATTATAATGGAATATCTGTTCATCCTGGATCTAAAGAAATTCATGTAAGACTTTATAGATCTGAGGGCGATTTAGGGAATGCTAGAGCAATTGAAATTGCTGATAATTTTAGAGTGAGTGTTGGTGTGATAGATAGGCCTGAAATAAAACCTCATTCTGATAGGCTAGATATAAACCCTCCTTTTTATTATAGATATTAAGATATTTTTGATTGGTTATCGGCATGACCTTTTCACTTACTACCAAACTTATCATTCTTCATTAGTCTTCTTTTATGCCTTGTAGCATTGCTAAATGGTGCTTTTAACCAAATTTCAATTGCTTTATGGACTTGTTTTTCATTTAGAAATCTTGCCCCTAACGAAATAATATTTGAATTATTATGTGCTCTTGATAATTTTAAAATATTTGGGTTTCCGCCATAGAATAAGATTGCTCTCGCACCTTTTACTCTATTAGCTGCAATAATTTCTCCTTGCCCGCTTCCTGCAATTATTATTCCTCTTACTTTGTTTTTCACAACAGCACGAGCCATTGGAATAACAAAATCAGGATAATCATCTTTAGAATTATATTCATGAGGTCCAAAATCTTTTATCTCAAAACCTTTTTTCTCTAACCATGGTTTCAACTTTTCTTTCAATTTAAATCCTGCATGATCTCCTGAAAGATATATTTTCATTTTAATACCTTTCCATAAAAGATTTGACCATATTTATATTCTGACTTAGGATTAATATCATCAAGTTTCCCAAGCTTTTTGAAGCCAAGTCTTTTATAAAGTTTAATAGATTTATTTTTTTTATAATCTCCAGTTCCAAGATAAATCATAGGAATATTTTTTTTCTTACAATAATTAGAAATATATTTGATTAGTAAAGTAGCAATACCTTTTCCTCTAAATTTTTTCTTAATAGCTATTTCTTCTAAAAAAATAGATTTGGCAAATGGAGGGTTTAAAAGATAATGCCCAAAAGCTAAATGTCCAACATACTCTCCATTTTCTCTATAAATTAATATTTCATTATTTTTTATTTTAAGATCAAAGTAATTCTTTTGTTTTTTCAAATCCAAATTAGGAAAAGCTTCTTTTTGAGTTTTAATAAACTCATTTTTATCGCTTTTTTGAGCTTCCTTAATTTTCATCTCTTAAAAAACCTCTTTTTGAAAATAACACTATAATCTGGTTTCGAATCTTCGTGATAAATTGTTAGAACTTTTAATTTCTTTCTTCCGATATTTACAAGCCTATGAGCATATCCTTTTTCAATCAAAGCCACTTCACCTTTTTTCAAATGAATTATCTTTCTTTTTCCAGAACGCTTACGCAATAATAATTCTCCTTTACCATCAAGAAGAATATAAAATTCAGGTGTTTTTTTCTTATGAATATGGCCTTTAGTAAAATAATATTCTTTACCAACAGTTCCTGAATTTATCACTGTCAAGCCTAAATTAATAGGTGGAAATTCTTTGATAAAAACTTCATAAAGAATAGGATTCCCTGTTTTCAAAATCTTTTCAACTTCTTTTTTATCTTTAAAAAAACCAACAACGTCTTTTAATTTTCTCGTTGTTTTTTTCTCAAAACCTTTTTCAAATTTTTTTATTGTTTTACTATAATCATTTTTCATTGTTTCTTAACTTTATGTCCTCCGAATTCATTTCTTACTGCTGCAATGGTTCTTTTTCCTAAAGCAAATCTTTTTTTGTTTTTATCTTTTCTTATTTTAACAGCAGTATCAAAAGCAGGAGTATATCCTTTCATGGATTTTTTCGTTTGAAGAAGTTCTTCTATTGTAACACTTCCAATATCTGGTTTGATTTTATTAAAGTCTTTACGATTTAAAGCTGTATTTGTTAGGTCCAATAGCCAACTTTTAATCACACTTGAAGGTTGCCAAACCTTTATTGCTTTTTTAATATCAATTTTTGGAGATTTTTTGTCAAGAAGCTCTACACCTTCTGCTAAACCTTGGAGATAAACATATTCAATAATATTGTGAACACTTTTAACATAATGGCCAGAACCATTAGGACCAAAGTAACCATATCCTCTTTTTGGTGAGAGTGCTTTACAGAAAGGTTCAATGTGTTTGAATTGATCTTTTGGACCTCCTATCATCAAAGTATATCCATTTTTCAAACCATGAGTTCCTCCTGAAACCCCGCAATCAAAAAAATAAATTCCTTTTTTCTCACAAAGCTTTGAATGTTCTTCTGCATTTTTGTAGAAATCATTTGCCCCATCAATAATTATATCTCTTTTATCCATCAAATTAATTAGTTTTTTTATGGCATTATTTGTTGGCTTTCCTGAAGGAAGCATTAACCACACAATTTTCTTTTTTGGAAGTTTTTTCAAAAGTTCATCATAAGAAAAAGTAGGTGTTGCACCTTTCTTTGCCAGGTTTTTTGTCTTATCTGGAGATCTATTATATGCTACAACATTGTATTTATGTTTGAGAAGTCTTTCAGACATGGCAAAACCCATTCTTCCTAATCCAATAAAACCAATTTGTTTCATTCCTTCAATCTCGAATTTTTAATTACTTTGCAAATTTTATAAGCATCATCTTTTGGTTTATATCCTATAAGTTTTTTTGTTGACTTGAGTTCAAGATGTCTATGTTTGTCTTTCGAGATTCCGCTAAGTATTGCATACTTTATTTTTTTTGGAGCAATAATTGATTTATGAATTAATTGGGCCATGTCTCTCTGACTTATGATGTGCCCATAATCTTTTCTTGTATAACAAATTATTTTTCGTTGATTATTTGAAACATATGCTCCTATCCTTATAGCAAAGCAGGACAAATCATATTTACTGGAAAAGACAGAGCAAAGTGCTTCTCCGAATGCTTTAGATGCCCCATAGAAGTTCAATGGTTTTGGTGCATCATGAGCAGTAACTTTATGTTTATCATCATATCCTTTTACCGTATGAACACTACTAGCAAAAATAACTCTTTTCACTTTTGCTTGCCTTGCAGCTTCAAAAACATTATATGATCCAATTATATTTGGTTCAAGAATCTCAGAAAATTTAGCACTTGGACTGGAATTGGCTGCAAGATTCACAACAACGTCAATTCCTTGAAAAGCTTTTTTTAACATCTTTATATTTGTTAAATCAAATTTTTTTGTTTTTAATCCATAACTTTTTTTGCATTTTCTGTGAATTCCAATTATAATTTCATAAGATTTCTGATAATTCTTAAAATACTCTTTAATTAAACCAGGACCAACTCTCCCTGTTGCCCCAAGCAACAAAACTTTTTTCTTTTTCATTTAAACCTCTTTATGGAATATATCATACTAAATTTATAAATTTATCTTGAAGTAAAATATAAAAACAGTGTGTCTTTTATTGAATAAAAGAGGCAAAATGAATACTAAATCCCTTCAAGATATGGCAAATATTCTTTGCAGAGATGTTCTTAAAATGACAACCCAAGCAGGAAGCGGACATCCAACTTCTTGTTTGTCATGTGCGGAAATTATGTCTGCGCTTTTTTTCGAAGAAATGAAATACGATATTAAAAATCCATTCAACCAAGACAATGATGAATTTATTTTATCAAAAGGACATGCATCCCCTATTTTATATTCTTCATTATTCAGAGCAGGTTGCATAAAAAGTGATTTAATGAAACTAAGAAAATTGAATTCTCCTTTAGAAGGGCACCCTGTTCCACATTCTTTGAAATGGGTTAAAGCTGCTACAGGTTCACTTGGTCAAGGACTTTCAGTAGGTGTTGGATTTGCTTTAGCAGCAAAATTACAAAATAGAAATTTCAAGACATATATTTTATTGGGAGATAGTGAAGTTGCAGAAGGTTCTGTTTATGAAGCTTTAGAACTTGCTGATTTTTACAAATTGGATAATTTAATTGCAATAGTTGACATTAACCGTTTAGGACAAAGAGGTGAAACAATGTTAGGACATAAGATTAAGGATTATGAAAAAAGATTCAAAGGATTTAATTGGAATGTCATTAAAATTGATGGCCATAAAATATCACAAATAATTAAAGCCTTGAGAAAAACAAGAAATTCATCTAAACCAACAGTGATTCTTGCAAAAACCATTAAAGGAAAAGGTGTTAGTTTCATAGAAAATAAAGAAGAATGGCATGGTAAATCTCTTGATAAAGAACAATTGGAAAAAGCATTGAAAGAAATTCCTGATCCTAAACTTCCTAAAATTCATATAAAAAAACCTTCTCGTGTAAAACAAAAATTAAAACCAAGAAAACCCATTAAATTAACAAATTACGAATTATGTGGGCAATTCGCGACAAGAGAATCTTACGGAAATGCTTTGGCTTCTTTGGCGAAATCTAATTTAAATATCCTTGCGATTGATGCAGAAGTTAGTAATTCAACTTTTGCAGAAAAATTAAAAGAAATTGATGCAAAAAGATTTATAGAAGCTTACATTGCAGAGCAAAACATGGTTGGTATGGCTCTTGGATTAAGTATTAAAGGTTTCAATGTTTTTGCTTCAACATTTTCAGCATTTCTTTCTCGTGCCCACGACCAAATAAGAATGGCTTCATTATCCTCGCCTGGAAATTTAACATTTTGCGGAAGTCATTCAGGAGTTTCAATAGGAGAAGATGGTGCAAGTCAAATGGGTTTAGAAGACATAGCAATATTTAGAGACTTGCCGGAAAGTTTTATATTTTATCCCAGCGACGCTGTTTCATGCGAAAAATTAACTGTTCTTGCTTCAAAATTAAAAGGATTGAAATATATACGTACCACAAGAGCAAAAACAAATATGATTTATAAAAATAATGAAAAATTTGAATTAGGGGATTTTAAAGTTTTGAAAGAATCAAAAAAAGATAAATTAGTTCTTGTAGGTGCCGGAATAACATTACATGAATCAATAAAAGCTTATGAAGAATTAAAAAAACAAAACAAAAATGTTTCTGTTGCAGATCTTTATTGTATTAAACCATTTAACTCTAAAAAATTTGAAAACTTTGTTAAAAAACACGGAAATAAAGTAGTTGTTATTGAAGATCATTATTATGAAGGTGGAATGGGTGAGATGTTATCTGAAAACTTGATAAATTCAGGAATAAAAATAAAACATCTTGCTGTTAAGGGAATTCCTCATTCAGGAACAAAAGACCAATTACTTGAAAGGCACAGAATAAATTCTAGAAATATTGTAAAGGAAGCGAAGAAATTTATTTAACCAATAAACTTGCTCCGATTAATCCAGGATGTTCTAAAGAACACCATTTAATTTCAGGAACTTTTAACATCAATGAACTGCTATGTTTTTTTGCTTTTTGCTTTATTTTATTTAAAAAAGGTTTGCCTAATTTTCTCAAACCACCTCCCAATACAATAACTTCTGGATCAAGAACTTGCGTCAAACTCGCAATTCCTTGTCCAATATAATCTGCAATTTCATCACGAATTCTTGAGGATTTCGAAGTGTTTTCATAAAGAGTTTTTTTAATTGAATCTCCACTAATTAATTTTACTTTGTAATGTTTTTTTATCAATCTTTTAATTCCATTTGTTCCTGCAAAATATTCAAAATCCTTTCCTTGATTAATAATTATGTGTCCCAATTCTCCTGCATTCTTTTTTCCCTTGTACAACTCTCCATTAATTATAATTCCTCCCCCTATTCCTGTTCCCAATGTTAATATAAAGAAATTTTTCTTTTTCACACCTAATTTTGCTTCTTCAATCGCAACGCAATTTGCATCATTTTCAATTTCCACATTTTTCTTAAACTTATTCTGAAGGAATTTTTTTAAATTTGTATTTTTTAGAGGGAGATTTGGGGATGACTTCACAATCCCATTTTCTATAACACCTGCACAAGCAATGCCTATTCCTTTAATGTTCTTATTCATACGATCTTTAATTCCATTAACTAATTCTTTTAGAATATCGCTTTTCTTCTTAGGAGTTTCTTTTTTTAAATAACCATAAATTTTTCCATTTTTAACATAAGCAAATCGTAAGTGTGTTCCTCCTAAATCAATAGCAATAACCTCTTTCATTTATACTAAAAAGCTATTTAACTTATAAATTATTCTGTCTAACAAGAAGTGTTAATGAAAAACTTTGATTTTTCATTTCAATTTATATTTTTTGAAATTCAAACAAAACTTTTTATCTCCTTTTTTATACTCTTTGTATGCATTATCAATCATTTCTACTGCTTCACTACAATCTTTAGCCGAGAATAATAAATTTATATCTTTTTTGTCGAAATACTTGCTTTTGAGAGGGTATTTCTCAAACCATTTTATTAATGGGGGCCATTGTTTTCCCAATAAAATAATAGGGATATTGCATATTTGTTGAACTTGTGCAAGTTGCCACGTATAAAATAATTCCAGCAAAGTCCCAATACCTCCTGGAGCAATAACAACCGCATTTGATAAAGACATAAAATAATCAAGTCTTCGTGAAAATCTTTTGAACTCTTTTTTAATGTCAAGATGTTTATTGAAACTCTGTTCATGAGGTAATTTTATTCCCACTCCAATTGAACGCGCTCCTGTTTTTTTGCTTCCTTTTTTATGTCCTTCACTCGCAGCTTTCATTAATCCTGGCCCACCTCCTGTTATGACATCAAATCCCCTTTCGCCAAGCATTTCTGCTAATGCTCTAACCTGATTATACATGAGGGTGCCTTTTTTTATTCTGGCAGATCCAAAAATAGTAACCTTGAAATTTCCATTTACAGATTCTTCTTTAATGTTTTTCTTTTTTCTTTTTTCCATTTTAAAAGTTATGAAATATTATTTAAAAGACTTTTTATGTTTTTAATTTATTGGTTTGATATTCAGAATTATATAATCAATTATAAAATAAAAAATGCAAAATATTATTACCAATGCATCCCAAGATCGCATTTGAACTTTACTTTACCTAAAGATATCTTGCATCCTGCTATAATGCCAGGATTAGAATAATTAAGACGTAGAGAACTTTTACCAACACGGACCTGCACCATTTCTTCGTTTCCAGTTCCAAAGTGATATCTTAACTTATTTCCATAGATTTCAGTACCTTTTGGCAGATACTTTTCAACATAATCCTTAATAGGAGATGCAAAATTAAAAACATCATTAACAAGAAATCCTACAAGAGCTTTACCTGCTTTTGGTAACAATTTTCTTCTTAGGAAATTAGGCAACTCTCTTTGGCTTATTCTTCTATTTATAGTAAAATTATCTATTTCTTCATTATGATCTCTTGTGAATAAAATTTCATTTTCTTTTGGTAATGGTTCACTTGGAAACAATATATCTCTTTCTCTTACATCATATAAACTAGGTACTTCTTCTTGTGGATCAAACAAAAATCCAGTATTATTTTGAGGCGATACAAGATATTCTATAGGTATGCTTCCATATTCAGTAGAAGTATAATTATCAGAATATGAATTTCTAAGATCTTCACCTATGGAATCTGATTCTTTTGAAGCACATCCTGCTAAGGTAAGTCCCAATGCTAGTGCATATGGTATGAAGTTAATTTTCATTTATATTCTCACAATTTAAAGCATTCGAAGTATATTTACGTCACTTTAAATCTTATATAAGAATTTCTATAATTGAATTAGTATAATGTAATTTATAGAAAGATCTAAATTTTAGAGATTTCTTTTAAAAATTTCTCAGGGGTTTTTGAATTAGCAATTGCAGAAGAAATCAAAACCCCTTTACAACCAAGTTCCAATGCTTTAAGATAATCTTCTCTTGAGCTTATTCCGGCTCCACAAATAGGGATGATTTTTGTTTTTTCTATAATTTTAATAAAAGTATTAATTACTTTTGAATTATATTTCGTAATAGACTTTCCTGTTGCAATAAGTTTTGGATCTTCAAATGCAATCGCGAAAGGTTTAAGTTTTTTTATTTGATTTACTTCTTTTAAATTAGAAGCACAAACAATAACTTTCAAATTTAATTTTTTGCATTCATTCACTGTTCTTTTTATTTCTTCTAACTTTAACTTATGTTCAGAATGATTTAATAAAGTTCCCAGAACCCCTGCTTTTTTTATACTTTTAGGTGTAACAAATCCTGTTGATCTTTTTGAATTTTGATAATCAACATGTTGTGCATAAACTTTTAATTTAGTTTTATCAATAACTTCTTTAATATTTACAGAAGGAATACATACAAGGATTTTTTTGTTATGTATTTTTTTTGCTAAACTTAGAACATCTTTTCCTGATTTATAATTTTTGAAATTTATAATTATCATTTGAAAACAATCTTCTTTATTTTTTTAGTTAGATCTAATGGTTTCGGATGTTGCCATATATTTCTTCCTACAGCTAACCCAATAGCTCCGGAAGACATAACATCTTTTACTTGTTTTAGAAATTCTTTTTCTCCTTTTTTTGTTCCTCCTGCAATTACAACTTTTGTTTTTCCTGCAGATTTAACAGCCCATTTTAAATCACTAACATTGTTGCCATACTTAATCTTCACAATATCTGCACCTAATTCCAATCCAACTCTTGTAGCATAAGATATCATTTCTCTTGATGTGTCGTTCTTTACGCCTTTTCCACGAGGATAAATCCATGTAATCACAGGTAATGATTTTGCATGCGCCTCTTTTTCTATTTTTTCAAATACCCTGATCATTTTTGACTCATGTTCACTTCCAATATAGATTGTATAACCAACAGCACTTGCACCAAGTTTAATAGCTTCTTTTACAGTACAGATTAAAGAAGCCATTGGCTCTCCTTTGTATATTCTTGTTTTTCCATTTAATTTAAGGATTAATGGGACTTTAGAAGATTTAATTTCTTTTTGATATTTTTCAGCAATTCCTTTTTGAAAAACAATTCCTTGATACCCTCCTTTTCTGGCGATATCAATAATATATTTAGGGTCCACATTTTTATCATTGAAATCAGTAGGACCATGTTCTAAACCTTGATCATAAGCAAGAATTAATGTTTTTCCATTCTTCATTAATTTATTTAATTTAATTTTCATTTTACCAGATTCTTTGATTTATTTTTTATAACAGAATTTATATTCTCAACAGTTGTATCTAAAATCCTATTTAATGCCTCTTTTGTATTAAATGCATTATGGGGTGTTATAACAACATTTTTTCTTTTCAATAATGCATGGTTCTCATGCATAATTTTTTTTACGCCTTTTCTATATTTTTTTGATGCAGTATGCTCTTTTAATTTATCTTCTTCTTCAAGAACATCTAATCCTGCTCCTGATAAAATTCCTTTATCTAAACCAATGATTAATGCGGTCGTATCAACAATATCTCCTCTTGAAGTATTGATTAAATAAGCACCTTTTTTTATTATTCTAATATTATCTTTATTAATAAGATGATGCGTTTTTTTCGTTAGAGGAACATGTAAGGTAATTATATCTGAATTCTTAAGTAAATTGTTAAAGCTCACAAATTTCACTCCAAATTTTTTTGCCACTTCTTTTTTTGGATGATGTGTTGATGAAATTATCTTCATCTCAAAACCTTTTGCTATTTGTGCTACATATGTTCCTATACCCCCCATGCCAACAATTCCCAAGGTCTTACCTTTTAGGTCGAATCCTTCTAAATCATCTATTGAAAAATTTCCTTTTTTTGTTCTATTTATTGATTCAAATATTTTCCTTGATAGTGTAAGTATCAAAGCGAAAGTCTGTTCTGCAACAGTGTTTTGTCCGTAACGCGGAACATTGAACACTTTTATTTTTCTTTTTTTACATTCAACTAAATCAATATGATCATATCCTGTAGATCTTGTAGTAATTGCTTTTAATTTCTTAAACTTATTAATTATCTTACTATTAATTTCAGAATCTATAAAAATAGAAACAATATCGTAATCAGAGAATTTTCTCGCGTTTTTTTCATTTAATTCCTTATCTGTAAAATAAACCTTATACCCTTTAAATTTATTTTTAATATAATTCTTTTCTTCAGGTTCTATTTCAAAAAATGCTATTTTCATTTTAACTTCATCCTCAACAAATTATTCTTTGCTCCGGTATGCTTTATCACCGAAGATGATTCTCTTATTCCTAATTTTAAACAATATTTAATTGGTTTATTTTTTATCAGTCCTGCAACAAATCCTGCGGCAAATGCATCTCCTGCACCTGTTTTTTCAACAACTTTTAACTTGGGAGGATTAATAGAATAAGTGTTAACACCATCATATGCATAAACTGTTCTTCTTTCATCTGTTATCACGACAAGATTTGGACCCATTCCGTAAATTCCTTTTAGCTTATCTTTTTCCTTTGTTAAAAGAGCAGCTTCTTCTTTGTTTACTATTAAAACATCACATAATTTTAGTAATGACTTTAAATTAACTTTTCTGATTAAATACTCGCTTGGATTAAATGCAATTTTAGTTTTGTTTTTCTTTAATTTTTTAGATAACTTTATTTGGGTTTCAAGGCTTTTATTCATTAATGAAGAAAGATACAGCCAATCTGTTTGGAATTTCTTTATATTATCACTGTCTATTTTGTCATTAATTCCTTTATATGTTAGTATTGATCTGTTAAGTTTGTCACTTATTAAAACAGCTGAGAATCCACTTGTTTCTTCTTTTACTTTTTCTCCAAGAAAAGTTATTTTTTCTTTCTTAAGTAAATCTAAAATTCTTTCCCCGTTTTTATCATTACCCACTTTGCCGATATATCCTGTTTTCAATCCTAATCTAGAAAATGCAACAGAGGCATTTGTTCCACCTCCACCGATCTCAAAATATAAATCTTTCATAAGCATTTTGCATCCAAGAGGTATTAAGAGATTATTATTGTCTTCTTTAAACTTAGACCTCACAAATGCATCAACAACAGCACTTCCGAAACATACAATATGGAATCTTTTCATTTTTTACCTCTCACAACTTTTGCATATTCTGGGACAACATCTTTGGCGAATTTCTTCATCCCTTCTGCTGTTTTGTGATGCTCTAATAGTTTTTTAATAACATTAAAAGGAACTGTTGTAATATCTGCGCCTACAAAAGCAGCTTCTCTAAATTGTCTTGTATTTCTTATGCTTGCAGCCAGTACTTTTGTTTTTGATTTTTTGAGTATTTCAACACATTCTTTTATTAATTCGATTCCAGAAACTATTCCATTATCTTCAAGAACTTTCATTCCTTTTTTCAACCCTTCTTTAGGAAAATAAATTTCTTTGTCAAATTTAATCCTATTCATTTCTCTTATGTAATCATCTTCTCTTCCTGTAAATGGACTTACAATTTTTGCCCCTGCTTTACTTGCCAAGAGTGCTTGTTCTGGTGTGAAAATTAGCGTGCAATTAACAGGAATTTTTTGATTTGATAAGATTTTTATTGTTTTTATTCCTTCAGAGCTACTGGAGCAATTTTCTTCCATACAAGGATTGACAGGAATTTTTATGAAAACATTTTTCGCAACATTATTAAATTTCTTAAAAAGAATTTTTCCTTCTGTAACCATTTCTTTATAATTAGTTCCTATAACTTCTAGACTTACTGGTTTTCCTTTGCAAATTATTAAGATCTCTTTGATATAACGCTCTATATCAATTTTTTTCCCGCGCTTCTTAATTTGCTCAATGGCTTTTTTAATCAAACTAGGATTTGTCGTAACCCCATCAAGAATCCCATAATCTCTAACCTTTTTGATCTCTTCAATATCAGCGCTATCAATAAATATTTTCATTTTTCCTCTCTTTATTATAATATTAAAATAAATAAGTATTTAAGATTTTTTGGTATACAAGAAAATCAAAAACCTTTAAAAGAACTTAACAATAGTTAAGTTTATGAGTAAAAAATCACAAATTCAAATAACAAGGGAAATATTTGATCATTACAATCCAGAAAGATTGAAGTTTAAGGCAAAACCAGGAATTAATGAAGAAATTGTTAGAAAGATTTCTTCTGATAAAAATGAACCAGCGTGGATGCTGAATAAAAGATTAAAGGCTTTAGAAATTTTTAATAAAAAGCCAATGCCAGGTTTTGGACCTTCTTTGAGAGAATTGGATTTTGACAAGATTTATTTTTATATGAAGCCAGATGCTAAGAAGAATTCAAAATCATGGGATGATGTTCCTGAAGATATTAGAAAAACATATGAGTTGCTTGGAATTCCTGAAGCAGAAAGAAAATCTCTTGCAGGAGTCGGAGCACAATATGAAAGTGAAGTTGTATATCATAGCTTGAAAAAAGATTTGGAAGAACAAGGTGTTGTTTTTCTTGATATGGATATCGCAGTTAAAGAACATCCTGAATTAGTTAAAAAATATTTCATGACAGATTGCGTTTCCCCCACATTACATAAGTTTACTGCACTTCATTGTAGTGTTTGGTCTGGAGGGACATTTATTTACATCCCAAAAAATTTGAAAGTTGAAATTCCTTTGCAAGCATATTTTAGAATGAATGCTCGTAGTGGTGGGCAATTCGAACACACTTTAATCATTGCTGATGAAGGATCAGAGGTACATTATATAGAAGGATGTTCTGCACCATTATATACAGAAGCAAGTTTACATGCAGGGTGTGTTGAGATTCATGTTTTGAAAGGTGCAAAGGTAAGATATAGTAGTATTGAAAACTGGAGTAAAAACGTATTCAATCTAAATACAAAAAGAGCAATTGTTTATGAAAACGGAACAATGGATTGGGTGAACGGAAACTTAGGTAGTAATGTAACAATGCTTTATCCTTGTAGCATTCTAATTGGCAGAAATTCAAAGACAGACTACATTGGAATTGCTTATGCAGGAAAGAACCAGTTTCAAGATACAGGTTGTAAGGTTTATCATCTTGCTGAAAATACAACCTCTAAAATATTAAGTAAAGGAATAAGCAAAGATGGAGGAACAAGTTCTTATCGAGGATTGGTTGATATAAGAAAAGGTGCTTTGAATTCAAAATCAAATGTGAGATGTGACGGATTAATGCTAGACAATGAAAGTAAAGCTTTAACACTTCCCTCGATGGAAGTTTCTGAGAATGAAGTTAATGTTTCACATGAAGCTGTTGTTGGAAAAATCCAAGAGGAACAATTATTCTATTTAATGTCTCGTGGCTTAACAGAGAAAGAAGCAATAAAAATGATTGTTTTAGGTTTTATCGAGCCTGTTGTTAGAAAACTTCCTCTTGAATATGCTGTTGAATTAAATAAATTAATAGAACTTGAAATAGAGGATTCTGTTTGTTAAAATGAAAGAAAAACAAAAAAAATATAAAAATTTTGGAATTATTATATGGTTAGTAGCACTAATTATTTTTTTAAATTTATTTTTCTTTGGATTTTTTGATTTTTTATTTGTTGAAGAAGGAGATTTGTTTATTGAAGAAGAAAAAGAGGTAATCACTCTTTACATTGACCCACTACCTTATGGTGTTGAGGAAAAATATGTTAATACAATTAGAGAAGCAAACTCTTATTGGGAAAAAAGAGAAGATGTAATATTTAAAGAGACTTCATTAGAGTTGGATGCAGATGTTAGAGTTCAATGGGTTAAAGAATTTGGAGGAGAACATATTGGTTATGCTTATGGTAATGAATTTGTAGAAATAGGAATTGGAGACAGTAATTGTCTTGGAAAATGGAAACCATATACTTACGATATTGTTTTAAATCTGGCTAAACATGAGTTAGGTCATATTTTGGGATATGACCATAGTAATAATACAAATGATATCATGTATAGGGAAATTTTAACAAAATATGAAACAGATATAGAAGAAATAGAGGTTCTTCCCGATGGATGGAATAGATTTTATCCAACTTGTACTAATGAAGGTGTTTCAGAATATTTATTTGAAGTTATGTCTGATGAAGATTTAAACGTTTATATCGTTCCATCTATAGAAGAATTTAACAAATTAGTGGATGGAGAAGAATTTAATTATTATGTTGGATGTTCTAAGGAAAAGACAACACAATACAAAGAAAGTTGTGTTATCGAT
>CEPX01001020.1_pt1 | contig 14541 bp, 16 predicted proteins | sample 361361 | NCBI WGS metagenome assembly CEPX01 (sample SAMEA2619974, study PRJEB7988) | marine metagenome | biome: marine biome (ENVO:00000447); feature: mesopelagic zone (ENVO:00000213) & marine oxygen minimum zone (ENVO:01000065); material: "saline water (ENVO:00002010), including plankton... | reverse complement strand
TTATCATTTGGTAAAACAACAACCAAATGCATAGGCTTTTCCTTTTTTTCCTCTTCAGTTAACTCGTTCTCATCATCAAACATATCTGCAGCCTGAGGAGGAATAATTCCAATACCGCTAACAGACTTATGTTTTTTATTTATATATTTCTTTAAACCATCTAACTTAGCCCTCATCTCTTGCATCTCCTTAGTATCTGCAGGACTAGGAGCTTGAGGCACATCAACCTTTCTTAACTCAGGACTTTGATATTTTTTATCTTCAAGTGATGTTTCTTCAGAATTGTGACCTCCAGCATCTTTAGATGCTGAACCTGCCATTCTCTCTTGTTTCTTTTCAGTCATTTTAATATTAACTTAATTTCTTATTTAAAGGTTATTACTACGGAAATTGGATGGTATTTAAACTTATTCTCTGTAGCCTCTAAGTACTCTATTAAAAGATTCCCAATTAGTAGCACCATCAATAATATCTTTTTCAACATTTTTATAATCTCTTCCTTCAAAAACAAGTTCACTCAAAGCTTTACTAGCAACATCTCTAGGCAAGTAACCAGTAGAGATACCTTTAGCAGCTTCAGTAGCTAATATTGATTGATTTTCATCGGGCTGGTGAACCTTGCCATCTTTATCCATATAAATTATATAGGGAATTCCTCCAACACCATTATTCATTCTTACTGATTCATTTACAGCTTCTAATACAGTAACCAATCCTTCCGATTTATCAATATTCCCTCTCATATCTCTAGGCAATGATTCTACATATGATGCAAGTACCCTATCAGAAGCTTCTGCTCCGGAACCAATTGGTGCATATGGTCTTGAGATCTTCATTCCAGTACCATCGCTATTAATATTATAAATACAAAACTTACCTTCTTCTATCCCTCCAAGCAAAATTTGCATCTCTAGACTATCCTCAAGTCTATTTCCAAGACTCCATGCAGCATCTTTGGTCCTATCATCCAAAGGCTCACCCTTATGTTTGCCAGTTTTAACATCATCAAAACTAATTTCTAATTTAGCCATTAACATTCTATCCTTAAGTTGATTCCGATACTGAGTCAATAAAAAACTAACTAATCCATGTTTCTCTCTTAAAGTCATAGATTTTTTCTCATTCATAACTTTATCAACTTCAGTTTTAGCGATATCATATATATCTACCAATAAATCAACTGGACCACTCCAACCATAAATAATTGGGCCATCAAGTAAATGTAACTTCTGAGTTATATTGTGATGCCTCATAGGATTTGTAGACTGCTCATCAGACACAGCTATTCCATCTTCTCCAAATGATAACATATTTACTACTGTCATAAAAAACTCAATAAATATCTATATTTAAACCTTTCTATCTGTAATTACTTAAGAAAGGTAACAAATAGAAAGCTTTAAAAGTAGCATTTCATCCTACTTTTGATGAGAAATTCAATAAAAATAATGAAAAAGGAAGATAGTGTTATTGGTAAATTTTTAATAAATAATCTTAAAATTAAACAAATTAAATTTAAAGGAGGTAAAAACAATGGATGATTCAATAGAATTAGCAAAATTAAAATCAGAAGCTGATAGATCTAATGAAGAAAAAAGACTTTTACTAGCAGGTAGCGAGTTTCTTAAAGCTCATGGATTTAGAATAGATGGAACCTATAGTGGTCCTGATACTTATTTACAAGGCAGATTTGAAGCACGTCAGCAAACTGGCGCATATAGTGGAAGTAGAAGGTAATCAAATAGATTAAATAAATATTAAATTATTATGCCAAAACTAACAACCAAACAAAAAATTAGCATAACGCTAGACAAGTCTATTTTAGATTCAATTGAAAATTTGTCAGATAATCTTTTGTTCAGAAATCGCTCTCATTTAATTGAATATTGCATAAATAAATTCTTGGAGGATAAAAATGAGTGAAGAAGATAAGTATGATGATGAAGAGAATGAAGATAGTGGAGAAGAAGATCAGCAGACTGGAAAATATGATGAATTTGGAACATATTTTGGACGAGGTAGCCAGGCATTGAGCGAGTTTAATAATTACTTTAGGAAGGGCAATAGGGAAGCAGACCCGAAGCCAAATATCTATGAAAGATTATTGGGAACTGGAAGTGTTTTGGATGAAATTAAGAGAGGAGATTATGGTACAAGCAAGGGATTAGAGCATTATTTGCCTGTAGAAGATGAGTTACCTCCAGGAACATTTCATTCAGATGAGGGTACTGAAACTGATGTTGAAAGAGAACTTAGCGAGGTTCCTCAGGTTGAATTTAGAGCAGAATTTGATGAATATGAGCCAGTAGATACAAGTGCTAGATTGCCTAATGAGATTCATGGATCTGGATTAACTAAAGAACAATATCAGATTATTAGGGATCATCGTTTAGAGCTTACTGGTAAGGTATTGGGTAGTGGAGCTTATGGAAGGGTATTTGAGATAATTGATGAGGCAGGCTATAAGAGTGCTGTGAAGGTTCCTGATTTGAATGAAAAAGTTGAAGCTAGAAGAAAGGATAGAAACTGGAATCTAGTAGATATTATTAGAGAAGAAAGACTTCCTGCTGATGCAGGTAGAAATAATATTGTACAAAGGCTTGTTTTTGGTGATCTAATTTTTATGGATCTTTATGCAGGAAGTTTGGATAAATTTATTCCTAATGCCCCTGCAACACTTCCTGGAAAGAGCTCTAAGGTTAAAAAGCCTTTAGGAGAATCTGTAAAAACTATGCCTTTAGAAACTGTGATAAAGTTTTCGAGAGATATGACTCATGCTTTGGGATATCTTCATAAAAGGGTCCCTGTAAGGACTCGTGATGGAGAATGGGTAATGGGCAAGATTCATAGAGATATTAAACCAGATAATTTTTTATATGATTCTAATGGAAATCTATACCTAACTGACTTTGGGCTATCGACTGAATCTGATAATCATGGTTCTGCAGATTATTCTCATGATAAGATTGGAAAAGTATCTACTAAGCCTTATGAACTATGCAGAAATGGTGCAACGCAATCTTTTCAGACAGATGTTTGGTCAATGGGCGCAGTAATTGGTAAGATGCTTACTGGACAGTATCCTTTAGAGGATATGTTGGAAGATGATGATGCTAAGGAGAAAATTGGCGAGATGGCTGAAGATGAGGCTAGGGAGAGATTGAATGATTATGTAAGAAAAGCTCATCCAGCATTCAGGCAATTCCTTAGAGATGCTCTAGCATACAATCCAGAAAGAAGAATCAAAGATGGAGCAGAATTAGAAAATAGATTTAACGAAGCAACAAAATCTTATGAAAATTCTAAACCATGGAATAGAGTAAAAAGATGGGGACTAGCTGCAGCTGCGGCCATCGGAATTACCGCAGCAACAAATGGAGGAGCATTCCTAGCACAACGTGGAGATGAACTAGAACAAAAAGTAGCTGATGTAGAAGAAGATCTAGAACTTGAAAAAAAATTAAGAGTAATAAGTAGAGATATACAAACCAATAGTAGATTTAAGGGAATGTCTTATCAAGAATATCAAGATTTCGGATCGCTTGAAGGATTAATTAACATATTTGTAGATAGAGAAACCGCATATGCTGCCTACATTGATCCAATAACAACATTAAAAGCTATTAAAACAAAAGATAGTCAGAGATATAAAGACATCAAAGAATATCTATACGATAACAACCTAGACATTTTAGAAATAGAAAATCTTAATTCTACAAGTTATTTTGACCCAATAGAATATGATATTTATTCAAAACAAAGAAAAACAAATTCTGAGAAATCTAGACTTAATTGGGAAACAATGGAAGCAGAATATGAAGAGCTAGAAAAATTAAGAACATATGTTTCAGATCTCAGAGAAAGGCATAGGGAAAGATCAAAAGATAACACTCAAACTGTAATGGATTTCAAGGCATATCTTAGTGAGACTGATACTGAAAAATACCAAAGATTCCAAGATCTAGAAACTAAATACAATCCAAAACCTAAAAAATAAAATGACAAGAAAACATAAACCAGGAACAGTAAAACTAAACAGACCTCAATACGGTCTAAAATCAGAAATAGAAAGAATACTAGAACCAATAGGATTTAGAAGAGCTGGAGAAACCATTGGAAGAGGTAGCTGGGGAAAAGCTGTACCTTACAGGGATCTATCCGACACATTATGGGTTGTTAAAGAATATAGTCCTCAAGAAAAAGCTGCAAGAAAAGCAGAAATAATGAAACTTCAGGGATCAGATGTAATGAGAAGAGAAGCAACTATTCCTCTAAAAGCAGCTCAGTATAACGTTATCCCAAGATTTGGATCAGATGAATTCATCGCAATGTCCTACTACGATGGAAATTTAGACGATCTCTTAGAAGAAAAAATGGAACCAAAAAGAGTTCTAGATTTAACACGTAATATAGCAACAGCACTAGATTATATCCACACAAAACATGAAACAAAAGATGACAAAGGAAAGGAAACTGTAGGAATAGTACATGCCGACCTAAAGCCTGATAACTTACTAATAGATAACGATGGAAATGCTCATCTAACAGACTTTGGCCTAGCAACATTAGCATCTCTAGCAAAACAATCAAATGATCCAAGAGATAATGCAGGATTCAGATATACAAAAGCTCCAGAACTTTACCATAGAAGAAGTCACCCATCCAAACAAACAGATGTATGGTCACTAGGAGCACTAGTCTACAAAATGTCAACTGGACATTATCCTCATGAAGATTTATTAGATGGAGAAGGCATAAGAGCAGTTAATAGATTAACAAGAGCAGAGCACGATAAAAAAATAAAAGAACAAACAGAAAATGTACCAAAATATTTAAGAGAATTTTTAAGAAGATCTATGGCTCATGATCCAAAAGAAAGATTCCAAGATGCAGGAGAAGCAAAGGGATATTTCGAAACAAAAGTAATGAAAGATTATCAAGGATCTACTCCAATAGGAAGATTAAAAACTTGGGGATATAATGCGGCAATAGCTACAGGATTAATTGGATCTTTAACAATTTTTGGACTAGCAAACGGAACATACGAACTATCAGACTTAGTACAAGAACAATCACAAGAACTAAGTGACGAAAGATTTGATAGGATCAGTTCAAAAAAATTCCAAACAGAAGATGAGCATATAGGAAGAATAAGACTCTATGATGCTACAAGATTTGACACGGATCCACAAGATCCAGAATCAAAAGGAAGGCTAGATAGACTAACAGAACTATTTGAAGATAAAGAAACAGCATACGCGTACTTCGTAAATCCTCAACTTACAATGCTATGCATAAAAGACGCCGGAAGCGATAAATGGGAAGATATTAGAAATCTTCTCTCAAGAAGAGACAAAAGAATTACGGAAGATTTAGAAAGCATTACATTATCAGATTCAGAATTAGATCCACAAAAATACCAGTACGGTAGAGAACTAGCAGATCTAATGGTTGAATCAGATACAAGAGATTATGAAGAAGATCCAGAATTTTATGATCTATTAAGAACCCTATACGATGATAAAGAAAGGACATTCGTAGAAACAGCAGATTTACATCTTAGATTCCTAGAAAAAATAAGAGATAGAACTAATGAAGATCCGCTATCAAAGGCATATGATAAATATCATAGAGACAACAAAAGAATACAAGCAGAAATAGATGCTATAGAATCTATGTCGATGCATACTCAAAAATCATTAGATAGAAGGGTAGAACTATATGGAGAACTAAATAGAATAACTGAAGAATTCAAACCCAATCTATTGTTAATGTTCGAAAGATCTAGAAACTACCAAGATATAATGCATAAACTAGGAAATGATCAAGGAGAAGTTAGAAAAAAAGACCTTACCCCTTAATCATCTTATCCATAATATCTGAATAAACAGAAGCTCTTCCCCAATAAGTTAATTTAAATATCTCCCTAATAAATGCAAGAATAACTGAATCACCACCCTTAGATTTTTCTAATAATTCATAACACTTGCCATACTGATAATCATAAGATAATTTTCTAATTTTATGAACATCCTCAATTTTCTTTCCAATATACATTTGATATAATAATTCCAGATAATTATCCTTATACTCCTTCAATAAATTAATAACATTTTTATCAACCTTCAATTTCTTATCCTTTCCATATTTATACATATAATCTAATTCAGCATGAACCATAGACAAATTAGTCACAAACCCCCACTGTAAAACTGACATTTGAGTTCTTGACTCTTTAGTAAGTAGCCTCCTACAAAATTGAATCAATCTAACCCCGTTAACAAAAGATTCATCAACTTCTTTCTCATTATCATAACTACCAGTACTAAAATCTCCAACAACATCATCAATCTGATCCTGTAAAACTAAGAATATCTTTCTAATCATTATATTGAATGTGCCATCAGAAGGTTCAGTCAAGCTCTCCAATATTACAGTATCTCCAGCCTGATCGGTCATTTCAAAACCTAGTAAAAATCGAGAAATCCTCTTTATTACTTTCAAAAAATCTTTAGACACTCCCCTAATTACTATTCTATCAGCCCCCCTCTTATAAGCATGCAATACCAAATTCTTAAAATCATCCTTATTATCTGGACTAACTTCTAAAAAAACTTCTTTCTTAGACTCTGCCACGCTAGAAGTTCTCAATAATAAGTTTCCATCTCTTTCCTCCACATCAACCTCATCACCCTTATTAAGATCATTACTCTTAATCCACTTCGACGGCAAACTAACCATCATAGTAGCTGCACCTTGTTTCACTAACTTTCTTTTCATACATTCTACAATATTCCATCCTTTATAAACTTTTCTAAAAAATATATACATTTATACTAGTATATATAGTTTAATAAAAATGTTTAAGTATAAACTAAAAGTATAAACTTCATAAACAAAAACAAAACTCAAGGGAGAATAAGAGGGTGATAAAGAAAATAAAACAAAAAATCACAAAAATGATAAAAGGAATAGTAAAAAGAATGCTTAAGAAAGAGATAAATCCTCTTGAGGCAACATTGGAAGTAGATAGTACTTCTGGAGGCGTTGAAGGGGTGACTTATAGGAAAGGATTTACGGTTCAAACTAAAGGTAGGAGAGATAGCGTGAATACTCGGGGGCTAAGCAAAAAAGAAATAAAGATTATGCAAGAATTTGCAGCTTTACTTTACCATCAGGCTCAACAGAATGGAGAAATGAGGCCGGGTGAAGTACACTTAGGAAAGGGATTAAGTTCAAAACATTATGCAGGAGGACTAAGAGATTATACCAATAGTTTGTTATTGGCTTATTCTACGGCATAAAATGACTGAACCTTCAAATTATGAGTTAATGAAGCAAGCAGATGAGTTTTTGAAAGAACATGGATGTGTTTGGAATGGAGAGGATAAAAAGGATTTGGATTATCAGCAAAATCAATTTGAAAGAAGGATGCAAACTGGAGCTTATTCAGGAAGGAGAAAATAAATGGAAGACTATAGGCAACTATTAAGTGTACTTGAGCAATCAAGAACTGGATGGATAGCTGAAGCAGTAGAACATGCTGGAACTCAAAGAAATAGTTTGTTATCTATTAAGCCTTGCATCCATAAGGCTCCATCACAATCACTATATTTAGGGCCTGGTTCTAGAGGAGATTTATTTGTAGCTAGTGGAATGGCGGAGAGGGGTTTAGAATTTATGGGGCATATGCAATTTGGAGATGCTATTGAAAAATTTACATATAAAATTCTATTGCCTGAAGATTTTGGAAAGGGGATGGATCCATCTCAATTAGATGAAATATTGGGAAATATGGGAAATGGGTTTCCAATTGAGAATTATATTCAAAACAAATTTGGAAATTCAAAATTTGGTAAAAATAAAGGTCTTTATTCTGGTAAAAATCCAGACTTTCCTTACTTTTCCCAGAACTAAATCCCTAACAGAGAATTATGGTTTATGAAGCAGATGGCTTATATGAACGTATCCCGTTTCCATTGCCAAATGAATTTGAGAGAGAATCATTGGAGAAATTTCAGTTTTTAGAACATAGTTCTCCGCATTATTTTACTTCTCCTCATGATTCAGATGTTGTTTGTCTAGAGTTTATTCCAAGAGAGCAAAGATTTACGATTGATGAATGTTTAGGATATGACAATCTCCCAGATCATGTAAAAGAAGAAATCCATTCTAAGAATATAGAGATTTACGAAGCAATTGAAACCACTTCAAGAAACCTACATGTTAGTGCCTACATGGGCCATCCTAATCCCACTGATCAAATATTTCCAATGGATTTAGAGCCTGGATATATGTCTTTTTGTGCTCGCCATTGCTATCTCTATCCTGAGGAGGATAGATTTAATGAAGAATTATTGGATCTCTTATTTCAACCATTTCTTTTTGAATGGAGCTCTAAATCTCAAGTCAGACCTTATTTTGAAAAAAATATGGAGAGAAAGAATGATACAAGAAGTACAAATAGATCCCTTTAAAGGGATTCCAAAAGAAGATAGAAGATATTTGAAAGATGTAGTTAAAGGTCTAGAAGAAAGCGAAATACCTTATGGTGAAATAATTCAATTAGAAAATTGTGAAGGATATGGCATAGTAATCCCACATTCAGATTACAATTTTGATATTACCCGAGATAGCTTGAGAGGATTGTTATTAAAACTTGAAGATGAAGAAAAAGGTAGATTTGAATGTGAAGAAAGAATGGAGTTGGGGAACCTTACCTGCCAGTTTGTTTATAGGTCTAATGATGCCAAAATAGAATTTCTTATGGAAGAGGAGGTAAGAAAATGGGATGCATTTGGAAATGATTTAAGATCAGAGTACGAAGACAAAACAGATTCTGTTTCATTTTATGATTTTAAAAATAAACAAACAAGGGAAAAATAAAATGCAACCAGAGAAACAGTTAGTAGCAGTCTTAAGGACATCTGCCCATAATGGAATACTTCCTACAGTGAGAGATATAGCTATGAGCAGGTTATCAACTACACAATATAGTCAAACAAGGTTTAGGAAGGCTAAAGGTGCTGGAGGATCACTAGAAATTTATATTCAGGATGAGGGAACTCCAGTACTCCCTGAAAATCTTTTAACTGAAATTGTAGAAAGTACAGATTTTGCAGATAAAATTGAAATAGAATATATTGGCAATAGTGCTAGTGAGGAGAAAGATGAGGTTAATGGTCATGGAAATGGCAAAATAAAAGATTATCATTCAGAGGCCATAATAAAAGATTTAAGAAGAAGATTAGAAGAACAGGAGCAAGAGGTACTAGAAAAATTAGAGTTAGAAGAAAGATTAGGTCAACAGAGTTCTAGGATTACTGCGTTGGAATCAGAGGTGGCTACATATGAGGAAGAGAATTCAGCTCTTAGGAGCCAATCAGATCCAAAAAGGAGTTTGGATGATGGAGTGATCCAATTTATTTCTGAATATGCTACTCGGCTTGAGAAATTTGAATCTCAGACTACTTCAGAACCCATAAAAACAAGACATTTTGAAAAAAAATTAGAGTCAATAGGTTTGGATATATCTACATTATCTGAAGACGGGGTAGAAACAGATTTAGAAAGACTATATAGGGAAAATAACCCCGAAGATACTGATAATTATGAGAATAAAAAAAGAGCTCTAAAGAGTGCTGAGGAAAAGATTGAAGGACTTCCTACAGAAGTTCAGGATTTGATGATTCCTGGAATAGAGGAATATGAAAGGGAAATAGAAGCTTATGAGGCCTCACAGCAAGATTTTATTGAAACAAATATGAAAATTGCTGGAGGGTATTTTGATGCCGCTAGGCAAAATGAAGATATTGCTGAATCTGCAGAAAAAAGTGGCTGTGAAACTTTTCCATTATATATTACAATATCTGAGGAAGATAGCGAGTTTAATTTAAGGACATATTTTCCATGTAAGAGTAATAGGTCTAAGATATGCAATAGGCTAGCATCGGAGCACATTTTTAGTAATTCTATCCAGGATGTTCTGGATGATGAAACAATAGGCAATATAGAAGAGTTAAATGATCCAGAAACAGGAATATTATTTTATAGCTTTCATTTGGAAAAACCCTCTTATGATAGGAAAAAAACATTAGAATTAAAATCAAATTTAGAATCGGAATTAAAAAGAGGATTTTCTCAAACGGGATTGGAAAGGTATGGATTTAATCTTGATGTGTTATTTAGAGAATCGGTTACGGGAAAATATGAGGAAGAAAGAAGAGATGATGTGACTGATGTAAGAAATGCGTTTTATGTTGTATTGAATGGAATAAGGGAAGATAGAGATGAATTTAATGGTCAAATAAGTTCAAGAGAATTCTCTAAATTAATGGAAGATAGATTTCCAGATATAACTCCATATAGAATTAGAAAGGAGCGATTAAAAATGGCTGATGAGGGATTAATGTCAATTGAAGGCAGGGGGAGGGGTGTTAGTTATAACTTTAATGAATATGGCAAATAAAAAATTATGGCAGATAGCTGAGGAGTTAGGAATTTCAGTGTTAGATGTAGTGAAAGCAAAGGCAAAAATTGGAAATAATGCTCCAAATTTAAGTGAAATAGAGGAAATAGTTTCCGGCTTTCAAGAGCTTGGGGATCAAGATATTCGAGGGGTTGAAGATTATCTAAATTCAGAAAGAAGTCAGGAATTAATTGGTAATGCTGTAGAATTAAAGGATTTTGTTGGAGATGATGGAGAAGACAAAGAAAGGGATTACCTAAAATTTGTTTCTGAAAAATTGTATGAAGATATGCCTGAGTCAGATCTAAAAAACAAAATAAAACCTGAGACAATTTATCAAACAATTAGAAATCTCGGGGTGATAAAATTTTATAGGGGTGGCTGTATGGAGGCAGAAAAACAGGAAATCCCCTTAGAATTATTGAGATTTGACGAAGATTTTGCATATAATGTAATTAAAGGCCATTTCATTAAACAACTTGAGAGGACTAGAATAACCTCTCAAGAAGATTTTAATAAGGCTGCGGCAAGATTATCAACTAAATACCAGGAGTTAAAAGATTATGTTAGATGATTTAACTCTAGAAAGAGCTCTAACAAGGGCCTATGAAGATGTAAGCGCTACGATACCTTTTGGAAGATCCTTGTGGGATCAATCTCAAGGTCTCTGGCCAAGGATGCACCAAATTATAAGGATGCATGAGGTGATGGGAAATAAGACTAAACGGTTGGTTTTAGAGGATACGACCTCTTCTGGAAAAACACTTAATGCTATTGGGATAAAGGGATTATTAGATCAGCAGAATCCAGAGAATAGGGCATTATTGGTGGCACCTAATCAAGCAATAGCATCTGCATGGAATGAAGATGAGATTAATTATTATACTCAAGGATTGGGATTGCCAAATCAGAGAGTTTTAAGATTAGAAGATGCAAGAATTCCTGAGTTACTTCAGGCAGATATAATTCAGGTAAATTATGATAAGCTATCTAGGCTAGATACTGATGCTTATACAAATCAACATTTAGAAAAATTAAGAACGATATTGCCTCATATAGATTTAGTCATCTCTGATGAGGGTCATAACTTAAAAAATATTGATGCAAATAGGACTAGAACATTCATAGATATTGTTGAACAGACAAAAGATAAAAATTTCTTGATGTTGAGTGCCTCTGCGATACCTAATAGGATAAAGGATATAGGATTTCTTTTATATATGTTTGATCCAGAAAAATATGCTCATTATTCTGCTAATCCATTTGACTACTCTCAAGATAGATTTTCAATAAGGAATGCTAGAAATTCTCCTGGTTGGTTTACATTTTCAAGAGGGGATTTGGGTCATTTAATTGATATGCCTGAATTTACCTTGGGAAATCCTTTAATTGGATTAGATCCTCAACATAGGTTTCAAATGAGTGAAAAGTTTGCAGATCAATATTTTGAGGAATGGTCTAGAGATTCTGATGGGTTAGGCAAAATAGGCAAATTAAGCAAGATTTTATTGCAATCAGAAGTAGATGAAATAGTTTCTTTATGTGAAACAGTTAAGAAATCAGATCCAGATGCGCAGGTAAGTGTATTCTCTTTTTACACAAATGGATTTTCAAGGCAACTATGTCAGCAATTATCTACGAGATTGGGAGGGGTTGCAGAGTATATTAATGGAGATTATCCTTCGGCACAGTCAACAACTGAAAAGGTTGAGAAAAGGATGGAAATAATTAATGCATTCAATAGGGGAGATATAGAATATTTAGTGAATACTACTTCTACTGCTGGCGAATCAATATCTTTAGTTACTGGAGAGAGACCTGTGTATGTTTTCTTTGCAGAGCCTCCAACAACTCCTGCAACATATGATCAGGCAATTGGCAGATTTCTAAGGCTTGGACAGGAGGGGCCTGTCTATGTAACAGAGATTATGCCTACAAGCGATAGTATGAATGAACGGATGATTGAAGAGAAAAAGAGAAGAAAGGAAGAGGGGATAAGATATAGGGCCTCATGGACTCCGGGAACAATATTTGAGGATGGGCCTAAAATAAGGGATGAGAAAGAATCAAAGAAAGATGCAGTATTGGCGGCAGATGTTATAGATGATTTAAGTGAATTTTGTTTAATTGAAGAAGATGAATCTCAAGGATACACAACAATACCTAAGAAAGAGGATGATCAACCTTTGAATCCTAATAAATCTCTAAATGAAAAACTTAAACCTGTTAGGAGGTATATTGGACATCCTTTAGAAAAACTACTTGAAAGTAAAGAGAAGGAATTACTTATAAGAGGATATTCAAGTGATGATTGGGAATTGACATCTTCTGCAGAAACTAATAGGGTAATTAAGGAAGTAATAAGTACTATTGAGGGCCAGGAGGGAGCTTTAGAGAACATCCTAGATTGGGGCTGTGGATCTGCCTGTTTGGCGAGAATATTAAGAAGGCCAATAACTAATTTAGATGCACTTCCTCAGATGTTAAAAAAGGGTAAGGAAAAATGCAAGGAAGAGGGAATCTATAATGGTCAGGAATTTGTTGAAGGAAATGCTAGAAATATGCCATTTGATGATGGTTCTTTTGATTTAGTTTCTTCCGCATACGCCTTACAATATAATGCGCAAGGATATCAACATAGAAGAGATATAGAAGAGATATTATTAGAAACGAATAGAATACTTAGGCCAGAGGGATTTGGAATTTTAGCACTTCCAAATCAGGCAATTGGAACTAGCACGGATATTTGCAAGCCCACAGAGCAATTGGATGCATTAATAGAAAGATATGGGTTCAAGGTTAGATATTCAGATTTCATTTCAGGCTATACTGAAGATCAATCAGAAAACAAGAAGGTTAAGGTTTTCAATGGGTTTCAGTTAACATTATTCCAGAAAGAAGAAGGCGCATCAGAATTAAATGCAGATTATCAGGATGACGTGTTTATTTTTTCTCCATATAAATTACTGGGAGTTGGGGGGAGGAAGAGAGAATCTCAAAAGGGAACTGATAATGGCAGGGGTAGAGAAACTCAATTAAGTTCTTATTTTGAAGGGAGAGATGGAAATGGAATTGCAGGTTCAATAAATGGAGCAATAAGAAAATGAGTCTAAATTCAATTTTATCAAAAGGATTAGAAGAATTTCTTAGGGGAGAAAATGAAAAACTAGTTGGAAGAAATGAGAGATTTACAAAAATAGTAGAACATCATAAGAAGTATGGTTCTGAAAGAATGAGTCAATTAGATGGATTGGATAATGATCTAAAAGAGTTAATAGTAACTGGTGCTAGAAAGGAAAGAGAGGACCTGACAAAAGACCTGAATCCATTAATTGCTTACCTAGTGCTAAACAATAGAAACGAACTATATACTCCAATATCGGAAAATGATAGAACTAATGTAGAATCAGAATTATCCGAATATATTCATAGAACTCTCATAGGAATAGATGACAGCCTATCAAGAGGAACTTTTGGCCCATTTGTAGCATATAGGTTAAATAGAGGATTAAAGGCCGGAAATCCATTTGAAGACCCTACTGTATCTATTAAGGAAAGCAACATAGGAATAGATCTAGAAAGAATATCAATTCTAAATCTTCATGGAAACTATCCGCAAGCAGCTTTTACAGAAGGAGATCAAAATTATCCATTTATTGACCTAACTTGCAAACCAAGCTGGAGAGATAGAGGTCTAATATCTCTAACTGATGGAACAAGAGGATTCTTTCCAGGATACAAAATTCAATTCCTAATGGAAACAAATGTAAAACCATTTGTACTTCATCTAAACTCATCTTCGGATGGAACAAGAGTGGGAGAAGATAGCGGAAACTACATAAACCATCCAGAAGGAAACATAGTTGATTCAAAATTCCTATCAGAAGCACCAGACGCAACGAGCAATAGAGATGGCACATTATACAGATGGTTTGAAAGAAATCCCAAATTACAACCAGATGATCAAATCAGAATCTATAGAATAAATGCAGAAAGATTCAGGTTAGAATATCCAATACAAGATGAATAATAATCACTTAAAATTATTTCCAATATATTCAACTAACTTACTG
>CEPX01062589.1_pt1 | contig 14546 bp, 14 predicted proteins | sample 361361 | NCBI WGS metagenome assembly CEPX01 (sample SAMEA2619974, study PRJEB7988) | marine metagenome | biome: marine biome (ENVO:00000447); feature: mesopelagic zone (ENVO:00000213) & marine oxygen minimum zone (ENVO:01000065); material: "saline water (ENVO:00002010), including plankton... | reverse complement strand
TGTTTCATCCTAGAGCTCCGCGTTGAAATCGAGATACTTCCCAGCGGCATTGTTAAATCGCAGCATCCCAATTCGGTCCGTTACCAGGCTGCCGGCGGTGTTGATACTCACCTGCGCCCCGAGTGCGTCAGCCGTGCTGATCGACACCGCCGTACAGGCGATGTTGGAGCCGCCGGCGTACACCACGAAATCAGCGGCGGCCGAGACGGTCAAGTTCGGCGTGGCCCGCATCGGCACGGCAAAGCGAAACCCGGCCATCGCCCCCGTCGTGCTCGTCGCGATCATGGGAGCGAAGGAAAACCGCGTTCCGTTGGATTTGAGGCGGTGGAAGTAGCGCAGACATCTGGCCAACTCGACATCAAATGGACAATGGTCGAAATCTGTCGCAACGCTGCCGACTTCCCATTGGACATTGGTTATCCCAAAGATGTTGCCAGCATAATCCGCCAGATTCTCTTGATTGCTGGTTGCCATCGCATTGCTGCCAGATTCCCAACTGCCAGATGTTGCATGGTAGGTCGAGCCAGAATACAGCACGAAAGCAATCCGATATCCTTCAGTGGTGTCCACAGTTGAAGCTGCTTGTGCCAGCGCAGGGACACTGATTTCGATGCGTTCCCATGTATTGTCCGCAGCAATCGAAAATTCTTCAGTGAATGTATAATTAGCATCGACCGCATAAATGAAAACGCACGCAGCATATGGAGCCGTCGTGCTGGAACTGGCGTGAGCATCAAACTTGACATCGAAGCTCAAAGTCGAAGCCTTGATTTGACCAGATGAATTAATCAGGTCACGTGCGTTATTACCCTCAACTTTTTGCCTGATGGCATTAATCTCAGATGCACCGACTGCACTTTCAGCAGTCTCTACCGTAGCGCTCAGCCATGTGTCTTTGCCGCTGACACCGCCGGAAGTTCCTTGTGAAAAATTCCATCTTGCTTGACCACCGGCAGGGTCGTTGAGTTCCCACCGATCAAGAGAGGTGTAGACATTATTGCCGCCTTGGGCAGCTAGACTTCCGCGCTGGGCGACCTGCATCGCGCCGTTCATGATTAGGTTGCGGCCCTTGCGCGCCGTGTAGGCCTGCACGTCGGTACCGATCGCTAGCCCCAACGTCGTCCGCATGGCCGCCACTGTAGTGTCATCCACCAACGACCGGGCTGCTGCCGTGAAGTCGGCCAAGACCGCTGACTCGGAGTCGTCAAAGTACGGCAATTTGTCAGCGGCGCTGGTCAGGCCTGCGAGAGCCGCAAGTTCAGCATCGTAGGCCTGCACGTCGGTGCCGATCGCTAGACCGAGTGCCGTTCTGGCGGCCGATGCTGATGCCGATCCCGTGCCGCCAATGGCCACTGCCAATGGCAAAGTGGCGTCCGTGGTGTCGATGGAGTTCATCAACTGGAATTGCGTACCGTCGTACCGCAGCACAGCGGGCGTCGTGGTCGAGAGGTCACCAGCCACCAGGGCTCCCTCGCGTAGGCGCAAAATACTCTTCGCGCCTAGGCCATCCACGTTGATAGTCGCGGCGCCTGTGTTGTCGGCCAAAGGAATGAAGACGATCTCCATGCCGGTGGTGTAGGCCGTGGCCGATTGCGTCGTGTCGGAGCCGGTGCCCATGGTGACGACGTAGGCATTTGCCGCGCCGGTATCGGTCACGAAATTGGCGCGGCCCTCTGCCAGCACGTCGGCAAGTGGGATGGTCTTGAGAGCGTTCTGGACTGCCGTGAATTGAGCGTTAACGGCGGACGCTCGCGCCAGCGTGTTCTTGGTCAGGGCGGTCGGTGTGTAGTAGGCCATCTATTTCACGAGACCCCTTGGACTAAAATGAAGCGTCAGCCCGTGTATCCGATGGGGATAGTCGTAAGTCCCGGCGGAGAGGGCCGCGAGCGAGACGTTGGTGCCAAACCCTGCTAGATGGTTTTCAGCCAATCCTTCCACTGGCGCAGACCATTGGAAGTCGTCCCAAATTGCTTCTTCCCAGAAACCGCCGCCGCCCGAGACCGTGAAACTCTCTTCCGTCGCGGGGGGCTGGTCATCGGAAGCGTAGCCGAACTCGGCGGTCATGCCAAGCGCAACACTCGGATTGGCATCGACCTCCAGGGTAGCCTTGAACCATTGCTTGTTTTGTGTTGGCGAGCCGACGTGGTTGAAGGCGAACCGGATGTAGCCCGAAATCTCCGTGCCGTCGTGGTTGGCGCCGGCATCCAGTTCGTAGATGTAGCCGTCGGTCGAGCCGAACAGCATGAACTCATCGCCGTTCGCGTCCTCACCGCTATAGGCGCAGTGCACCACGATCGGCAGCTTGAAGATCGCACACTCCGGCTTGTTGATCCCGCGACCGAAGTAGACGCTGATCCCGGTGCCGTCGGAATAGAACACGCGATACATGTCCTTGGTGCGGGTGCGGATCGAGGCGTTGATCGTCGTTGAGGCGGCCTTCAGTATTTTCAGGTACGGCTCGATCTTCTGGGTCATCGTGCCCAGCCGGAAGTTGCCGTAGTCCCGTGCGGCCGTCAGCCGACGCACGCCGATATCGTCAACGAACAGCGTCGAGCCCAGGCGATCCATCGTCCACTCGATCACACCCGACTCGTCGCTCCACGTCACAAGCTCGAAGTTGCTGGTGTCCTGGCCATAGAGCACGGCGATCTTGTTTCGGCCACCGATCACCAAGAAGCCCTCGACGTCGGAGTAGGCGCCCGTGATTTCCTCGCCCAGCATCATCTCGGACGCGCCGGTAACGACGGTCCACTGGTAGGGCAGGCCGATGCCGCTATTCTGGATCGAGCCGCCGGAGAAGAAGAAGAACAACTGATTATGGTGCACCGCCACGTGGCTCGGCGTATCGGTGGTCATGCCCGTCTTGATTGGCACGAAGACAGTGCCATCGAACTCGAAGCCCATCGAGACGCTATCGCAGCCGTAAATCCTATCAGCACCGGCATGACCGCCGAAGTTGTGACGCTCGAACTCGAACCGCCCGGCCGCCGCAAGGCTGTTGTCGCTGCTGTCCCCGGCGATCGTCGCGAGATTGGTCGCCGCGCCGACGTTGATGTTCTCGGACTGGAAGGTGCCGGTCTGGCTGGCGAAGATGAAAAACCCGGCCGCGTCGCCACCGGCCCACGAGCCGGATTGCAGGGCCACGCGCGTGAGCACGGCCGTCGCGCCTCCGGTGGCTCCCGTGATGGTCTGGCCCTCTTCGATCTCGGTCGTGCCGCCCGAGGTGAACGCCAACTGCTTGCCGAGCGCGACCTGTGTCCACCCGGCCGTGGTCGATTTGTAGACGTCGACCTCGGTGGCGCCGGCATTGTCCCGGAAGGCGTAAGTGGTGCCAGCGAGCGTGCAGACGCCGCGCATGTTGCCGGAGCCGGGCACGACGGCGATGGCCGTCCTGGCCGTCTCCATGGCGTCCTGAAGCCACGTGGAATCGTCCGTGTCATTGTCGGCACCGCGCTGGGTCGCCGTGCCGTCGGCCACGCATTTCGTGACGGCAGAGACCTGCAAATTTTCGTCGTCTTGAAAGGTGCCGCTGACGTTCATCAACACCAGATAGCCGTCGGCATTGCTGCCGCCGTATGAGCCCGACTCGACCACGGCGTCGATAATTGCCAGGCCGGTGGCCCCGGACGTCGCGCCGGTTACCGTGTCGCCCTCGCTGATGGTGGCGGTGCCGGCGTCGAAGTTAAGCGCCCAGTACGAGGCGGTGGAGGGTTTCTGCTGGCCGTCGAATCGCTCGTAGCCGTCCGTGCGCGAGTAGCCGCGCGGATGGGCTTCGTAGTTCTCACAGGCAATGAGAGAGCCGGGGTCTTTCTCGATCGCCGGGGTGATCAGATCAAGGCCGCCTCGGGCGGGGAAGAACTTGGTTTCCTGGGCCATGGCGTCACGCCAGGGTTGACGACGGGGATATCGAGATTTGCGGCAATTGGTCTCTCTCCAAGTCCTCCTTGATCGACGTGTACTCTGCCTCGAAATCCACTTTGCCCTCCGCGTTCTCGTCACGGCGGGCCAGCTTCATCAACGCCTTCCAGACGATTGCGTCATGGAATCGCTCCGGCATGTTGGGGATATCGCCGTCGGCCGCGAGGGTCTGACGGCCCTCGTAGTATTCTCCGCTGATGGTGTAGACAGCATCCGGGATCGGCCCCAGGCAGAATTGACCATCTGGAGAGATGGCGTATTCGACGGGCCGGTCTTCGGTCTGCGTCCCGCGTCCATAGCGCTCGCGCCATGTCGCCCAAGTGATGTTGGCAAGCTCGCCCTCGTCCGAGACGCCGGTCGCCGTCAGGTAGATCGTCACCACCTTGGGCTCGACCACCCAGCGCGAGAAGCTGGTCAGACTCCAGGCCGTGGCCGCGTACTTCGCCGTGCTGGCGATAGTGACGTCTGAGAACTCTTTACGCATCCACAGCCAGTTGGGCCGGTCGCTCTGGATGTCATGCCAAGCATCGATCACCCAGTTGACCACCTCCAGCAGCCGGCCGACCTGACTGGTCACTGCCGCCGGCTGCACGCCAGAGATGGTCCCGCTCTCGCGGGCCACCTTCTGGCATATCTCAAGGAAGGTCGACATCGATCAGGCGGCGGCCTCTTGCTCGCGCACCCACTCGTCGCCTTCCGGGTTCTCGAAGTCGAGATCGGGCCGGGACGGCGCACAGCCACGAGCGTACTGCGCCAGATGCTCCTGAAGGTGCCAGGGCTTCATCTCATCCTCCGTCGGCAGCTTGACCAACGAGAAGGGGTACGCCGGCACGTCGCGCCCATGCACTTCGTAGGGCTCTTCCGTCTCCTGTTCGTAGACGGTGGTGATCGACGCCTTCAAGGCGAGGTAGTAGCGGTAGGGCACGTCGATGTCCTCGCCGCGCGGCAGCAACATGGCGTTGTTGTTGACGCTGACGAAAACCGGCCGCTGGCCGCCAGGGCCTTCCGCCTCGTTGATGAACAGCCGCACCTTGGGATCGCCCTTGGACGAGCCACCGACCAGCCGGCGAATGCTCGCGTCGACCGTGACCTGATCGTCGTCGTTGATGCCGGTCTTCACTTCATCGACGGTCGTGCCTTCGACCTCATCATCGCCGTAGAGAAGGATGAAGTCGGGCTTCCATGCCTGACGAATGCCGGCGCTGATTTTAGGCAGGCCGGTGGAGTGGTGGAAATCCATGCCGAGGCTTTCCTTGGCGAACTTGACCAATTGGTCCCTGGTGGCGTCTTCGATCGGAATCTGTCGTTGTGTCACTTTAGGTCTCCTGCGCTGTGTTCCTCCCTATGCCGGTAGAGGGGCCCGCCGAAGCGGGCCCCGTGACTGCTACTCGGATCAGGCGTCGCTGGACGGCCGTGCGTGCGAGAAGTAGATGTAATCGATGTGCACGTCGGTCGCGACGTCCGCGTCGTCGGCACTGTTGCCGCCGATGAACGGGATCAGCAGCGACGTAGTGGCCACCGCTGTCGTCTCGGTTTTGACCAGCGTGCCGTCGATGTAGAACCGGGCATCGCCGGTTGCATCCACCTCGATCCGCAAGACCTGATAGGTATCCGCCGTCGGCCCGGCAGTGTGGGCATCTTCGGCGCCCGAATTGCCGATCGTGCCACCGTTCTCGTGGCAGAATTGCCACTTGTCGGTGGCGGTCGCGTCGGTCGAGAAGCCGAAGCAGACGGCGTTGGTCAGGGTCAGACCGCCATCGGCGACCGTGCCGCTGTTGATGGTATACAGCGACCGCTCGGTGGATTCGGCCAAGGTATCGGACAGGCCGAAGTTCCAACTGGTGCCGGTAAGCTGATCGAAGCTGACGCGACACTCGAACACGGTCATGCCCAAACTGACCAGCGCGCCTTGCGCCAGCAGTATCCGGCTCAGCACCGTGCCGTCGTTGGTCGACCCGGCGCCGCCGCTGCCCATGAGGATTTGACCCTCGGGCACTCCGGCAACGATAGCCGCAGCCGTGGCATCACCGTCGGAGCCGGCGAACGCGATCCACAGGCCGTCGCCAGCACCAGTGGTCTGGATGGCTTCCATGGTGAAGTCATCGAAGATTTCGATCCGCTCGCGGCCAGAGTCGATATGGCCGGGGGTGCGGAAGAAATACTGTTCGCTGGAATCCAGTACGACCGCCTTGGACGCGACCGCAAAACCGGCCGTCGCACCATCGAGGAAGGTCAGTTCCGCGAGGCTGATGTCGGGATCGCCCAGCGCCACCCAGTCGGTGTTGGCCGCGCCCTTCGCGCGCCACCAAGTACCGTTGGTGGAATCCAGACAGAATTGCCCTTTGCGATCGGGTGTCACGTTGCTGACGGGGGTGCCGGCGTATTCGCGGAAGCCGCCGCCTTGCTCGGTGACGGCGGTCAAGACGTCGCCGAGGGCCTTGCGGTCGCCACGTCGGGCGGCCGAGGCCGATTGATTCATCGTGTCTCTGTTCATGAAACTCATGGTCTCTCTCCGTGTCCTGTCTTTCTTGAGGAGGTTTCCGGCCTGTTGGCCTGACCGTTTTTGTTGGCCGATGGGGCCCGCCGAAGCGGGCCCCTACAGCAATCACCACACAGCGTCGGCCTGGGTGTTGCCAGCGACCTTGACGTCGCTGTCTTCGCCCGGACCATGGCGGAAGGCTCTGAAGTAGAGGAGCTTTCCGTCCTCGCTGATCGTGGACCCGACGGTGAAGCCCGGCGAATAGTCGACGGTGCCCGCATACGCGAGGCAGCCGGCGTTGCCGGTGACACCCGCCACTTCGGTGTCGATGTCGACGCCAAACTCGACGTCCACCACCACGGTGGCAATATTGTCCTGGGTGCCGGAACCCGCTTGGTTCACGTTCTCGGATTGGATGGTGCCGTTGATGTCATCCACGTCGCAGATGAACCAACCAGCAGCATCGCCACCGGCCCATGTACCGCTGTCGAGGATCACTTGGCGGATTTTTGCCGTCGCCCCGGAGGTGGCACCCGTGAGGGTGTCGCCCTTCTTGACTTCGCCAACGCCGCCAGAGGTGAACACGATCACCTTGTCGATGAAACAGGTGTGAATCGTGTCGCCATCGGTGGCGTTCCAGATTTCCACCATGTTCGGAACCCAGCCCAGCGACACGTTGAGAGCCGAGCCGGTCCCGTGGATGTAACCACTCTTGCTATACATGTTACGTCCTTATGTTGAGACGGGGGGGTGAGAGCTACCCCCCGCCCTGGTCAGATAACCGCGCCCACGACCTACAGGTCGGTGGCGGCACTCTCCAGGCGGTTGATCCAGTTCTGGTTCAGCACGACGCACGCATAGTACGTCTTCCACGACACGTAGCCGCGCTGTCCCAGTGGGTCGGCCGCGCTCGGGGTGTTCGGGTTGATCACCATGGGGGTGATAGCCCTCTTGCCCTTGAGCGGGATCAGCCCATAGGACTCCTGGCCGACGTAAAGGATCGGATACACGTCGGCCGACGTCCCGGACGTTGAGACCATGGTGGTGCCGGAGCCGGCCTTGGCGCCGCCGCCGTCCGCCCAAGCCGAAAGCTCGGGGCTGAGCACATAGCGGCAGTCCTCGACCGCGCCGATCTCCTCGGGGCACAGCGGGGCTCGGGAGCCGTACTGCGCGACCGGGATGAAGCCCGGCAAGGCGCGGATGTCCGCTTCCATGTCGGTGTGCGCCAGCGCCACGAACGAGGCCTCGATCGCTTGCGTGGCGTAGCTCGCGCTGGGGGCCAGAATGCGCGTGATCTTGCGAGCCTTCTGGGCCTTCAGCGAGCGAGTGATGCCGCGCTGCTTGTTGAGGGTGATCGGGGTATTGACGCTCGTGCGAGCGGTGCCGTTGGTGTAGCTGACGGACGTCCCGGCCTTGATGACGCCATACGTCACCATTTCCAGGGTTAGCGCCGCCTGCTCGCCGGCCAACATGGCCGCGTCCTTAAGCACCGGGTCTTCGGCCAAATCCTGCACGAAGTCGGTGATCTCGATCGGACGGCCATACTGCTTCAGGGTTGCCGTCACGTCCTCGTAAGCCATGCGCTGGGAGGTCGGCGTGACGCCTTCCGTCAGCGGCACGGTTGCGGCCGTGAAGGGAACCGGTCGCCGGAACTTGACCGTATCGGCCTTGTTGCGCGGCATTTCCTTCGGGGTGCCGAACTTCTGGAGAACCAGAACGGGCTCGGCGTGGCGCAGCATCACCGTGGCGGCCCAGGCGGCCGTCCGCTGATTGATGACGCCATACGTTGTGGTACCTGTCGACATAGCCAAATCCTCGGGCTATGCGATCTTAGGCGGCCCCCTTCTGGTCGTAATAGTCGAATGCAGCTTCAAAGTCGTCGGGTGGACCCGACGGTGCGCCCGGACCTCTGGTCGGGACGGCGGCATGGCTGTCAAGTCGAGCTTGGGCCGCTAGATCGCGTTTGCTGGGTTCGCCGCTGCCATTGCTGGGCGCGGCGGGCTCATTGGGCGGCACCGGGTCGGGCTCGGGCGCGCGGTCGGGTTCTGGAGCCGGTGCGGTGTAGTCGTCGGAGGTTTTGAAGCGGGTGAGCAAGTCAGTCACCTCTTCGCCATCGACCACTGTCTTCGCGTTCCTGCTAAACATCGCCCGCACATGCTCGGGCTGAGCGCCCAACCATTGTGGGAACGATTCCATATCCACGACCTCTTCCCAGTCCTCGTGGGTGCCTGAAAGGATATCAAGCTGTCTCTGGGTTGCGGCGTCGATTCGATCGGCATTGATCGTTGCATCGATCGTCTCGACCTTGCTCTCCAGGGCGCCGGTTTTGTTGGCCTGCCCTTCGAGGACAGGTTTCAACATCTCGGCAAGGCTTGGAAGCTCGTCTTCGAGGGCCTTCCAAGGCTCGCTCTCGAAAACTTCATCGAGAACGATGGTGCCATCATCTTCACCAGCGGCCGGAGCGGCTGGCTCAGGATTGGCGACTAGGGCTTCCAACTCGGCTATGCGGCGCGTGTCACGCGCGGCACGACCTTGGTCGGATCGCCATTTGTGGGCGAAGTCATCGGCGGCCTCGAAGGCCGCCTTTTGCTCGGTGGTGGCATTCGCCCAAATGTCCACCGGCTCCGGCGCAGGTTCCGGGTCGGGCTCGGGGGCCGGCTCCGGGTCGGGCTCTTCGCCAAGATCGGTTAGCTCATTGCTTGGAGGGGTTTCGTCCGCGAACGCATCGAACGCATCGGAAAATTCTTCGCTGACCTCGTTCGGGTCAACAACAGCCTGTGGTGCCTCAGCGGCCGGCTCTTCGGCGGCTGGGGTTTCGGTGGTTTCCGGCTGACCAGCGTTTTCTACCATCGTCTACCCGTGCTTTGGATCACTACCCACGCCGTAACCTGTGTCCTGGGTCGTGTCCGTCGGCTCTTTCCTCTCGGGCAGAGCCAACAACTGCTTCAGCGTCGCTATGGACCGGCGCAATCCGGCTGTCAACCTAACGTCCGTGCTTGCGTCCGCGTTTTCCTCTTCGAGAAGGCGCCGCTCCTCACTTAGTTTTTCCTCGGCCCACTGTTCGACCTCCCGCCATTCGCGTGACCTTTTGTCGATCTCCGTCATACCGAGCCACCGGTCTGCTTCTCGGGATGACGCCGGGCCTCGGCGATCTCCGCCGCCAGTTTTCGCTCGGCGCTTGCGACCGTCATGCGGACGGCCTCAAGCTTGGCGGCCAGTTGTTCGTCGCTCATGTTGCGCTTCTCGGCCAGAGTGATCATGGCCGTCTCTTGCTGCATCCCGGCGATCTGAATCTTGGTCTGCGACTCGACCGTGGAAATGTTTAGCTGGGCTTCCAGCTTCAGCATCTCGGGATCGGGATCGGGCGGCTTGCCGGCGTCTTCGCGCTCTTTCTGCTTGACCTCTTGGTCCGTCAGCACAAGCTCGTCCGCCGGCAGCATGTGAGCCTGCACCAGCTTGCGGTACATCGGCGCCACCTTGGTCAGCGGGCCCAGCGCCGCGTGATTGGTGAATTGCAGCGCCATGGTCATCAGGTTTTGCGCCTGAAGCTCGCGGACCAGCAGCACGGAAGAGCCGCGCGCGTCGACGTTCATGTCGCCCTTGATGTGCTCCTTCTTATTGAAGGCCATGTTCCAGTCGTAGGACCGGCGGATGTTGGGCACGGTCACGTCGTCGTCAAAGTTCTTCACCACGCGGCGGAAGACGACGTTGACGCTGTTCATCAACATCGACATGCCTTGCGCCGTCTGGCGCGGGCTGGAACCGATCTCGCCTTGGGCGATGTCGGGCATGTTCACTTCGTCGTTGGCGAAGTTCTTGGCCATCTCGATGATGTTGGCCAATTCCTGCTGTCGGCTGTCGATGTGGAAGGCATCGAAGGCTGTGACCGGGTATGGCAGGTTCTTGTGCTGGCGCCACAGCTTGCGCGGCTCCAGTTCCCAGACGCCGTTGACCGGCTCCAGTATCTCGGTATTGATCACGACCTGGGGGCCGACGGACAGGCCGGCATTGTCCATGCTCATGCGCCACGCGGCATTCATGGCCGCCTGACTGTCGCGCATCAGATACGGGATGCCGAAACCGAAAATGTTGGTGTCGTCTTGCTCGAAGCAGAACACGCTATAGGGCGGGTCGCCGGTCTCCAGCAGCGGCAGGCCGAACTTCAGAAGATGCCCTTCGCAAAACCAGACGACGCACTCGTGCTCTTCCAGGGGGTCGGCGCTCGCCAGTTGGTTCAACAGCGTGGTCTTGATCGCACCGTCGGGCAGAAATTCAGCGACCGCCCTCGCCTCCTCCGCCTCGATCGGACCGTGGTATTCCCAGACGTGATATTTTTCGCCGATGCTGGCCTGATCGGTGCCGGCGACGTCGCGCAATTTCGCCATGTAGTCCGGGGTCTGCTCGCGCGGGCTGCCGATCACTATCTGGCGGATCGCGTCGGCGTCAAACCCCCGCTTGCGCGCGAGCCGCTTCATCTCCTTCTTGGTCATCAAGTGACGTTCGTAGTGGAACTCGGCCTCGCGCACATGTCTGGCCGACATGTCGGGGAAGTAATTGAAGTAGTCCGTTCGCTCCCAGCTTGGCCGCTGGTCCTCGCCCTGCACCAATCGCCAGACGCGCTTGGGTTGGCCGTCCGTCGTGGTGGCTAGGTTGCCCTCGTCATCGATGTAGTTGATCTGTTCGTACCGGCGCCGGGTACGGTTCTCGACCACCGGGCCCTTGAATATTCCGGTACCAACCTTGGTCGCGTCATGAATGATGTCGCGGGCCTTCAGATTGTACTGGGCCTCGACCAGTTGATCCTTGATCTCCGCCTGCATCGCCTCGGAGCGCGCCAGGGCGAGCTTCTGAATCTGCTTCAATTGGGCATCGGCGTCGCTGCCCGGCTCGATCAAGCTTTGGGCGCCCATGACTTCCGGGACCGGCGTTGGCTTCAGACCCCAGTTGTCGTCGTCGGTCGGGAAGAGCATGTCCGAGAGGCGCGCTTCCCAGGCGTGGGTTTTCGATCGCGTCTCGTTGATGAACAGCCTGGACTTCTTTTCTTGGGCCAGGGCCGTCTCGACGTTGGCTTCGTACTTGCCGTGGTACTGCCGCAGATCGGTGATCCACCGATCCTCGATAGCCTGCTTCTTTGAGATTTGGTCCGAGGCCAGACTATCCAGGCGCCCGACAAGCGCCTCTACGTGGGCCCGGACCTGGGCAAGTGATTCAGCGACGGATACCGCGCTGCCGTGATCATAGTCTGTGGTCAAGCTCATCAGTAGCCAGCCCTGGTCAGGGTTCCAGATTGAGCAACCTGCTGTATCATCACATCCGGCGGCTTTTGTTTGGCCAAACTAAGCCCTGATATCACGAGATATCGCGTCCCGTCCATAAGGTGATCGTGAGCCTTGATCACCTTCCCCTCCGGGTTTCGCCGGTACAGCCGATATTCGGCCTGCCAGTTGCGGCATGATCGGAAGACGCGCAACCGCCCGGTGGCAAGGCGATTCAGCACCATCTGAAGGCCGGCCTCGCGGCTGTTCTCGGCCATGTGCAGATTGAGCCCAAGAGCCTGATATTCGATGATTAGTCGCTTGCCGTCTTTCTGTCCTGGGAACCGGCTGGCGGGGTCAATGACGCCGGGCACCCATACGCCACGCGCGTTGATCGCGGCGACGTGAACCGCCGGCACGGCCTTGGCCATATAGTGCTCGGTGTGCAGATAGAGGACGCCCGAGTCGCGGTCCTCGGCGCCCCAGATCGCGGCGGTGCGATTCCAGCCGACGTCCAGGCCGTAGCACCGCCACCAGTGATCGGGGATCGGGAAGGGGTCGATCAGTATTTCGTCAAGCGGGATCGGGAAGATCGCTCCGGCCCCAAGAGAAGGGACGCCCGCTGTCCGGGCGTCCCTCAAATGGTCTTCGGCCGATTCTGAAAGCTCGGCCTTGGTCTGTTCGTCCAAATGAGGCACATCGCTCCAACCAGCCTGCACCAAATATTTCGATTTGGTTATTTCTGGCATGGCAACGAGGCACCTTTTTCCATGTTCTCCTTCGCCGAAAGGATTTGCAGATTCTCTGCCACGTGCCTTCCGCCCTTGGCAAGAGGATTATGTGATCGACATGGAGTTTGATGCCTAAAAGTTTATCGCGGCGATTTGTTCGACTGATAGAAACATCAACTTCTCCTGTGTAGTGGGTCTAAGGGACCGCCCGACGTTTCGGGCGGCGGTGGATCACCGGTAATGACCGTGAATTTGTCTTCTGTGTTCCGGTCTCGGACGGTGAGTAATGGTGTTCCTGGCGCGATGTTCGCGCGCATGTGGAGCACGCCTTCGCTGTCAATCCGCATGAGAAATCCAAACCCATGCGGGTCGGGGATTGCCAGTAGATCGCCGGCAACCGGCCGGAAAGCGTAGAACGCCGTCGACGCGGCCGGCAACAGGAATTGCCAGTTCAGCGTCCGCTCCGGGTCGATCTCGTCGTCATCGAGTTGGCGCTCGTAAGGGTCAAGGCCAATTGCCTCACACATGCGGATGGCCAAGGCCACTTGCGTCTGGATGGCCGGCGATGCCTGCCCCAGCCCCGGCACCGCTTCGTCGTTCGCGGCTTTCTTGGCCCCGTATTCGCTCTCGGTCAGGTCGCCCTTGTCGACGTTGCAGCGGGCGCAGATCAGGCGGAGATTGCCCTTGTCGTCGGAGCCACCTTGTGCTTGCGAGACGATGTGGTCGAGTGTCGCGAGATTGTTGGGCGGCTTATGACGCTTGCCCCTCTTGTGTCGAAACACCATCTCGCGCTCGCACAACGGACAGCGGACCGGCTTTTCAGCCTCGGCCCACATGTCGCGTCTTATCTGCTTTCGGCCCGGAAAATCCTTGTGGTGGTCTGGCACGTCAGTCCTCCTCTCGCTCCCATAATTTGCAGGCCGGCGCCCGCACCAAGATGTCGCTCCCCTGCCCGCCGGTCCACGTCTGCCGGGTCAGATAGCATTTGTGGTAGCGTCTGGACATTCTCTTGATGACATGATGTTTGCACGTCCCACAGGTCTCACCCTCTGGGCCCGTGCCCGGCGGGTTGGCGTACCCTCGACGCTGTGGCGAGCCACGCTTCCGTTCCCTGACAGGCTTGTTGGCCGCCCCTTCCGGGACGGCCCCCAAGCTACTGAATAGATCGTCCTGGCTCACGACACGGCCTCTCTGTGCTCAAATAGGTTGGTTTGGCGGGTGTCAGTCGAATGCTGCTTGATGCCTTGCCGGTAGTCCGTCCAAGGCACGGAATTGAAAATGGCCCTGTGGTTTACCCAGCGCGCGAATTGCCGCTGATAGGCGTCGTCGCGCCGGTAAGGCATGACGTAGGGATCGCAGCCCAGGGCGCGCAGCTTGACGACTCGGTGCATGTCCTCGTCAGGGGTGGTGTTGAAACCGATCAGGACGAAAAACGCCATTTGCCAAGGCTTGATGCCGGCGGCGACGCACCGTGCAATGCCTTCGTCGATCAGGCGTTCGGTGCCTTTGCCAAATTGATCCCAGGCGAAATGGACTTGCTTCTTGGTGCCGTTCAGGTTGGTAAACCGGACGCCAGCTAGGGCCTTGGCCTGTTCATCCGTGATGATGCGGATGTTGACGCCCTGGCTGAAATTCACCCGCAGGTCGTGCTTGCGAATTTCGGCGAAACGGTCCCGCCATTCCGGGTTGCCGAAAGGGTCGTTATCCAGCAAGACGATGAAGTCACTATCGCGCTGCTGCCAAATGTCTTCAATGGTAGCAGTCGATCGCGGCTTGCCTTCCTTCTCGGGCACGACGCAGAATTTGCACCGGAACCGGCAGCCGCGCATGGTGAAGCCGATGCTGTGGGGGTAGCTGTAGAACGAATAGTCAGGCCGGCACGTGTCAATGCCGTCCGGCAGCGCCGACGCGATATCCCATCCGGTGCCGCCGATCTGCATCCGCTCGGGGTTGAGTAATGCGCCATCAGAGAAATTGAAAACCTTGCTGGCGAAAATTTCATCGTAGCTGTCAGCAAAAAGTGGATCGTAGGGCACCACTTCGGCGCCACTCTCTTTGTGGAAGGCCGATAGGCGCATAAGCGCAAGGTTCGGGATCTTCGAATCCACATCGTACAGCGCCACCCGCATCACCCGGCCTCTCTGTGCTGGTGGGCTGTCATGA
>CEPX01193706.1_pt1 | contig 14557 bp, 20 predicted proteins | sample 361361 | NCBI WGS metagenome assembly CEPX01 (sample SAMEA2619974, study PRJEB7988) | marine metagenome | biome: marine biome (ENVO:00000447); feature: mesopelagic zone (ENVO:00000213) & marine oxygen minimum zone (ENVO:01000065); material: "saline water (ENVO:00002010), including plankton... | reverse complement strand
ACATGCACCACATAGTATACGTATAGATGAACCATAGTCTCCACCCAATGCCCAGAAGAATGCTGAACCTAAGACTGCTAACGAACCTGCAATTAAAACCATACTAACCTCCTTTTAAGCTAGACTAAAGAACTTTTCACTAGTCATTATCAATTTCTTAGGAGATATAATCTCTAGAGCACCTAAGAACTGATGTATATTAAGTCTGTTAATACTAGCTTCGTTTATCTTAAACTCTTCATCTCTATCTATCTTCTTATACATACGTGTTCTCTTCTCTAGTGTCTTACGCAGTAGAGCTTCACTCTGACTGTCTATATTATTAAGAGCATACTCTTTATCTATTCTGAATCTGTAAAAGTTAATGTTCTTACTCTCTAGATAAGTCTTAAGCTCTCTGATGTAATCAAATGGCTTGTACTCTATGTTCTCAAAACCAGCTTTTTCAAAGAAAGGATTAAAGTGTGTCATTATAGCAACAGTATCTACTGCACGAATGTTAGGGTATTTATCAAAAATCAAACGACAAGAGTTTCTAAGAAAGTCATGGGAGATGCCAACACCCCTGAACTTAGGTAACAATACAACACGTGAGATGCGAGCTATGTCGTTCTTCTTATTGGTAGCAGACTTGAATACTATAATACCTATAGGTTCATTCTTATAATCAAGCAATGCTATGTCTATTAAGAAACTAATTGTGTGCCCTCTGTAATGAAACTGGGCGAATCTCTTGGACCACAAATCCTTTCCTTTTTGCATGCTCAGCGTTGTGCGACAGTGCTTTACAAACGGGTTTTCTTCGTCTGCTTTTGCTCTCACGTCCAACGTATATTCTGTTCCGTATAACTTTGTTAGGAGAATATCTGCTCTTAGATAACTATTTAAGTCTCTGTGTGTAGTAGCCACAAACAATTTCTTATTAGAAAACTTCTTTCTGAGTGTACGTTGCAAATTATAGGAGACTATCTTAGCTGTGTCTCTGTCTAAGGTAGCTAGAAACTCATCAACAACAATGATATTCTTATCAGATAACAGACATTTAAGTAGCTTGTATCGAGTGCGTTGACCATCAGAGATATGTTTATACTGAGAGAGATAAAGAAAAGCATCGCCCAAACCAACCATGTTCAGCATTCTAATACTATCATTCAAGTCATTGCATATACTATATAACTTCTCTTCTTTATCTATCTGCACGTCATCAAAGTCGATGTAGCTATCTTTGTATCGTTCCTTGATGTAACCTAATAAAATCGACTTACCAGAGCCACTGTCTCCCGTAAAATAGTAAATTTGCTTGGAAAGGTCAATCTTAAAACTTTTGTATATATCAAACTTTTTGGTGGCATAACCCAATCCAAAGGCATCAGCTATATACTGTTCCTTTTCACTATCTCCTACCAAAGACACGTCAAAGTTGATATTTATGAGCTCTCTTTTATCAAACAAATCATGCATTTTATACCTCACTCTGTTATAGAATCTAGATACTGTACAGTTGTTTTTGTCTCGTACACTTAAGTCCTTTAGTATCATAAGGTAAAGTGTACTTTACGATGTGTACGAGTAAGTAATATATATATAGTGCGTACAGTACAGATGCTTGAAAAGCATATCTGTTACTGTTCTAGCTCTATTTTTTAATACTGTAAATCTTAACTTTTCCACCACTCTTAATAACTGCTCCCTCATTCTGCAATTCTTTCAAGACAATATATAAAGCTGTTCTACTTACTCTTGACTTTCTCTGAAGCTCATTTATGTCTAAGCCATTATAGGACTGTAGCAACTGTCTTACTCTATGTTTCTCAGCTTCATGCTTACTTACTACTTCAAAATATAACGGGTCAGGTTCTATTAACCTAATACGTATGTTATTTAATATATTACCACTTCGCTGAGTATCGCACTTAAGAATTCTATCGTTCTTATGGTCTTTATCTTTTCCCCACTTCTCTAACCAGAAGATATGGTCTACTGCAGCAGATAAGAAAGCACTTCCAAAGGTATCTTTATCACTACGCTGAAACATAGAACCATCTTGCTGACTTCTCTGTGGCTTAGTCATGTGATGAATCAAGACTATCGCACAATCGCACTGCTTCATCAACCAACCCATTATATGATGAAAGTCATTGACTACATCGTCATTCTTTATACTACCTTTAATAGCTCTATACAGAGCATCTACAATGATAATATCAGGAGTGTTAGTCTCAAAGCGTATCAATAGCTCTTGAAGAGCTTTAACACCCTCTTGAGTATTAAAACGAAAGAAAGTAGGTATGAGTACCACGTTGCTTGTATTCATGTTGATAGACTTGTTCATTCTGATAAACCTATCTTTTAGGTCTTCAGCTTTGCCCTCAGTAGCAAAGTACCAAACCTTCAGTGGCTTCGGTATGTCAAAAATCCCTAGAAAAGACTTGCCTGTTGTCATGTTGGAAGCCAACTGCTGTGCAAATATAGTCTTACCTACTTTCTCTTCTGCAACCAATAATATATAATCATTGGGATAAATCATTCCTTCAACCAATGCATCTGTCTTATTAACGTTAAGCTGTAATATGTCGTTCCCTTCAATAATATCGTATAAATTCGCTCTCATGTCAAAAAACCTTTCAAATATGCTCTAAAAGTAGCTGTAATACGCTCTAGGTGCTTATCCTAGACACTTTCCTATGCAGAGACGACATCAGCTATGTCTTTCAGAGTAACCAGCGTAAAATGAGCTTTAGACTGTATTTTTAGTGCTTCTAAATGATACACGTAAGAGTCGTCTACTCCAAGCTTCTCAAATATAGCATCTATCAAAATTTTAATGAGATTCTGTATGTCTGCTCTTTTATTGTTACCGTTCTTGTATTTCCAATTGCTGTGAAATTGCATTGAGATTGAGAATTTGCTGTCTTTGGGAAATTTTAGTGCAGGCATATAGAGTTTTACCTTAAATTTGAATGCTCTTCCCTCTTGCGAGAGATATACTACCCTATGACCGTAATTTATCTTATATAAACTATTAACACTCTGTGGTAAATCTGGTATCTTAAATGTTCTTCTCATAAAATGCCTCCGAGAGACGCAGGTAGAAAGGTAGACCTACGCCTCTCCGATTAGAGACATGCCCAAGATAAAGCAGTTAAACTTGAGCGTCTACAGGTATATGTTTGAATCTGATGACGTCATTGACTGTCTCATCAACTTCAGTACCATCTTTAGCTGTAAATTGATTCTTCTTCTGAACAATATCAGCTAGCAGTTTCTTACCCTCCAGACTTCTTAGTAAATCATCATTGAACTTGACATTTTTAATATCCATGTCAATAGCTTCGAGAAGCTGTTGCAGTGCAACTAGATGTTGTTTATTCTTAAACCAATCCTTAGTATAGGTCTCAGGGTCTGCCCAATAGCATACTCTAGCGAATACTACCTTACCTTTGTACTTAGTCTCTTCACCTACTTGTATACCATCTACAAGAGCTAAAGACAAGTTAATCTGTCTATAAGCACCACTCTTACTCACATTGTTAGAAGCTTTACGAACCTCTAGCAATACTGACCTAGATGGTGGTACTATAGGTCTTTCTTCTTTGACATCAGACAAATCGCCTAAGTCAATCTCTTCTGTTACATCAAATCCTACATCGTCATTGTACTGTTCCATACTACCTCCTTTTAGTAAAGTACCTTTGCAAATAATATATTACCTCTCTGAAAGAACTTTACATTGTCAATCTTATTCTTCTTAGCAACTTCTACCATCGAACCAAACATGGTGTTAGAAATCTTAAAACCATTTCTTACGCCATCTCTCTTAATACGAACTTCTGTACCTGCAGGCATACTTGCGATTTCTCTTACAGGGTCTAAATATATTGATGTACCTTTTCTACGATTCTTTGATTGTGGAATTCTATCTACTTTCTCTATTTGAAACATTACTTTTCTCCTTTGTTTTTAGAGAACTTTCTATCGCAGTAATAATCGTATTATACGACACGTTCTCTATCACTTCTGGTAAATTATATCTGTTCTTAGCATTCTTACCATTTCCTCTGTTAGTGCGTGCAAAGAATTTGTATTCTGCTTTTCCCTCCTTTCCTTTTACAGACTTCTTAGCTAAGTAAAACACGCAACTGAACATTCCCCCTGCTTTATCTCTGAAGCCACCTAAAATGCTAGGTAAGATAGGATTACTCTTATCCGGTTTCTTCTCTAGAACCTCGTCGCTCTCTAGCATTTCGTGACAGTTAAATATTACATTACATGGACATGACAGTAACTTCATCAGAACAAACTGATACAACCACCTATTAAGGTCACCATACATAGCTTGACTATTGAGCTCACCTGACCTCGTATACTGTGGAGTCCACCTGTTAATGTAAATCCATCTGTTCTCAGCAAGATACGTAGCATTATCCATAACAATAGTCTCTATCTCACCTTTTTCAGCCATCTCTCTCGCTTTCATACAAGCTTTGTCTAACTCTTCAAACACCCTCTTTGTATCATCAGTCGACTTAGGTATGAAATAATCCCAACCTACTATATTTTTCTTCAGCTCAGGATTATTCAAGAACGTTTCTTCCCCACCCGGCTCAGTAATCAAAAAGTAACACTTAGGAAATGTCGCAGACAAGTGGGTCTTACCTGCTCCCGTCTCCGATACATTCATCGCCTTTATTGTTCTCTTTGCTTTTCCTGTCTCTAGGTCTTTCGTCGTTATCATTTTCTTCCTCCTCTCTTTGTTTTTGCAGAATCTTCTGCTTTAATATTATATCATCTACACTATCCATGTCAATCACCTCGCTTTGTTCTTGGTCTATTATACGTATCAATTAGATTCTCTAATAAACCTTCATAAGACTCCTCATCTTTAGCACTCTCATCAATGATGACTGGTACTCTGTTTCTTAAATCCTTAATAACATAATCAATACCATGTCTGCTCATTGCAGCCAGTATAATCTCAACACTTCCTAGAGTCGCAGCCGCAAAACAACTTTGCATTAGCTGCTTCATCTCCCTACTAATTTTCTCATGCATAAAATCCCCTTTCATTTCTTAAGATAAGCATACGGGTCTATCTTATCATAAAAAGTATCTTTAATCTGCTCATCTAAGCTAATACCTTTAGATGTTAGACATAACTCTTTATATTGACACCCTCTGAATGCATGACACGCAGATTCGTTCTTACCCCAACTCTTATCACTCAGAGCATAATTGAGCTTTCTACACCACAAACTGACGTTATCCTTAAAATCATCTAACTGCTCAGGAGTCCTATTGATAATCTCTCTCTGAAACTTGCAGTGAAATCCAGCAGACTCACCTTTATAAGCACGTTTCCTATAACCACTTTGCAACACATTAAGCAAGATGCCACTGCACTGACCATGCTTCTGTCTGATGAACTCAGACTGACCAGATAACTGCATGCTTAAATTAAACCTATCAAAGTAATTATATGCTATGTTCTTGGTAGTCTTATGCTCTAAGCTATATATATTGTCATTGAGCTTGACAATGGTATCTAGCTTGACCAGATAATCGATGTCACCTATCTTAAACTTACCTACAATCTCAGTGTCTAAGACCTGCATGTCTTTATCTTGACTCTCATAATGCTGAATGTACTCAGTCAACAGGTCAACACCATTCTGCTTAGTCTTATGCTGTTCATCTGGTACGTCTTTGAACTCATCAAAACTAGCTATCACCTTATCATTAGACTCTCTCTTATAGTATCTCTCAAGACCAGTGTGTGTGCACTGACCAAAGAGCTTATCAACGTCTCTTAAGTCAATAGCTCGTTTCTGAAGACATAGAACATACTTAAGATAATACTTCTGTGGACAGTTAATGAAAGTCGACAGCTGAGAATAATCTATTTGCATACAGGATACCTCCTCTCTGCTACATCTATAAGCTCAGCAACCGTATTGACACGCCTACTTATAGCTTCGGTATTCTTTTCTAACAAATCTTTCTGTGAAACTCCCAATTCAATCAATGAAATTATCAAGAGCAACTCGTTATAATCATGCTCTGTGAATAATCTAAAATTGGAACGCTTATCTCTTTTAGTCGTAAAAAGACCTAGCGACTCATAGCGTCTCAATCTCTCCTCTGACAAATCCAAATTATACTTATCCAAAATCTCTCTACGAACTTCTCCGATTCTTCTACCCTCTGACGACATGTATATCACCTCCTATGATTCTGTTTTTATATATTATATCATATTTTCTGTCTATGTCAAGCGTCTGTGTCCTGCGTTCCTCGTCGAGCTTTTTTACCATCTTTTAAGTATCTGTGACAACGTAAAATAACTGCTGTCTTAGCTCTCTTGACAATACAATCCACTTGACAACTCTTGCAAAGCGATTCGCTACGCTTTACGTCTGATGTTTCGATATAGGTTGACATACAATGCCTCTCCTTCCAGCTTTTCTTCTGGTATCTTATTAGAACGCTGATGCTTAACGTGCTCAGCGTGTGTCTCAATAAACCTGCCATCTGTAAAGACTGCATACTTGTCTTTCTCTCCTCTCCTATTGCTCTGCTTGATTACAAAACTTTTACCATAACACTTCCTACCATCTGTGTCACGAATTGTATCAGCGATGTACTTAAGCTCCTGAAAAGGTAACCAATTGCATAGCTGGTACTGAAATTTTTTCAAATTTATATTTTCATTACTTGGAATATTCATGGTCATTTCCCCTTTCCAATTTTAGGATTCTTTCTTCCAGAGAATTGCAGTGCTTTCTGACCGCTTCGATTCTGAGAGTCTTCTGTACAATATTGATGATGACCCGTTCAAAAACATCATAGCATATCATCATCCAAAAAGCGATAAAAGATGTCACCAGCAGCGTTATAATAGCTTTTTTAAGCATAAAAACCTCCTATCTATTATCTGCTAAGCTGAATATCATGAATATTACTAAAATTATTATCCACCATGGAATAAACATTTTGCCCTCCCTTTTTATATGTGTTCCATTTTATATAACTTTTCCATTTCAGTATCCTGCAAGCTCTCAACGATTGAAAGAATCTCCAGCGAATGCTCCCAGCAATAGTGTTTTTCTTTCTTCAACGGATTGACTAAAATAACCGTTGCATTCCTTTTGCATTTTGTCCAGCTACATTTTTTATTGAGACTAGTCATTTTATACCCCCTTTAGTTTATCGCTCTCTTTCTTCTCTCTCTCTGTTATAATTGAACCTATAGCATCCGAATACGTTAAAAGTTTACCCTCTGACTCCTCAATCAATTTGGTCAAATATACTTTCTGATAGTCGAATATCTGAATCATCTCTTTTCGGGCAAAAAAGTCCTTGATATTTTCCATTCTACTCACCTCCCCAATATTTGTTTACTCGATATTTGACGCCATCAATCATACAAGCTGTGGCGAATCTTTTAATCGCTGGTAGCTTGCCTACCGCATGAACCAGCTGTCTATGATATCCGAAGACGTTGAGAATCAGAGAGCTCACCATCAGCAATCTATACAAGATTTTCAGCTTAGATATTTTCTTCTGTCTCTTCATCTTATACCTCTCTTTCTTTTCATCTGACTGCTTCGAGCAGTGCTTTCGTCAGTACTTTCGCCACGTCAGCTGTCAGCTTGATATTATAATCACCGAATAACTTGACCGCATTCTTATTCCGATCCGATATGTCGAGTCCGATATATAGCATGCTGATGTCACCCGGAACTGTGTCATGAATTCTTTTCAGCTCATGCTTATCATTCGGCTCACCATCTGTCAATACAATCATGACTTTTTCAGAATCGATTCCGTCATCAAAAGTTTCACCGACTTCTAAGATTGATTCCAAAATGCAGGTGCTACTTCTGGGGATATATTTTGAGCGGACTATTCTTTCATCATATCGCTCATCAAAAGCTTTCGCAAGCTTCACTCTGTGATTGAATGTATAAATCGATGTCTCAATGTTTAAGGACTCATCATATATCACTCTTTCAAGAGCTCCTAAGAGACTGCTGAGAGCGTCAAGAGCAAGCTCTGCTTTCAACCCTTGCATGGACCCAGAAGAGTCTATCAAGAATGCCACTCGAGTTCTTTTATCGATGTCATGCTGAGCTGTAAACATTCCAGTGTTCGTTGTTACGATTCTGTGAAGCTTATTCTTAGCTAAGCGATTGCCGTCTTCATCAATCTTTCTCTTGAGCTCTCTCTTCATAAAAAACTCCCTGACTGTCTCATCGATTGACTTCTCAAGCTTTACGATGTCATCAGCAAGCTTGACATCTTTCAACGTGTCGAATCCAAGAATTTCCTGCGATGCATCGAGAGCTCCCATGTCGCCTGCTTCTAAGTCATTCAATGCTCTTCTGACTTCATCCTGCTCTCTGCTATTTTTTGAGTGCTCATTATATATTTCATTTCGCTCATTTTCTTTTCTCTCCATGTCACTCATATTCTGGTCTTTTTCTTCTTCTGTCTCAGAGAGCTCTTCCTCAAGCTTTTCAATCTCATCAGCTTTTTCTTCATTCTCTTCGAAAGAGTTTTCATGTCTTTTGGTGCTGATGTCATCTTTCAGCTCTCTTTCTTTTTTGTCGAGCTCATCATCTTTCTTGCTCAACTCTTCTATCTCTTTACTATTTTCCGATATTTTATCATCAATCTCTTTCTCTTTCTTATTGAGTCCGCCTTTTCTCTCTTCAGTTTTCTCTTTTCTCTTCTTGCCTTTTTCTGTCTCAATCTGCTCCTCGCCTTCTGTCAGTGGTCTGTCATTTCCAAATAGAAGCCGAAAGAGCTCATCAGTATATGCTTTCAATGCTTTCGTTGACTTCGCTTTCTGAGAGAGCTTGATATATCTCTTAAGTTTATTTCGCTTGATAAATTCAAGAGTGTCATCTGAGTATGCTTCGAATCCATGCGATAAAATAATCAAGTGCTTTATAACTTGATATGGCAGGGGTTCAAGTCTCAGCTTTTCAAGCTTTTCAGAATTCGCTGTCACTGACTTATAACATGCTTGTAGCAAGTCATTCGCTTTCGGATATGCTCTTAGCATTCTATAGTCAACTCTGATGTCTTCGAGTGCATTCAGAATTGCATGCCGTCTCTTTTCCTCGAGTTCTTTTATCGATGTATAGTATGCATGCTTAAAATTCGTATACCTGATATGACTGATTTCATGAATCAAGGATCCAAGAGTGCTCCACAAAAACTTATCAGAGAGCTCAGTCGGCAGAATTATTTTCTTGCCGTTCGTTGATGGTACTGCATTCTCAATAAACTCAACCCTGACATCTAATTTTTTTGCTAAGTGCTTTGCTAAAATTTTCAAGTCCTCTCTCATTCTGTCCTCCCTTCATCTATTATAGATGCTCCGAAAATAGTTCTTGCAATGTGTAGAAGAGCATTCTGCTCTGAAGCTCCTGCCGTTGCCAGTGCTGAATTGATGAATCCCTGCCTGACTGCTTTTGATATTGAGACTCCGCTTTTAATCGCTTTCGATATTCTGTTAGTATCTCTTTTCGATATCACCACTCTCAGTCTCTGATTTGTAATAGTTTCCCTAACGTCTTCATAAAACTTCTTTATCTGGTCGTTAACTTCTTTACTTCCAGAATCAACTCCCAAATTTGCCGATTTGAAAGGTTGAAAATGAATCTTGCCACCGTATCGATTTCCATGGGCACAATTCAATTTATTTACGCCAGAATATTGTGGACCCGATGGATTCATCGCTGAGAATATTACGGCGTTTTTGTGAAGCTTGATGACTGATTTATTTGCTGGAGCGTCTTTTACAAATAAAGTCCTGCCTTGAATCAGCTCATGCAGTAACATTGAGCGTGCCGCTGTCAATGCATTGACTTCATCAAATAAAACAACGCAAGGTCTCTGAAGCATAAGAGCTAAGAGTCCATCGACCCATTCAGTGGACCCATTCTTAGCTTGCCAGAATCCCAAGAGCTCTCTCAAAACCTGCGAATCATCGCATGGAATTATTAGAAGTGGGAGCTTGTATTCTTTCGCGTATTGAATCACTGAGAATGTCTTACCGGATCCAGATTCGCCTATCAGAAGAGCGGACTTTTCTGTGTCTGCCCAATATCTGATATCGCTGTCAATGTCTCTGCGAATATACTGCTCTGAAGTTTCGGCAGGAATAAAAGCTTCAGCATTGAATCCGTCATCTACTTTCTCGAAAGTCGGAATGACTTTTTCATCTGTCGCTTTTGGCGTGACTGTCTGAGCTGTCTGCTGAACTGACTGACCGTTTAATACGTGGCCTTCTTTCTGAACTCTCCATATTTTCCAATTGACTGTACCTTCTGTCATACCGAATCGCTGAGCCAGTGCTCTGATGTCACCGTTCAGCTCATGATATGCTTTTACAAATTCTATTGATTTCGCTTTCATGTTTTCTCCCTTTCGTTTACTGTGTCATTATTAACAACGTGCCGCCTACTGTCCAAGCTACAAATATCCAGCTGACCAATTTGTCACTGACTGAATACTCTTTTCTCATACTAATCACCTCCTCTCTCGTTTTCTATAAGTATATCATATATACGGAGCATGTCAAGCGAAAAGCACTATATTTCGTATATAGACATAGAATGCGATAAGACGCTCAATATTGACATTCTATAATATATCATTATACTTTCAAGCGAAGGGGCAGAAAGATGAAGCATGCAGAAAACTATTTGTATGGCAGAATTATGCATTCGTAAAACACATAATCCAAAAGAGAAAGCAGGATTTGCGATTGAGCGAACTTGCAGATATCCAATGCTTGAGCAGTGCCCACATTCAAGTGGCAGAAAAGTAAAAGCTAAGTAGACATAATTATATGCAATTATATGACAGTATAGACATTAAATAAATAGGATTTATAGATGACTTTCAAAAAAGGTGAAATAAATAATCCAAAAGGCAGACCAAAAGGTTCCAAGAATAAATTAACAGATGTTAAAGATAAGCTTGTTGAGATTCTGAATGCAAGAATAGGATTGACGGCTGGACCGCATGCGTTGAGCGAAGTCAGTACTGAATCGCTGATTCGCTTCGCTTCTACAATCATGCCGAAAGATATGTCAATCAAGGTCGCACCGGATATAACCTATATTTCCAATACGCCACGCCCTGAGCAGGTGGCTGCACCGGTAGTACCGGATGAACCGGTTGAGCCGGCTACGCCTGTTGGTACCGATGGTGACCTCGATGGTGCCTCCAATGGTACCACGGATCCAAAGGCAAAGCCTATGGCAGGAAAGCATGCTTCGAGCGAGTCAGGCGGCGAAAAAGAATATGAGAATAAGAATGCTTAATAGAAGGTGAGACGTTACACACTTACTTTGCTGATTTTTTTTAAGTCAATATTTATGTTAGTTCTTTAGAAAGTTAGCTTGTTTTTTTTTAAGAGGTTTTTTAATGGAAGTCAAAAGTAACTATATACCGACACCGACACAGAAGACAGCTCACGAAGCTACTGAGCGTTACAAGCTCTTTGGTGGTGCAATGGGAGGCGGTAAGTCTAAATGGTTATGCGAAGAGATTAAAGAGCTCTCTATGCAGTATCCTGGCAATCGTGGTGTAATCTGTCGTTATCACTTGTCTGATTTTAAGAACTCAACTCTAAAGACACTACTTGAATGTATACCAGAATCTATCATAGTTAATCACAATAAAGCTGACAAGACTATAACCCTTGCTAATGGTTCAGAAATCATCTACATGGGTTTATCAGAAGAAGAATCTGTCAGTAAGTTGAAATCAATGGAGATAGGCTGGTTTGGTATTGACGAAGCGTCTGAAGTTCCAAAGACACAGTTTTTGTTGTTTCAATCACGTTTGCGTCGCAAGTTGACTGATGGCTCACATCCTCCGTTCTATGGACTTCTCGCTAGCAATCCCGATGACTGCTGGCTTAAAGACTACTTCTTATTAGGCGAAGGCGGTAGTGATTGCATTTTTATACCGTCGTTACCTAGAGACAATCCGTATCTTCCGGGAGACTACGAGCAACAGTTGCGTAAGACATATCCTGAAGATTGGGTTAAACGTTTTCTTGAAGGTTCATGGGACGACCTGACAGGTGGAGATAAAGTACTTAAGAACGAGTGGGTGCGTGCAGCAGTTAATCGTGAAATAAAAATAGAAGACAAACCTACAGTATCATGCGACGTAGCAAGATTTGGAGACGATGAGATAGTAATACAGTTCGGAAGAGGTAATGCATTACTAGAACAACAGATTTCTTATCAGCAGTCTCTAATGGAAACTGTAGGTCGTATTATAAATGTACGTAAGAAGCATAACGCTAAGATTTTAGTAATTGACGATATAGGTGTTGGTGGAGGAGTAACAGACAGACTTAGAGAAATGAAAGAAAGAGTACTTCCTATTATCGCTGGAGGAAAAGCATTACACGAAGACAAGTATCACAATCTCAAGACAGAGATGTGGTTTTATGCAGCAGAGTTATTTAGAACTGGAGAAGTTTCTATTCTAAACGACCCGATTCTAGTGAGACAACTCAGTGCTGTTAAATATAGTATACGCTCAAATGGCAAATTACAGATAGAGCGTAAAGACGAGACTAAACAAAGACTAGGCAGTTCGCCAGATAGAGCAGATGCTTTTATAATGCTTCTCTGGGGTGCTAAGAACCAGAGAGACCCAGCAAGAGATTTTTCAAGAAAGTATAAAAGAGATTATGAAGATGTTGACCCACGTAATGATTATGGCTGGAATTATTACGACAAATATCCACAAGAGGTAATAAATGGCTAGAGAGATAAACGTAAAAGAACAATCAGAAGATAGAAAGTTAGGAGAAGACTTAAAAGACTTTCTTACTGAACTAAGAAATAGAATAGAAACAGATGATGGTGACCGAGTTAATTGGAAGAATAAAATGGTCACAGCTACCAATCAGCGGTTGGGTGTGAAACGTATAACGAATCGCCCATACCCCGGAGCACCTAACATTCCCTTGCCAGAGACGGACAAGCTTATAAAGAAATCAATCCCAAACCTTGTCCTCTCTGCATGGGCTCCGAAGAAGATGGCTTTAGTTCAGATAGAAGATGGTGTACAAGTTACACCTCAGATGAAAGCTCAAGCTCAGCGTGCTGAACTAGGTCTTAATATGTTGTTACGTAAGAAGATGAACTTGTTTGATAAGTTAGCTATGGCAGCTGACTTCAGTAAGCAGTATGGTCATTGTGTAGCTAGAGTATATGAAGAGTTCAGTTATCGTATAGTTCATAAAGTAATCAATCTAGATGATTTTGCTGATGAAATTATTGACCAGATTAAGAGAGCATCTAAAGAACAGAAGAGAGCTTTTGTAGCACAGCGTTTCAAGCTAGACCCTGAAGATGACGATGATGCTGAGATTATAGATGATGTCATAGTACAGTTTAATAGTGGTAAGAGAGTAATAGAGTTTGATATAGAAGTAGTTACCTCTCTACCCAATATAGACTTTCCTCTTCCAACTAAGATAATAGTACCACCCTTTGCAACTGATATTAACTCATCACCCAGAATAACCTATGAGTACTTTCTAACAAGAGAAGAACTAGAAGCAGAGATGGACAGTGAACGCTTTATAATGAAAGACCTAGATGATATGGAGTTCTCAGATGTCAGAAGAAGTGATGATGATGTTATAGAAAGACAGAAAGCTCGTAATGAAGGTGTAGCTTCAGATTCATCTAAAGGTGAACTATTTAGAATACATGAGGTGCTATGTTGGTATAAACCTAAGAAGAGTGAGATGGCTCGTAAGTGGGTATTTACATTCTTAGCAGATATAGCTGACCCGGAAGATGCACTACTTCAAGATATAGAATTCCCCTATGAGTTTGAAGGTTGGAACTATGAGAAACATGACAATGAATTAAAAGACCCTAGATACTATGACTCAAGAGGGTTACCTGAACAAATACGTGCCGTTCAAGAAATGATGGAACGTTCAGTCAACAACATGCTCATAAGAGATGAGATGAATAACACTCCAATGTGGGAAGTGTTAAACAGTTCAGATATTATGGACGGTCATTTAAGATTCGTTCCGGGTCAGAAAGTACCTGTACAGCAAGTAGGTGCTGAAATAAAGAGACTTAATGAACCTAACACCGTAGACCTTTCTAGTGAAAGAATAATGCAATTACTTAAAGCTACTGCTGAAGAATATGCTTCATCTACTGACCAGCTCTTTAGAAATGCTACCAATAAAGGTGGAGGTAAAACTTTAGGTGAAATACAAGAAGGTGTCAGACAGTCATCTGGACCGGTTACTCTAGAGGTCATCAATTGGAATAACTTCTTATCTAAAGTATATAAGAAAGTATTTGATATATTAGCTGATAGATTAGAGGAACCTCTCTTTGTGCAAGGTGTACAGATTACAAGAGAAGATTTTAACTTCCCAGCAGAAGTAAAGTCAAATGGTACTTTAGAAGTATCAGATTCTATCCTAGCCTCACAGAAGGCATTAGCTCGTATAACAATGGTAGGTCAGTTCATGCAGTTAGGT
>CEPX01194389.1_pt1 | contig 14560 bp, 12 predicted proteins | sample 361361 | NCBI WGS metagenome assembly CEPX01 (sample SAMEA2619974, study PRJEB7988) | marine metagenome | biome: marine biome (ENVO:00000447); feature: mesopelagic zone (ENVO:00000213) & marine oxygen minimum zone (ENVO:01000065); material: "saline water (ENVO:00002010), including plankton... | reverse complement strand
CTAGGAGAGCCTGAATCATGTGGGTGGGATCGAGATCAACGGACCCCGTGGCGCTCAATTCGAGACTCAGATCGATGTCATCGCCCGCGTAATCGCGAATCGAACTCTCCGAGTCGCGAATCAGGTCGTCCAGGTTAAGGACCTGCGGGATGAGCATCTCTTTCCGTGAGAATGCCAAAAGCTGCCCCGTGAGTATGGCTGCGCGTTCGGCCGCTGTCTGAATCTCGCCAATCAACTCGACAGTGCGTTCGTCGACGCCCTCGGTCAACGTGCTCAGGTGGGCGAAGCCAATAATCGCCGTCAGAAGGTTGTTGAAGTCATGGGCGATTCCTCCGGCGAGCCTGCCGACGGTGTCCATCTTGTCGGCTTGGAGGTTTCGACGGGTCAGTCGTTGCTCTTCGGTGACGTCTTTCGCCCCGACTACGACCGCCCGAACGCCGTCGTAATCCACGACGCTCATGACCGAGATGTCTACGAGGGCTACTCTGCCCGCCTGCCCGAGGAGCCTAGCACGGCAGGCCGAAACCGTGGCGCCGGACTCCAGGATGAGACGCAATCTGTCATCGACCATCACACGATCTTCGGGATGGACGAGTTGAGTCAAGAGGGTCCTATCGACGTCTTCAGCGGAAAAAAAGCCCAACGTGGAATAGAACGCCCGGTTTGAAAACACGATGCGATAGTCTGGGTCTCGGCACAGCACAACGCCAAAGGGGATGCTGTAGACGATGCCCCGGAAGTCGATCCTAGGCCCCGTCAACTCGCGTTCCGATTCTTGGCTCTTTTCCGGCCTCAAGCCGATGCTGCGTGTAACTCGATTCCTGCCAGCGTCGAGAACTCCTCAAGGCGTCTCTCCAGGTGGATGACAGCGGATCCGCGGAGGTGAAACGGGCCAGTCGGGCGCCGAGACATCCGGTTTGGGAAACCCGAATGCGGATGTCTCAGCAAGGCCAACATCGATGCCAGAGTTCGGTTTGAGTTAATAACCCATCGGCAAACCGATGTCTACCCCTGGTATCGCCCGATCCATATTCAGATATTAGCAGGACTCCCAAATTCAATCAATTAGTTATTCCAACAATAATAGTTCCAAAATAGTTAATTGAAATTCGCCCTAACGTCTGACGGAGCCCAGCCCGCACGGGAACGTCGCACGTCATTGACCCTCCCAACTCGCGCCCATATAATCATCCGGTGAGTAGCGTATGCACTCTCGTTCAGCCCAGCAGCGTCCTGCTCAGAAGCACAGCATCGAGGTACAAATGGCACTGCAACCCGTGATTCTCGCCGGTGGCTCGGGCACACGCTTGTGGCCGCTGTCTCGCGAGCACTATCCGAAGCAGTTCCTTTCGGTGACAGGCGAACACTCGATGATGCAGGAAACCCTTCTAAGGCTGGACGGGCTCGAGAACCTGGCCCCACCGATAGTCGTCTGCAACGAGGAACATCGCTTTCTCACCGCGGAGCACGCTCGTCAGATCAACAAGACCCCGTCCGATATCATCTTGGAGCCTGCCGGTCGGAACACCGCACCGGCGCTGACGCTGGCGGCGTTGGCCCTCACCTCCGGCGAAACGGCCGACGACGATCCAGTGATGCTGGTCTTGCCCGCCGACGCTGTTATCACCGACGTCGAGGCATTTCAACACTCGGTGGAGGTGGCCGGCAGGCTCGCCGAACAGGGTTGCCTTGTGACATTTGGCGTCGTCCCCACGGCGCCCAAAACGGGTTACGGATACATCAAGTTGGGCGCGCCCCATTCTCCGGAAGATCAGCCGGATGCCGCGAATTCGGCGCCTCACCTGCTCGAAGCGTTCGAAGAAAAGCCCGACGAGGCCAGGGCCCTTGAGATGCTCCGGAGCGGCCAGTACCTGTGGAACAGCGGCATGTTCGTCCTGCGGGCCTCGGTGTGGATAGAGAACATCACGCGGTTCCGGGAAGACATCGTTGAAGCCTGCCGGAGCGCTCACGGCAAAAGCGTTCGCGACGGAGATTTTCTGCGACCGGATGCAGACCTGTTCAATGCCTGCCCATCCGAGTCCATCGACTACGCCGTGATGGAGAAGATCGCGGGCAATCGCGCGACCGATGCCACGACACCGGTGGTCGTTCCGTTGGACGCGGGTTGGTCGGACGTCGGCGCTTGGTCGGCGTTGCTCGAGGTGAGCGACAGCGATTCCAGCGGCAACGTAGTTCGAGGGGACGTCTACGCCAGCGGCATGAGCAACTCGCTTCTCATTGGTCAGCATCGTCTGCTGGCGGCGGTCGGTCTCGACAACGTGATCGTCGTCGAGACCGCCGATGCGGTCCTTGTCGCCCACCACGACGTTGTCGAAGAGGTGAAAGATCTTGTCGCCCGACTCAAAGAGTTGGGCCGGCCCGAACAGGAAAACCACCTGAAGGTCCACCGACCATGGGGAACTTACGAGATGCTGGATTCGGGGTCAGGCTTTCAGGTCAAGAGGCTCACGGTCAACCCCGGCGCCGCGCTCTCCCTGCAGATGCATTATCACCGCGCCGAGCACTGGATTGTGGTGCACGGAACCGCGAAAGTCACCAAAGGCGAAGAGGTCTTCCACTTATACGAGAACCAGTCGACCGATGTGCCGTTGGGCACACACCACCGCCTGGAAAATCCGGAGAGCATCCCGCTTGAAATCATCGAGGTCCAATCTGGTTCCTACCTGGACGAGGATGACATCGTTCGCTTCGATGACCGATACAACCGGAAATAGACGCGCCCGATTTCGTCTGTGGTCCTGCGTTAAACGTTGGAGCGGCCGCATCGTCGTCGGCGCCATTTTGCCTTAAGGAGATGCGCATGACCGAATCGTCGTTGCCTGAGTCTGCAATCCCATCTGTACCGCCAAGGATCTTGCTCGGCCCCGGACCAAGCATGGCCAATCCCAGGGTCCTCCAGGCGATGATGCAGCCCATGATCGGGTACCTGGACCCAGACTTCGTTCTGATCATGCAGGAAGTGTCCGATCTGCTCAAACGCGTGTTCAAAACCGAAGACGCCGCAACTTTTGCGCTTTCGGGCACCGGCACCGCCGGCATGCAGGCGGGCATCTCCAGCCTCCTCGAGCCGGGTGACACCGTAATCATGTGCGTCTACGGGTTCTTCTGCGAGCGGATGGTGGACATGGCAGAGCGAGTCGGCGCCAACGTGGTCCCCCTTCGCGCCGACTGGGGACAGCCATTCCCGCCGAAGATGCTGCAAGAGGCGCTCGAAAAGCATGGCGACGTCAAGCTGGTAACCGCAATTCATGCGGAGACTTCCACGGGGATAAACCAGCCGCTGACCAAGCTCTCGAAACTGGCCAAAAAGCACGACGCCCTGTTCATGGTGGATGCCGTAACGTCTCTCGGCGGCAATCCGATGGAGTTTGACGAGTGGGGCATCGACTATTGTTACAGCGCGACCCAAAAGTGCCTCGGCACCCCTCCGGGTTTATCGCCGGTGGCGTTGAGCCCCAAAGCCCTTCAATCCATCAAAGACCGAAAGACCAAACCTGCGTCGTGGTACCTGGATTTGGCCCTCAACGCCAACTACTGGGGATTCGACAGGGTCTACCATCACACGGCGCCCGTCAGCATGATTCTCGCCCTCCGCGAAGGCCTGCGAGTCGTGCTCGAAGAAGGCCTCGACGACAGGTATGCCAGGCACGAGAAGAACGCCCAGGCGTTGCGAGCCGGCTTGGCGGCCCTGAACCTGGACCTGGTGGCGCCCGACGGCTATCGCCTCCCGCAGATAACCCCGGTCTGGGTCCCGCATGGCGTCGATGACGCGACGGTCAGGACGGTGCTTCTTCGAGAGCACAGCATCGAGATCGGCGGCGGCCTGGGAGCGTTCGCGGGCAAGGCCTGGCGCATCGGGCTGATGGGTGATTCCAGCCGCCCCGAATACGTGCTGGCGGTCCTGTCGGCTCTGGAAGGCATCCTTCCTCGAGTTGGATTCGAGGTTGCTATAGGCGCCGCGGTCGCCGCAGCAAGCGAAGCGTTGGCCGAAGACTAGGCGAGGCGCCGGTCCCGCGTGGCTCCACAAAGCAGCGATTTCAGCCAGCAGAGAGGTGCATTAGAATGTACGTCATATTGGCGCCCATCCAGATCAAGCCCGGCTTCAAAGAGCGGTTCATTGAAGAGATGATCGGCGACGCTCGGGGATCGGTAAATGACGAGCCGGGTTGCCTGCGCTTCGACGTGATTCAAGACGGCGCCGACGAGAATCGCATCTGGCTCTACGAGGTCTACGTCGATGCCGACGCCTTCCAAGCCCACTGTGAGGCGCCGCACTTCATAAAGTGGCTCAACGCCGTCGCCGACTGGCGCGAAGACACGCCGCTGCTCGACGCTGGCGAAGCCCACAACATCTGGCCCCCTGACGCCGAGTGGAAATGAGGCCTTGCTGAAAACGGTATAATCAGAACACTGGCATTGAAATTCAGTCGTCGAGCAGATCGTGTACGCGCGAAATGGAGCCCAAGCCCAGATCTCCGAATGCCTCGGCTCGGAATAAGGCTGGGATGACCGAGGGACACATGACATCAGACCACCGGGAATCGATAATGCAGGCGAACTCGCCCGATGAACCCATTTTGCGCGACAAGTTCAGACGACTTGCGAAGACTTGGCGAGACGAAACAGGGATGTACTCGGTGGACGTGAAGAAGATCGCACACCCGGCCTACCGCGAGATCATTGAGCTGGGCGATCAAGCCATCCCTCTTATCCTCGCGGATCTTGAACAGCATGGCGGCCACTGGCATCACGCCCTTGAAGCGATACTCGGCTACAGTCCGATTAAAGGCGACGTAAAAATCAACCTGAGGGAACTGAAGGAACGTTGGCTCGCCTGGGGTCGGGAAAAAGGATACCTTTCTCAGAGTATGTGATTTGGACTCCCAGCGGGAACGATACTTTCCGAACCTGATTCGAGGTCAGTATCAGGACACCAGCTCGGAAGACCCCTTTTACAACTGCATCGCTTGGTCGGTCGGTGACGAATCGCGATGGTGGCAACCATCGGGCAGAGCGGAGCACTACTGGCCACCCGGATTTCCCATCGACGACTATTCCGTCAACACACTCGTGGCTGTTTTCCAGCAATTTGGATTCGAATTGTGCGAAACGGCCGATCTCGATCAAGGCTATGAGAAAATAGCTGTCTACGCGTCTCCAGACAGAGACTACGCCCATACCGCGCGGCAACTGGTCGACGGACGATGGGCTAGCAAAATGGGAGAGTGGGAAGACATCGAACACGACACGGTCGATGTCTTGGAAGGCCAGACGTACGGAACCGCGCAGACATTTCTTCATCGCCCGACCGATGGCGAGTAGCCGACCACCGAATCGACCTACACCCGCGCCAGCTCTCGTTGCATCTGGGCCAAGCCCATGGGGCCGAGGTCCAGCGCTCGGGTGTGGAACTCTTTCAGATCGAACGCCGCGCCCTGGCACTCCTTGGCTGCGGCTCTGGCGTCGAGCCAGGCCCGTTCACCGACCTTGTAGCTGATCGCCTGGCCGGGCAGTCCCAGGTATCGGCTGATCTCACTGGCCACGAAGTCCGGAGGGAAGTGGCTCTTCAGGTTGATGAACTCCAGCCCGAGGTCCGGCGTCCAGGTCTCACCGGGATGGAAGCTCTGCCCGGTCGGGATCGCCAGCTCTAGGTGCATTCCGATGTCCAAGATGACCCGCACGCTCCTCAGCGCCTGCGCTCGCAGCATGCCGAGGTAGTAATCAGGGTTCTCCAGGTAGCCCAACTCGGCCATGAGGCGTTCCGCGTACAGCCCCCAACCCTCGACGTATCCGGAAGACCCGCCCATGAGCCGTTGAAACCGTGAGAGCTCCGTAGACAGGTGGTTCGTCGTCGCAAGCTGGAAGTGGTGGCCGGGCACACCCTCGTGGTAGGCAATCGAGACCTCTCCCCACAGCGGGAACCGCGTCTTGCCGCCGGTGGGATACCAGGTTCGCCCAGGACGGCTGAAATCTTCTGACGGCGGCGTGTAGTACATCGCCAGCGCCCCGCCGGGAGGAGCGATCAGCGCTTCGATTCGCTTTACCGGTTCAGCGATGTCGAAATGGACGCCGTTGAGTTCGGCGATGGTGTGGTCCTGGAGGTCTTGCATCCATTGCCTGAACTCGTTCTCGCCGTCGACGGCGCGAGCCGGGTCCGTTTCCAGCAGTTCCTTGGCGGCCGCGACTCCGCCTCCGGGCAGAATTCGCTCGGCGGTCGCGGCCATCTCCTCCTCGACCCACGCGAGCTGCTCCCAACCCCAGGCGTAGGTCTGACGGAGGTCCAGATCCACCCCGTTGTAGACGCGGGCCGACAGCGCATAGCGGTCCGCGCCCACGGCGTCGCGCTCCGCGGAACCGGGCACGTACGTCTCTCGGAGATAGCGAGCGGTCGCGGCCATCGCGTTGTTGGCCGATGCCATGCCGTTCGCCAATTCGCGGCGCAACGGCTCCGACGACACGTCGGATTGGTCGTATGCGTCAAGAAGTCCCTGGAAGAAGGAAGGTTGCCCCGCGATCTTTCCGCTCCAGACATCGCACTGATCGGCCGTCTCCGATGCTTGCCGCCTGCTGGCGACCATGCCCTGCCGCAATCCTTCGCCCAGCGTCCGCTGGTAGCTCTCAAGTGTCGTCGGAACAAGCGCCATGCGGGCGGCGATGTTTCGCCAATGTTCCTCGGACTCCCGCGGCATGAAATCGAAGACCATCCGCGTCGAGTGGATCGGGCTGTGGAGGATGCTCAGACCGCGCAGATGCTCACGTGCGTCGAACCTGTCCTGTTGGAGGCGAAGGCTTTCGATCATCATCTCGCACGCGACACGATCGCGCTCGTCCCCGACCGGCGCGGCGCCGAGCTCCGACAGCGTGGCTTTGTCGAGGTCGGCCTCCGCCTGCACGCCGTCGGGTGAATAGTCAGGCATCTCGTGATCGTGTCCCGGAACGCCGAACGCCGTGGCCGCGACCGGGTCCAGAGCGGCAACTTTATCGATGTACTGGTCCGCGATGTCAAATACTCTCGACAAATGTGGCTCCTCGGAATGTGATATTACAGAATGCCTGTGGACGCATTATGCAAGTTTACCACGAACCGACCTCTCGATATGGCGGATGTGACGCACCGCTGGGAGGTCGGACGATTGGGGCGCCATCCGGTCGATTGCACACAATGCCAAAGCCTCGTTCGGCAGGTTCGCTGCGGAAATTCTATCGGTTCGGACAGTCAAAGCGCAGCATTTCGATGCCCAGCAGGATGGTCGTCCTTGGCCGATTCAGATCGTCAGGAAGACTTCAGCGTGAGGGCTCGATGGGTGATAGTATGGCGACAGGCTCCGCATTGCATCCGCCAGGGACAATGTGCATCAACAGCATCGGACCATTCTGACCGGAGAGGCAACACTTTGGCAGCGAATGATTTCAACAGTAGAGTGATGGCGGAGTTTCGGGAGAACGACGGCAAGGTTGGCGGAGGTTTCGAAGGCTCTCCGCTGCTCATATTGACGACCAAAGGGGCGAGGTCAGGCCAGACACGGGAGAATCCGCTGATGTACCTGCCCGACGGCGATCGCATGTTCGTCTTCGCTTCGAAGGCTGGCGGCCCGACGAGCCCAGACTGGTATCACAACCTGGTCGCAAATCCAGACGCATCGGTGGAAGTCGGCGCGGAAACAGTGCAGGTCAAGGCTACGGTCCTCACGGCAGACGAGCGCGACTCGGTCTACGCCAAGCAAGCCGCCCTGTATCCCCAGTTCGCCGAATACCAGGCCAAGACGACGAGAACCATCCCGGTTGTGGCCCTGGATCGGTGACTGCATCGCGCTGTTGCCGGCGTCGCTGCCAAGGGCGTGGCGCACGCACTCCGTGACCATCGTCGTTGCCGATCGACGAGGGTCCGGTTCCACGTGCGGTACAATCGTCGTTACGGATTCCATTCACGACACCAGGAGAACCCCATGGAAAAGCGGATACTCGGACGCACCGGACACGACAGCACCGTCGTCACATTCGGCACAGCCAGCCTCGGACGTGTCACGCAAGAGGCTGCCGACAAGGCCACCCGGACGATGCTTGACCATGGCGTCAACCACGTCGACATCGCTCCGAGCTACGGCCAGGCGATGGAGCGACTGGCATCCTGGATGCCTGACATCCGAGATCAGGTATTCCTGGGCTCTAAAACCAACAAGCGAACGAAGTCCGAAGCCTGGGACGATGTGAAGAGCATCCTCCGGCGTCTGAACGCGGAGTCTTTCGACCTCTTCCAGCTACACGGCGTCAACACGATGGAGCTTCTCGACCAGGTTACCGCGCCGGGCGGAGCGCTCGAGACGCTCGTCGAGATGCGCGACCAGGGGCTCACCAAGTGGCTTGGCATCACCGGTCATGGTCCGCATGCTCCGAGCGTGCAACTCGAGGCGCTGCGTCGGTTCGACTTCGACACGGTCATGTTTCCGCTGAACGCCGCCATGCACCGCGATCCCAGCTACCGCCGCGACGCCGAGGCGCTGCTGGAGCAGGCTAACGCGAAGAACCTGGGAATACAGACCATCAAGATGATCGCACGGGGCGGGTGGGGCGACAACAAGCGCGACACATCGACGTGGTACGATCCCCACCGCGACCAGAGTGAGATCGACCGCGCCCTGTGGTGGGTGCTCTCACAGCCGATGCACACAGCTCCCAGCGTCGGCGATGTGACGTTGATGCCCAAGGCGTTGGACGCCGCCGAGCGGTTCAGCCGCTTGAGCGCCGATGAGCAGGAAGACGTGATCCGTTCTCAAAGTCCGCCGCTGCCACACCCGGAACTCGCGATCCTGCCGGCTGACTGACAAGGGGCGGGTTGGCTGACCACAATGCCATGAAAGAGCCGACCCTGGAAGGTTGAGCCGGCCCACGTTGTCATTCTGAACCCGCAGGTGAAGAATCTGGCTCAGCGCGATTCATTGCCACTCGCTGGGCTTATTCGATAACACCGCCCCAAACTACTTGGCTCGAGTCGCGTGCTCGTGACACATGAGAGGTTCTGACATGGAATATGGAGTCCATCTGCCCCTGATCGGCTTCGACGACACACCCGTGACGTTGCAGCGCTTGCAGTCGTTCACCGAAACCGTTGAACGGCTTGGCTTCCGGACGCTTTGCGCTAACGACCACCTCGTGTTCGCGAAACCGTGGTTCGACGGGCCGACGGCGCTGGCTTCGGTGCTCGACAGATCGGGCGACATGACGTTGGCCACCACCGTATCGATACCTGTCGTTCGCGGCCCGGCGGCGATGGCTAAAACCCTGGCGGCGATCGACATACTTTCGGGCGGGCGGTTGATCGCGGGGATCGGCCCGGGCTCGTCCGCGTTGGACTACGAGATAGTCGGAGTTCCGTTCGAGGAGCGTTGGAAACGAGTGGACGAGTCGGTGCTGGCTATGCGGGCCTACTGGCGCCAGGGCAGCCCGCCTTTCGAAGGCGATTTCTATTCGACGAATGAGGTCGATCTGGCGCCCCATCCGCATGGAGACTCCGGCATTCCGATGTGGATCGGGAGTTGGGGGTCGGCGGTGGGACTCCGGCGGGCCGCTCGACTGGGCGACGGTTGGCTGGCGTCCGGATACAACACAACCCCGACCGTCTTCGGCGAAGCCTGGGTTCGGCTCGGCCAGATCCTCGAAGACTCAGGAAAAGATCCCAGCGCGTTCCCCAACGCAATCGCCTCGATGTTCTACTACGTCACCGAAGACCGGGACGAGGCGCGTCGGACACTGACCGAGGTGGTCGGGACCGCGATCAACCGGCCGATCGAAGAACTGGCGGAGCGCCTTCCCATCGGACCGGCACAGGAGTGCGCCGAGAAACTCGCCGCCTACGAAGCCGCAGGGGCGCAACGCATATACATGTGGCCCGTGGCCGACGAGTTGAATCAGCTCGAGACGTTCTGGGACAGGGTTGTACCGTTGGTGTGAACGCCGTCGCGAAAAGCGTGGCGCTTGGAAACGTGACCGTCTCCCACTTTGTGGTAAACAGTTTACGTGGACGCGACTGTGTCTCGCCATTCTGAGCCAGCAGGCGAAGAATCTCGCCGATTGACACACGCGGTCGCTCCCCCGGCACCAGATGCTTCGCTTCGGTCAGCATGGCGATTGCCAACGAACAAAGTATTCACTTGATGACCATCTGGGAGTCGCGGCGGATCGAACGACGGCGTCTCAGCCGTCTCCGGTACACCGCCTCATGATTAGGCGACGGTCGGATACGCGAGCGGCCTCGGTGTACCCCGCGCGACCGAACGCGTTGGTGAATCCCATGAACGCCTCGGTGCCCCCCGGACGTCGCGTTTTCGTGGACTCATACGGATAGCCTTCGACGATATCGGAGCCGTTCTCGGCAGCGAATTCGAACGCGGCTTCCAGCAACGACGCCGTCAGTCCTTGGCCTCGATATGGTCGCGCTATGAACATGCAGACAACCGACCAAACCGGCTTGTCGTCGACGCGCTTCAGCGTGGTTGACCGCTCCAGGGCGCCGAAATCTTCTCTTGGCCCGACCGAACACCACGCGGCGGGCTCGCCGTCGACGTAAGCCAGCAAACCCGGCACGGCCCCTGAGTCGATCAGCGCTTTGAGCGCCTGCTTGTTGCCCGCGCCTTTGTTCGGGGATTGGCGGGCGAACTCGGCCCGCGTGACCCTCCACCACATGCACCAGCAGCCGCTGAACGCGCCGCTAGCGCCGAACAAGCTTTCGAGGTCCGCCCACCGGTCCGGAGTGAGAGGGAGGACATCGAGGCGTGCCTGCGTCTCCGTCATATGACCCCTCCGGACTTCAGCGCCGCGATCTCGGCGGAGCCCATATCGAGCAGCGATGACAGGACGTCTTCCGAGTGTTCGCCGAGGAGTGGGGGCGGCTTGATTTCGAGCTCGTTGGATTCGATCTTGATCGGGCAACCGATGATCTTGTAGTCGCCACGAGCCGGATCGTGCATGTCGATGATCATCTCGCGGGCTTTCAGGTGCTCGTCGCCGAACACTTCGAGCGTGTCCTGGACTGCGCCGACGGGGATGCCGAGCTTCGCCAGAATGTCCATGATCTCGTGCTTGGTTTTCGTCATGGTCCAGGACGTGACGATCTCTTCGACCTCGACCGCGTTTTCGATCCGTGTCTCGTTTGTGGCAAAACGCTCGTCGCCAACGAGTTCGGCGCGACCCGCCAGCGCCAAAACGCTGTCCCAGCCGTCGCCGGCCAACACGAGCGCCACGTAGTCGTTTGGACCGCCTGGAGCGCACGGGTACACGAACGGCGGTCCGCCCCACACACGGTTGCCCACTCGTGGCACAGGCTCGTGGGTATTGAGCGTGTCGATCATTCGGATTCGCATCAGATTGACGATGGCGTCTTGCATGGATATCTCGACGCGTTGGGCCTCGCCGGTGTTGTCTCGCTGACGCAGCGCCGCCAGCATTCCGATGGCGGCGTGGAGCCCCGAGCCGGAGTCGCCCACGCCAGGCGCGACGAACTGCGGTGAGCCGCCCGCCTCGCCGTTGGCGCTCATCGCGCCGCCCATTGCCTGGGCGATGTGCTCGAAGCACTTGATCGACGCGTTGGGGCCGTACGTGCCGTATCCCTTGATGGTGCAGTAGACGATCTTCGGGTTGGCCTCGCGCAAGACGTCGTACCCCAGGCCGAACCGCTCCATCTGGCCGGGGCCGTAGTTCTCGACAACGACGTCGGACAGCGCGACGAGCTTGATCAGCGCTTCACGTCCCGCGTCGGCGCGCAGATCCAGGCAGATGCTGCGCTTGTTGGCGTTGAACACGATGAAGTAGAAACTGTCGACGTCGGGGTCGACGGCTCGTTCCGTGCGTGTCCGGTCGCCGACGCCCGGCTGCTCCACTTTGATCACGTCCGCGCCCATCCACGCCAGAAGCTGAGTGCATGACGGCCCGGCCTGCACCTGGGTTAGGTCAAGGATTCTCACACCGTCCAGTGGGCTGCTCATGCATCGACTCCTTATTCGTGTGCCAGATGCTCCGAGCACCGGCAAATGCAAAGGGCACGCGGGCGATCTGTTAGCGCGCGTGCCCTCTGTGATGTTGCTTGCGCAGATTCTCGAGGCGGCCGCCTACCTGCCGAACAGGGCGGCGATGCGCTCGCCGACGATCTTGTCCTGCCCTTCGCGCAGCCCGAACCCGTGAATCACGATGTCCGACTCGCCCTCACGCACCCTGGTCCACACGGGTGGGTCGCCGGCCTTGAGCTTGTCGACGACTTCCTGAGCGGTCATGCCCGCTACCGTTGGATCGACGCTGATCTGCACGCCGAACGGTTGGTGTCCGATCACGTTGTCGAGCATCGTGACGGTTAGGCCGGGAATGCCCTGGAGCGGTCCCATTACCGCCTGACACTGCTGCTCGATCGTGGCGAGTCGTTCCTCGTGATTCATGGTGAACCAACGGCGAGTTGCGGCCACGGCGCCCATAATCTCCTGACGGTCGATCTTCTGCGGCCTGCCGACGCCGCGAATCCGACGTCCCTCATAGCCCACGAACGACTGGTAAGAGAGCTTGCGAATCAGGTCCTCACTGCCCAGCGCGAGTCCCGTGGACTGGGGAGCGCCCATGTACTTGGCGGCGATGCACTGGAAGTCCGCGCCCATGCGCACGTATTTGCCGAAGTTCTCCAGCGGGTAGATCTGCCCCGCCGCGTCCACTGTGACGAGCACGCCCTTCGCGTGGGCGATCTCGATAGTGTCTTCGAGGGACAACGCCTTCGGGTCGGGCGTCTGTTCGACCATGTAGTAGTGAACCGCCGCCGTATTGGGGCCGATCGCGTTCTCGAGATCCTCGCGGGTCGTCTCGTCGTCGGAGCCGAAGTCGACGAGCTTGGCGCCCGCCAATTCCAGGCATCGGTCGTACCAGTACCGGTGCCTGCGCTGAATCAGTATCTCGTTCTTCATGCCCGTGGTGTCGGGGAGCTGCTGGATCCGGTCGTCGTCGTCGCCGGCCATGATCGCCGCAGTCGCCAGGGTCAGGGCCGAGCCCGCGCCGGACGTGATGTACGCTGCAGGCACGTCGATCATGTCGGCCAGCCATTTGCCTGCCTTCTCCTCGAGCTCCATCAGCGGGATATAGGCCACGTCGGCCGCTTCCATCGCCTCCTTGACCTCGGGCAACGGGGTCGAGCCGCCAAGCATCGTCACGCTGCCGATAGCGTTGATTATGGGAGTAGCGCCGATCTGTTTGTAGATCTGTCCGAAGGTGGTGTCTGCCATTCGTCACTCCTTGCAAGTCAATCGCTTGGCGTTTCGGGAACCGGGCATCGCGTTGGCGATACGTGGCTGATATGCTACTCGAACTGGAGACCCATCACAACAGCCGGCCCCGTGACCATCGGTTTGCTGTCTGCGAGGGCGCCGGCCATCGATGGTGCCAGAGCGCGGCTGGATCGGTCGATGGCGTCGCTTTGCCGCAGGGTCAGGCGCTCAGGTTATTGTTGGCAGTATCTCGAGAGACATGTCGCCAGACCATCGCACAACAAGAAACGCCCCGGGGATTTGGCGGGACCCCGGGGCGCAATGAGTGACTCACGGTGCGGCTAGAAGTTGAAGTCGGTGACGTCCTTGCCGTCGGCGATGGTGACGAGCTTGCGAACTTCGAGGTATCCCTGTCCTTGGGCGATCACCTCGATGACGCCGTCAGGCAAACCTCGAAGTGCAAACGTGCCGTCGCTGTTGGTCGAGTCCCAGGCCAACTGGCCGCTGTCCACGGGTCCGGCGGAGAGGTCCATGCCGGAGATCGGCTGTCCGGTGGCCGCGTCGGTGATTCTGCCGGAGATGCTCGCGCCGCGCGTCATGGCGATGTCTACGCTTCCGACCGTTCCGGTTCCGTTGACGCTGATCAGGCCAGCGCCGTCAGACGAATGCCCGCCGCCGTAGTATTGGCGGATGTAGCCGGCGCCGTCAGCATACGCTTTGACTCGGTAATTGCCCGGAGCGACGCCCGTCAGCTTGTACCATCCCTGGGAGTCGGTGTTGCCGTTCACGCCACCGTAGCCTTGGAATGAGGTCGCCTCGATCCAGGCGTCTGCTACGGGAACGCCGGTCTTGGCGTCGACGATGCGGCCGGCGATGGCGCCGCCGAGAACCATCTCGAAGTCGATGTCTTCGATGGTCTCGGTTCCGACTATGGTGAACCTGGCAGCGGCATCCCAAGACTTTTCCGCCTCGTAGTATTGCTCGATGTACCCGGAACGACGCGCATCGACACGGATGCGATATGACCCTGCCGCGAGTCCCTCCATGGTGAACGTGCCGTTGCCGTCAGTTCCGACATACACGTTGACACCATCGCCATTGACGGACTCGGCCCCGACCTCGGCGTCGATGATTGGCTTGCCAGTTGCGGCGTTAACGACAGTCCCCGAGATAGTTCCGCCTCGCCCGAGCTCGAAGTCGGCGCTCATGGTCGATCCAGAATTTGTCAACCGCAGGTTCACTCTCTCACCGATGTGACGTTGACTCCACACTTCCACGGTGACGATCCCCGCAGGCAACCCGGTCAG
>CEPX01196243.1_pt1 | contig 14571 bp, 17 predicted proteins | sample 361361 | NCBI WGS metagenome assembly CEPX01 (sample SAMEA2619974, study PRJEB7988) | marine metagenome | biome: marine biome (ENVO:00000447); feature: mesopelagic zone (ENVO:00000213) & marine oxygen minimum zone (ENVO:01000065); material: "saline water (ENVO:00002010), including plankton... | reverse complement strand
GACAGGCCTCTGTAGTCCATGCCCGCCAGCGGCTGTCTGGGTTTGGTCGTCTAGGTGTAGATCGATGTTTGCGATCATAGATTTTACCCACAGAAACTACTTGGTAGAACCTTTCTAGGATAGCCCTGTTCTTGGTGCTCTGGCTCACTTCCATGCTAACACGTCTTTTATTCCAAAGGGCCTCATGCCAGATACTACCATCCCCGCCGAACAGCCCAGCCGCCCATGCAAGTTCCTCGGTAGGGCTTGGAATATGTTGTTCGCGGGGTATAGTTATTTGGGCTTCTGGATGGTCCTTTATGAGTTTCTGTATTGCAGTTAGTGCTTGTTGTCGCTTTTCTAGGTCTAACCACGGCCAAATCAAGTTTAGGGCTTTACTGCTGTTGTGATTGCCACGCAACCTCCAAGCCACGCTAGCACGATGATTGTCTTTGGCGTGTCTGTGGTGTCCCACCTTGCCTAGACCCAGAGCGTTCTGAAATCTGTCTACTAGCTGTCGATTATCTGTTATTTGAGACATAGCCATAGAAACAGCCTGTTTGTGTCTGTCATAATAGCTAGATCCCTCTGCCCCAAACAACCCTGCTGCCCATGCTAGTTCTTCTGTGTTTTTCATAGTTAGAGGCTGCCACAAGATCTAGTGTTTGTCAACCCCCCACACATGGTTACTGGTAATCAGTCTATACGGACCGGAAACCAGTAAAGTAATGGCTAGGTACTTGACAACCGAGAACTTGTCCTCTAGGCTTATCCTCAGCCCCCTGGTGGGACTTTCGGAGGCCGTGTTCCAAGGCACCGCAGATCGACCTAGCAGCATTATAACCAACGACTCAGTAGAGGTCCACGTCACCGAGGAGGGCAAGGAAGGAGAGACCATTATCTCCATCTGCCCCAATCCGTGGATCAGTGGCACCAGGGCGGCTGCCTACTTTGGCCCTGTTGCTGTTGAGGACCACTGCCCTACCGTAGAGGGCTTCGAGGAGCTGTACTGGTCCGTCTGCCGGGAGCTGGCCGGTAAGGCCTACCTGCTAGAGGCCACCCACGTGGTGGGGACTGAGTTCGAAGCCAGCCCCTTTGAGGTAGTGGACGATAAGGTTGTTATACTTCTCCGGGCCTGGGGGACGATGGCCAAGCTGGAGCCGCTGTTTGGGTGAGGGGTTGACGCTACAGTTTGAATGTGTAGGATTCTAGTCTATGAAGAAAACCATCCTAGATCTCTGTGGGGGCACGGGCGCTTGGTCTAAACCCTATGCTGATGCTGGTTACCAATTCCATATTGTAGACCTCCCACAGGATGTGAGGCTGTTGGAGAGAATAGACAACGTACATAGTATCCTCGCTGCCCCACCCTGTACTCATCTATCCGGCAGTGGCGCTCGTTGGTGGGAGGGTAAGGGGGAGGAAGCCCTACTTGAGGCGCTGTCAGTAGTAGATGCTTGCCTGAGAGTAATCCAAGTCTGTCGGCCTCAGTGGTGGGCGCTGGAGAACCCAGTTGGTCGGCTCTCACGCTACCTTGGCAAACCAGCCATGTATTTCAATCCTTGTGACTACGGAGACCCCTATACCAAGAAGACTTGCCTGTGGGGAAACTTTACACCCCCAGTAAAGAACCCAGTTGAACCAACAGAAGGATCTAAACTACATAGGCTCCCACCGGGGCCAGACCGTTGGAGGCTACGTAGTGTTACACCCGCTGGATTTGCAAAAGCATTCTTTGAGGCCAACCCTTGAGTAAGCCGGTAGTGATCGTGTTCGACATAGAAACAACCTCACTCGGAGCCGACATGGGCTACTGCCTGGCCATCGGCTGGCGGGAGCTAGGCAAGAAGCGAGTCCACTGCCCCACGGTGCTGGACTTCAAGACCTATGACACAGACGTCACCAATGACAAGGAGCTAGTAGAATATGGGTGTAGTGAGTTGGCTAAGGCGGATGTGCTGGTGGGCCACTACAGCACGAAGTTCGATTACCCATTCCTCCAAGCTAGATTGCTTTACCACGATCTGCCACCAATGCCACCGATTCCGCACGTAGACACCTGGCGACTCGCGCGATATAAAATGCGGCTGCAATCCAACGGCCTCGACAACGTCTCCAAGTTCTTTGAGTGCAAGGACAGAAAAACACCACTGGCGAAGAGTGTCTGGCGCCGTGCCCAAGCAGGCTACCCAGACGCAATAGAATATGTGAAGCAGCACTGTATTGCTGACGTCAAAGTCACAGAAGAGGTGTATGAAAAGACAAAGGTGCTCTCCACTACCCACCCGAACCTCAACCTAGTAAACGACCGCCCTGACAGTTGTCCAATCTGCAGTGGTGGCCCTATGCAGAAGCGAGGGTTCAACATAGCTCGTACAGGCAAAAAGCAACGCTATCAGTGCGGGGCATGCTTCGGTTGGTCCAGCGGGCCCCCTATCAGGTCCTCTAACATAACTATCCGATGATCTTCGCCTACGCAGATCCACCCTACATTGGCCAAGCCAAGAAGCACTACGACAGTGAGGAGGTAGACCACAAAGAGTTACTCAGAGAACTTACTGGTGGTCTCTACGGCGGCTGGGCCCTATCTTGCTCTTCACCTTCCCTACAAGAGATACTAGCCCTATGCCCTACGGATGTCCGAGTCGGTGCATGGGTAAAGCCATTCTGCTCCTTCAAAGCAAACGTCAATCCTGCCTATGCTTGGGGACCAGTGATCTTCTGGGGCGGCAAGAAGCGTACCAGAGAACAGCCTACAATGCGTGACTGGGTCAGTGAAAACATAACTCTAAAGCGTGGACTCTCAGGTGCCAAACCAGACAAGTTCTCCTTTTGGGTGTTCTCCTGTTTGGGCGCTGGGGAAGGCGATAGGCTGATAGATATGTTCCCCGGAACTGGAGCTGTAGAGCAAGCATGGGACATATACCGCGACAAGCAAGAAGAATGCGAGGAAACAGTAATGCTTTATGGGCCAAAGGCTAAGAGATAGTGTGCCAAAAGCCCGAAACAGAAAACAACGTGTTACCCAAGTCGCAAAGTGGCTCCACTACCACTATCCCTGCAAATACAAGGTCACAGTCAAGTGGGTCCGCCAGATCCCGAACGGTGCCCACCCCGCTGGAGACTACGCAGAGGTTATCTTTCCGAGCACAATTATACTTTCCGAACGAGCCTGCCGCGACAGAGTCTTGGCTACGGACTCACTCCTTCACGAGTGGGCACACCTGCTGCGGGGGGAGGGCCATGGTTGGGGCCACGATGATGCCTACTGGAGAATCTTTGGGAACATCTACCGAAGCTACTATGACGGACATGGATGGGAAGCTAGCGGAGAATACTAATGACTGACTCCCCATCCAAAGCCCTACAGAAGCGCTCTCTAGCCTTTGAGTACATCGGCCTGAACAAGTCCATCCGTGGCATGGCTAACAGCCACGGTATCACCTATAGCGCCATGTATCAGCAGCTCCGCACCCCCGAGATGCAGGAAGTCATAGCCGATATCGGACGGCAGATTGAGATGCGCCGTGAGGATGTAGTGCTGTTCATGCAGCTCAATGGGCCAGAGTACATTCAAGAGATGCACAATCTTGCAATGGGTGATGGCCGCGACAAGATGCAAGCCCTCAACTTCTTCCTATCCCGACTCCACCCAGTCAAGGAGGAGGCCCAGCAGATAGAGCACAAACTAACCGGCGAGGTAGCCGAGCAGTTCGCAGGCGCCATGTCGTCCCTCCAGGGGGTGCTAGACAAGCTCCCAGCTAAAGGAAGTATCCACAATGACGTCCACCTTCTATCAGGAGAGGATGCTCTACCTCAACCCGATAGTCTCGACGCGGATTATGTTGACACTACCACTGAGTGACGCTGCTTGGCTCTTGGAGCTGGCAGACGCTCTAGAAGACGCCATTGACGAAGCTGAAGAAGACGACGTTTACATTACCAAAGACTTAGCTGAACAGATAAGCAAACACCTAAAGATCATTGTCCGCGACGGAACTACCAACACCCCTAACTGACCTGTCCCAAGGTGCCAGCCCCCTCGACTATGGCTCCCAAGACCTATCCCGTATCCGCACCGCCCTAGACGGTAGCCTGTTCCTATTCTGTCGGTTTATCTTCAACTACCAGGACCTCTCCCCTACCCTCCATGGTGCTCTGTGTCAGTATATCGAAGAGTGGGGCCACAACGATGACTTCAAGCGGATAATGACCCAGATCCCCCGCGAATTTTTCAAAACTAGCGTGGGGACCCGCGCTAACGCTCTCTGGCAAATCACCAAAGAGCCCAGTAAGCCTGTAGCTATCTTCAATGAGAGGGATACGAATGCCAAGAAGTGGCTCAAGTCAATCAGAGACGTGGTGCAGAGTAACCTTCTCTTCCAGCAAGTCTACAGAGACCTACTCCCTCCAGGCATCGCCAAAGAAGATAGTCGTTCTACACCACGATGGTGGAAGTGGTCAGACGAACAACTGGACTTTGAGGGGCGTGACATCGGAGAGCCGGAGGCTTCGATCTCTGCTCACGGAATTGAAGCTGCTACCACGGGAGGTCACTGGCCCAAGCTCATCCTCGACGACCTTATCTCCGTAAAACACAAACAATCCGAGCCCGAAATGGAGCGTGCCCGTGAGTGGGTCCGTAACCATGTCTACCTGATGCGCCCCGCTGAGCTAGGTCTAGCCTATGTCAACTGCACCCCCTGGACCTTCCATGACATCTACCGTATGATGCTATCGGATTTTGAATACAAACTCTATCGAAGGCATGCGTTGGAGATGTCAGACGGTACACCTAGCCTAGCTGGAGATTCCATTTTCCCCACAAAGCTAACTACAACGAAACTCCGTAGTATGTACCACCGAGATCCGTTCACTTTCAACTGCCTACCTGCGAGTTCGCGGATCACACTAACAGACTGGACACACAAACGTATTGATGAAGTTCAGATAGGTGATTCTGTTGTGGGGTTTGCTCCAGGTAAAAATGTCCAGAAGCACCTACTTCAGCCCACTGTGGTAACAGGGATCGCTTCCACTACGGCTCCAGTCTATAGATACATTCTTGAGGACGGTAAATCTGTTTGTTGCACAGAGGACCATAAGTGGTACCGAAAGCACAATGCAGGAACAGGAGGAAGATACACTCCTCTAGGATCTCTGAGACATAAAAACGGCAAGACCATTATCCGTGTGATAGATATAGCCGATCCATCTGATCTGAGTCCAGAAGAGACTAGATCGGCTGATTGGTTAGCAGGACTATTTGACGGCGAAGGGTGCGTAACGGCGGGAACAAGTCAGAAATATAGCGGCACACTCTCCATTGTGCAGAGTGAAACCCGTAATCCTGAGATATGTACCGCCCTTCGCCATCACCTTACCCACCTAAAGTTCTCCTTTAGCGAGGTAGTAAACAAAGCAAGCAACTGTATACAGTTCAATCTGCTCAATGGTCGTAAGGGGAGGTATAGATTCCTAGCGCTTTGCTGCCCCCATGCAGCACACAAGATCATACCAAGTCTATACTGCCATCAGTTTGGTACGCGGGTAAAGGTTATCTCTCGTGAACTCTTGGGCACACAGAAAGTCTTTGCTTTAGAGACTGAAACAGGAAACTATATAGCTGAGGGCTACGCAAGCGCCAACAGCCAAATGATGTGTCATCCCCAGCCAGGCCGTGAAATGCACTTCCGGGCCGACTGGAAGCGCCACGGCACCGTAGACTGGTCCAACCCCGAGAACCCAAAGTTCATCATCAACCACAAGGACTACGACCCCTCTATAGGCTGGGAAGGTGAGGGAGAGCCTAACCCACCCATCGTGGTCCCCCTGAACCAGATGACCATAACCGGCATCCTAGACCCAGCCCCCAGTGAGAATACCGAGAAGCGCCAATCCCCTAACGCCCGGAATGGCCTCCTAGTAGAGGGACTAGACGCCTGGGGACGCCGCTACATCCTCGAAGCCTTTGCCTTCCGAGCTGGCTACAGGTCCGTCATAGACAAACTCTTCGAACTAGCCCAGAAGTGGGGATTCAACACCTGGATGGTGGAGGAAGTGGTATTCAGCAACGTCTACCGCCACTGGATACAGGATGACCAGCGCATCGGGGGCAAACACGAGAACGAATATTTGAGATGTGTGGCTGTCGAACCGGGAAAACGTAACAAAGACACTAGGATAATGGACAAGGCCCCCGGCTGGCAGCAGGGCCGGTACTATCTCAATGAGCAGGGATGTGAGGCGTTTGAGCAGGAATTTGATGAGTACCCTTCGGGGTTGACAAAAGACCTCCTAGATGCTATGGGTTATGATCATAAAATGCACAAGCCCGAGTCTGCTAGGGAGCTGTCCCAGAGAAGGCTACAGGATGGGGGGTTTGGGAGCGGGACTAAAGACCCTATTACGGGCTACCTTGTGCCATTTGTTCTATTTCTAGGGGGGGTTGCTCAGTGCTTTGCGTCATTCGTATGAAGTATGATCTACTGGTGCGGATAGATTCCCAGAACCAAAAGTGGCTATCCGAGTGGAGTTGGTGTGGCAATAGGAAAGAGCCAAATTATCACTACGCCTGCAGATCAATCAATGGTGGTAAGAAGCACATCTATATGCACAGAGCTGTACTAGAGAAGAAGTTGGGTAGGGCTCTGAAGGAAGGAGAGGGGTGTAACCATATCAACGGAGACACTCTAGACAACAGAGAAGAAAACCTAAGGCTAGCTACGCGGGGACAGCAAAGACAAAACTCTGCGAAACGCAAGAACAGTCTCTCTAAGTATAAAGGCATTACCAAACGTGGTCCAAGCTACGCTGGTGGTCCACAGCGCACTAAGCCATGGAATGCTCGAATCTGTGTAGATTACCGTGAAATCTCTTTAGGTTATTACAGCACAGAGATAGAAGCAGCCAGAGCCTATAATGAAGCAGCTTCTTCGGTGTTCGGTGAGTTTGCGAGACTAAACCAGATCTAATGGACCACTCCCTCTACGACAAAGAGCCCACCCTCGTAGCCTACCTCCCTCAGGACCGCTACAACGAACTCTACTACCTGATGGACAAGCTAGCCAACGACGAAGTGACCCGTGAGGAATTCGAGCACCTGTTCCAAGACCTAGTCTTTCCATTCCTACCCCGCATCCCTGACGACTCTGACCATGTGAAGGTAGTGCTGGATAAGCCTAAGGTGCAGGTGATGACACCAAAGTTGGCCTTGTGAATACCTCAACTAGCCTACCTGAAGCGTTCGAGAAGAGACAGCAAACTCCACTTACCAAGCTACATGCAGATAGAATTAATGTACTATTCTCGCCTATCTTCTCCAAAGACTCAATTCTAGCTGACCATAAACCTATTACTAGATGGACAAAGCTAGGCTGGAAGATAGATAGGTGGAGAACAGACTTTGGTATCTGGCTGGGCTCAAAGATCGCTGGATACTCTCTTGAATGACTCAGTCCTCACCACCCCTGCGAACGTGGCTTCGTACCTTGCTAAGGGTTTCGTGGTCATCCAAGCACACGTCCCTGGCAAGTTTGGTGAGCAGTTGGTTCGCATGGAAAGGCCCAGTCAGGACACTGAGCCAAGCACGACAAAAGAAACCACCCCCAAAGGAAGTGACTAATGGAACTAGAGACTTACGACCACATTCCAGCACTGAACGAAATCCTAAGAGGTAACGGCCTACCCGGCTACGTCTACCACTACATCTCCACAGCCAACCAAGGCCTAGCTACCCAGCAGGGCCTCAAGCCCACAGACAAGAACCAACCCTTCCGTGTAGAGGGTCCCAAAGGCTTTGCAGACGTACTGCTAATGGTAATGGGCGACCACATCCAAGGTGCCAGCCCCGCTGCCAGTAAGCAAGACGTCCTAGTTGACACCACCATCTACGAAGACTCAGGTATCCTAACCCCTGACGAGCTAGACGAACTAACCGCAAATGCAGCCAAACCTAACCCAACCGGAGGAGTAACTATCCAAGGCGACGGATCTGGACCCATAGAAACACCTGCTGATGCCGCAGCACGAGTAGAAGGTGAAAAGACACGCAAGAGGGGAAAGCCTACTGCCTAGTTGCTAACACCCGGACAGCCACTAAAATTCAGCCCTGGTGATCTGAAGCGCCTCAGCCGAGGCTGCTTAGCTATCATTGAAGATGCTGAAACCCAGCACTCCCCCCTGCTGGACAATATCCGTACTTGGTGGGAATGGTACGATGCCAAGCCCCTAACCAAGACACGCAACGACCCGTGGGCTAACTCGTCCAATGTTGTGGTACCGCTTATACGCATTCATGCCGATGCAGTCATCAGCCGTAAGTCCAATACGATCTTCGCTGCGAACGACCTCTGGGTAGCCAGAAACCGCAACGAGGCCATCAAGGACTTCGTCAAGCCCACAGTAAACTTCCTCAACTGGGCTGCAGATGACAACGAGTTTGACCTCTTCATGCCTAGCCTCGACTGGTTCACGGAGAGTGTGATACTGGGCACCTCAGTTCTAGCACTAAACTGGGTAGTCCGCAAGAAGCAGATGTTCCTGCCCGGTGAGGGTGGCAAGCCCAAGGCCATCAACGTCGAACTGTCTCGCGGCCCACACTTCGAACAAGTCCCCCGTGAGAGCATCCTCTGGCAGGCTGACCGAGAGCTACAGGACGCAGAGTACGTAATCCGCCAAAGCTGGAAGAGCTGGGGCGATATAGCCCGCATGTCCAACAAAGACCTCTATGGTGAGCTAGCTTGGGACATGGAGGCTGCTGAGAAGATCAAAGGATTCAACCAGTCTGGTACCTCCCGAACTGGGAATATCCGAGAGTCCAAGCTAGCAGCTAGTGGTATGACCCCCACAGGTCCAGAGGCCTACGAGCCCTACGACATGCGGGACGTTTGGATCGAGTGGCCCGTGGTGCGGAGCTTCAACATAGAGCGCCTCCCAGGTGAGCAGAATCCTGACGACCCAGTCCTCCCTCTAGTAGTAACCCTCCACAGAGATACTGGTGAAATACTGCGGGTCATAGCCAAGCCCTACATGATCGCAGGCTGGCCATTCTACGATATCACCTACCGCCGTGAGGGGCGTCGTGCCCACACTGGTGGCCTAGCGAAAATATTAGAGCACATGCAGCGTGCCACCACCACGATGCTCAATCAGTCCATCGACACAATCACCTTGGCCAATAGCGTCCTGGGAGTCACCACAGACCCAAAGATAGCAAACGACAGGTGGGCGCCTAACAAGATGATATTGGCACAATCCAAGGACGACTTCGAACCCATAACCCTCTCCAAGCTCATCCAACCAGACGTCGTAATGATAAACCTCGTCATGGGCTTTGCCGAGCGGGTAACCGGAATCAACGACCCGAACCTCGGCAAGGAAACACGACTAGGTGGCCACCCCAGCCCCGCTACCAGCACTCTGACCCTGTTGAATGAAAGCCGAGAAATTCTCAGGACCAGTCAGAAGGCTGATCGTATGCAGTACGGGAGAATTGCTGAGGACGTCCTCACGCTGTACCAGCAATTTGAAACGGACTCCGACGGTAAGCTGGAGCGGGTGCTGGGGTCTAGGGATGCTGAGATGGCCCAACGGATCATCTTCCCCACAGACCAGACCATCGCCGGCAACATCCAGTTCGACCTACGGGCCATGAGCGACACCCTCAACCCTGAGGAGGAGCGCAACAAGGCCCTCTTCGTCCAACAGGTCACCAGTGACTACTACGCCCGCGTTCTACAAGGGCTACAGGTTGCAATCCAGTCTCTCCAGTTCGCCGAGCACCCAATCGGCCAGAAGCTAGTGGAGGCTTCGCTAAAGAGCATAGAAGCCTTCACCGAGTCCTACAGCCGTGTCCTAGAAAACAGCTCAATAGACGAAGTAGAGAAGTTCGTCTTTGACATCAAGGGAGCAAGCAATGCAAGACAACAAGCCGGAGCCATTAGAGAGTCTGGTGCCTCCGTCGAACAACTCCTTGGAGGCGTGGCACAGGGTGGTCAAGGACCCGCTGTTCCTACAGGTAATGCAGGTCTACCGCTGGCGTCAGGTGGAGCGGCTGTTGGAAGCGGACTCGGATAGGTCCATTGGAGAGATAAAAGGCGTAGTGAGCTTTATAGACAACATAACCAGTGGGGGACTTGACAACTATGCATCAGGTGTGCTAGGATTAGACACCCCCAATGCCATACCCCCAAGTACACCTTACATGCCATTTGATACAGACCAACAGGAGGCAAAGTAATGCCGAAGGGTAAAGAAAAGAAACCACCCATACTCAGCAAACCTAGGCCCAGCACCGACCGCCCTAAGCAACCAACCCAGTTACCTGGAAAACGGGGAAGAGAAAGAACTGTAACCAAGGCAAGACAAACAGGACAGGCTAGAAAACTTAACAGAAAAATTCAACGTAAGACAAGAGGAGGTAAGAAATAATGCCAGGGGATGACCCACTCGACACCGGAGAGACTACCAAAACGACTGAGCCCGTGCAAACCACCGCACCCGACACCGTCACCAGGGAGGAGTTCCAGTCCGCCCTCGCCACTATGGATAAGAACGTAGGGGCCGCCTTCGGACAGGTGATGAACCGCTTAGAGACTCAGACCACCAAGGAGCCAACGGCTGACCCAAAGACTACAGCCAGCGACGACAGTGTCCTCAACCAGCTTGTCGAAGACCCCAAGGGCGTCATCGGAGCTGAGGTCAAGGAACAGCTCAGGGCCCTAGCTCCCCACATGCTCACCCAGATCAAAGACAAACACGGAGACATCCTCCAACAACATGCCTATGCCTTTGACGACATGTATGGCCCCGGCGCCTTCCAAGAGCACATCGCCCCTGACCTTGCCGACATCCAACTAAGTCCAGAGATGAAATCCTCAGCCGAGGCCATGAACGAGCTGGTCAACGTCATCAAGGGCCGCAAGATGACTGACCTCTTCACTGCCCGTAACGACTGGGAGACCAAAAAGGAAGAAATGAAAAAGGAACAGGAAGCACAGATCCCGGTGATGCTCTCTGGTGGTATGGCTGCTCCACAGAAGGGCAAACTCGGTGCCCAGGAAGAGCAGTTCGTCAACGATTTCACCAACAAGCACGGTGGCAAGCTGAATGTAAAGGATCTAACCGCTTTCCGTGACGCCATGCCGCAGAACCGCACCATGACTGAGGATGACTTTGACGCTATCACGCCAAAGGAGACCAAGTAATGACCATCCAAGGCGGCGGCCAACTAGAATTCATCAAACCCTATCTCCCTGACGACGAAAGCGCCCTCGGGGACCACAAAGGTAACTTCGAGGCCCTGAACGTGCGTAACCCTCAACGGGGCTACCACTATTACTACATCAGAGCCGAAGCCAGCTCTGTCCTCAGGTTTATGAACCAAGGATGGCAGATTGTCCAAGCAGACGATCCAGAACAGTTCGGGGCAGACTTGCCCGATAACATTGGACTCCCACTAGACGGCGTCCGCGCATATCACGATGTTCTCCTAGCCAGACTCCCACTGGAGAAATACAGAGAGTACAAGGCCGATCGAGCAGACCGGCGGCGTGCTTCACTGGAAGCAAACTACTTAGCTTTCAAGCAGACAGAACGGGAACGAATGGATCAATTACATCCTCACCAGCGTCCACAGGGCCGGGACCTATTCTACCATCGCGCCCAGCACAGTACGCAGGAAGAGGATACCCCAACTAGGTAACAGGAGATAAGATAAAACCATGGCTTATGGCGATATCATCTGTCTCACACCTGATAGCGCACCCATCGACCACTATCCGCTGAACGCTTCCGAAGCCTTCGACATCGGCGAGTTCGTCACCCTCAATACGGATGGCGAAGTTGCAGTCATGGCAGACGAAGCGACCCCGGATGGAGTCATTGGAATCGCAGCTACGGGTGGAGACACAACCGCCACGGCATCGAGTGCTACCGGCGTGGGTATCTTTAGATATACCACCCTCGGTGACTTTGTGCCAGGCGACAACGCAGCCCAGACTGGCGATATGGTCGCAGTCCGGCTGTTCGTCCCCCAGACCAAGTATGCGTCCCGTAACTTCGCCACTGATGGTGCAGGTACGGACGTAACTCCCACGACCGCCCTTGCCGGTGGTCAGGAAGCTGAATACTTCGTAGTCGGTGGGGTCCACGGCCTTGACGTAGGTGGCGCAGGCGCCGCCAACACTGGCCTCATCACGGACGTCCTAGACACTAACATGACCCCCATCGAGCTTTCGCAGGGAACGGGCGTCTGGGTAGTGTTTAGACCAGTCCATCACCAGCTCAACAAGCTGGACCCGGCCTAGGAGGATAGAATACTATGACTACCTTCCGAGGCACAACACCTGACGTATTCGAGGCCAGGCAGGCCCAGTTGTTCTTTGCAACCTACAAGCAGGACCCCGAACTCTTCAGTCAGATCTTCAACATGCTCTCTTCCAACAAGGCTTACGAGGACGCCTTCCGGGTGAGCGGGCTAGGTACTTTTGTCGCCAAGGCAGAAGGCACCGCGATCAGCTTCTCCGATCCAGTCCAGGGTCCCAGGCGGCGTACGGTCCACACGACCTATGCCCTTGGGTTCCGCGTAACGATGGAGGCCGAGGCCGATGCTCAGTACGATGTCATCGACCGTATGCCTTCCGACCTTGCCGAGAGCGCCAAGAACCACCGCGAGACCCTAGCATGGGCGGCCTTTGAAGACACCTTCGACGGCACGACCTACACAGGCCTTGACGGTCTATCCTTGGTAAGCACAGCCCACACGACCCTACGCCCCGAAATCGGTACCCTGTCGAACGAGATCTCCCCAGGTATCGCACTGTCCGAAACAGGCATGGAAAGTGCCCTACAGCGGCTCCGCGACACCCAGGACGAGAACGGTCGTCAGATCGGTGCTGGTATCAAGGCCAAGTGGCTCGTTGTCCCGACCGACCTGATGCACCTTGCTCAGAAGCTGCTCAAAACCGACAAGCAGTTTGACAGTGCAAACAACACAGTCAGCGTCGTGGCCAGCTCTCAGAGTGGCGTCCAAGACTTTGCTAGCCCGTACATCGGGGATACAAACGACTGGTGGCTCGTGGCCAACAAGCACGGGATGAACTGGTATGACCGTATGAAGCTCACTACCGACTCCGGTAGGGACCAGTCTACGTCAGACCGCTTCTTCACCGCGACCTACAGAGCATCTATTATGTTCACCGATTGGCGTGGACTGATCGGATCTGAGGTCTAGCAATGCCCAAGCGCCCCTTCACCATACGCCCGCCCCGCCCAGGTGAACCACGAAACCGCGACGAACTGTCCGACGCCCTAAAGAACAAAGGTCGTGTTGAACAGCAACTAAAGCGGTGGTCACAAGAGCGCGGAGACCCAACCTCCAAGGCATCACGTTATGCTGCGGAGAAGTGTGCGGACGAAGGGGCCGATAGGGCCAGAGATAAGGCCACCAACAAAAGAAACCAATAGCCCTGGGGGAGGCGACATATCCCCCATCCAATCTCTATGCGTATTTGTAAGTCAGCAAGAGGTAGCACCAACGATATCTCTAACATTCAGCCTCTTTGTCAGACTTGCAATTGCCGTAAGAAAGATACCACAATCAACTATCTAAAGGCCATAGATACCACTCCGAAGTTCGGAGATAATCTATATCCATAAGTGTAAGCGGGGGAACTAGGCCAGTGTGCCACCTCCGGGCGGTTCCGTGAGACACGGAGACGTTACAAGTAGCAAGGAAACTAACTAATGCCCCTTACAAAATTCCCGGCGGGAGTGTCCAGCTACGGAGTTCCGCTGCTCGGGGGAAGCTCTCTCCCCACTACCACCGGTAACTACTTCTTCGTAGACTCCGGTGCTGGTGGAACCTCTGCCGGACGGGCCGCTGATCCCAGTAACCCGGCCAACACAGCCGACGCAGCCTATAACCTCGTAACAGCCAGCAACGGCGACGTAGTTGTCGTGATGCCTGGCCATAGCGAAGTCATTGGTGCTGCCGGCCTTGCAATGGACACGGCAGGTGTAACAGTCGTAGGCCTCGGGGTTGGCCACACGCGCCCCCAGTTCAACTACGACGCCAACACCGGCACAGTCACTATCACGGCTAGTAACCAGCGCCTTAGTGGTATCGTCTTCGATGCCTCAGTAGCTGCAGTGGCCACCGGGGTCATCGCTGACAACACCATCTCCCACATTGAGATTGACAACTGTCGCTGGACTTGGGATGCCACGGGTGTCGAGTTCACTGTCATGCTCAAGCTGGGCAACGGTGCTACGGACTCGTGCGACTATGTCAACGTCCATGATAACTGGTTTGAAGCTGAGTACACTGACGGTTGTGGTAGCGCCATCCTCATTGATGACTGTACCGACGTACATATCATCAATAATCTGGTCACCGGAGACTTCAACTCAGTAGCCATCGACGGCGCTGCAGCCTCTAGTGCTACCAAGAACTACGTTATTGCCCATAACATCGTCCAGAATATCGACACGGGCCTAACCATCGACCTAGATGATGCCGCAACTGGTATTGCAGCCCATAACTGGATCGCTGGCGGTGGAGCCATTGCTGGTATCTGCGACTGGGGTAAT
>CEPX01167360.1_pt1 | contig 14571 bp, 22 predicted proteins | sample 361361 | NCBI WGS metagenome assembly CEPX01 (sample SAMEA2619974, study PRJEB7988) | marine metagenome | biome: marine biome (ENVO:00000447); feature: mesopelagic zone (ENVO:00000213) & marine oxygen minimum zone (ENVO:01000065); material: "saline water (ENVO:00002010), including plankton... | reverse complement strand
AACCCCGCTCACCGGAGCATACAACCGCATCACATCCAGTGCATACTTTTCCAAAAACATACTCTCTTTCTCGTGATTATAAGTATCCAATGCCAGCTCATAAAACTTCCCCAGCTTACTATCAACATTCAACTCATGACTCCCAACAAAAACCGCCTGCTCTTCAAAATAAATATTCAAATCATTTTCAACATCAACACTAACTTCAAGGTTCTTGATATCAACACTAACTTCAATCTCTTCCAGATTATTACCAACTAAAACATCATAGCCCTGCAAACTAAAATCAGAAAAATCACAATTACTTGCCCTCTCTCTCACATACCTCTCTAACTCCCCCTCCATCCCCGCCTTAGTCGGCACCTGCTCCCTCAGCAGATTATTGCCAGAAACATACATCCAATAAGGAACCGGCTGTCCAAGAAAATCCAATTGCGAAGAAAAAGGCATATACTGGCTTCCTGGCACAAAATCCAACTCATCAGCATAAATATAACCTCCCTGCTCCCCCAGCAAAGCCACCCCCTGCCCCACATGCTCTTCAATGCAACTCAGATAATAATCATAAACTACCTGCATCTCTTGAGACAAACTAGCAACATCCCGCGAAGACAAAAGAAAATAAACCCCCACCCCCGCCACAATCAAAACTGCAATAATTATGAAAATCGCTACCTGTCCTCTACAACTAAGTACAAATCTTTTTTTATTCACATGCTCACATTCACTTAGGGTGGGCGAACGATTCACCCTTGCACCATCTCCTTTATTCATCTGCAAGAGTGAATCGTGAGTTGGGCGGGCACTCTCAAATCCACGAGAACTAAAAATTCCCTTCCTCTGCTTCTTAACCATCTTATTTTTCATTTTTACCCTCCTTTTCCACCTTTTTCTTAATCAAATCCAAAATTTCACTATTAATATCTTTTTGTATACTCTCCTTAAACTTCTTCCAAAGAACTTCATCCTCAACTAAAAGCAAATATTTTTTCATTCTCACGTCTACCCTCCCCTTTCCCACACATCCCCCATATTTAAATCTTTCTTAGTTACTTAGTTAGTAAGTTAGTTAGTAAGTAAATCTTATCCACATAAATCCTTATGAAACTTTAAAAATAACTTCTGCTCCATTAATATAGGTCTTGTAGTATAATGGCAGAACGCATCGCTGACTTCGATGAAATCCAAGTTCGATTCTTGGCAGGACCATCAATTAACTTTAAAAACCAACTTCTCAAATAAACATTATGAAAATGCCAAAAACAGTCAAAAGATACTGCCCTTTTTGCAAAAAGCAAACAGAACAAAAAATCAAACAAGCAAAAACAGGTGGAAAAGGAAGTTCACTTAAACGAGGTTCTAAAATAAGAATGAAACTAAGAGGACTAAGCAGAGGAATCGGAAACAAGGGAAAATACAGCAGACCCCCAATCAAACAAAGAAAAAGAACAACTAAAACAACTAAAAAACCGCAAATCGTCTACACCTGCGCCATCTGCAAAAAATCAAAAAACAAAAAAAAGGGAAAACGAACAGGTAAGCTAGTAATAGAATAATGGCAAAATCAAACACAACAACTAAATATCAAAACAAAGTTTTGGAAAATAAGTTTTTCTACTTCGTGGGAATTTCTTTTTTCTAAAAAGAAAGAGTCAATGGCAAAACTAAATAAAATCCAAAAAAGAAACATTATATTCATTAAGGAAACACGCAAAGGGTGGGACGAGCGAGCAAGATTTGGGTGGGCACCTTATAACTTATATTAAAAATGGCAGCAAGAAAAAAATTCATCAACGTTGAAATCCCAGCAATCGATTCAACTATCCGAGTTCTCGGCACCCCAGAAGAACTTGATAAAAGAACAATCAAACTTGATTTATCAAGAAGAACAAAAGGAAAAGGTTTAGAAGTTATCTTCAAAATCAAAAACACCGAAGGAAATCTCCTCGCCTTTCCGAAAAAAATTCAGTTAATGAAATCTTACATCCAGCGAATGATGAGAAAACGAACAAGTTATGTAGAAGATTCATTTGTAACCCCATGCAAAGACATAAGAGCAATTATCAAACCATTCCTAATCACAAGAAAAAAAGTCTCAAAAGCAGTCCGAAAAAACCTAAGAAACACAACAAAAGAATTCCTAATAAAATACCTATCAGAACACAATTACCTCGACCTCTGCGACCAAATCCTTGCAGGAGAACTGCAAAAAACACTTCTCCCAAAACTAAAAAAGGTCTATCCACTATCTTTTTCCGACATCCGCATATTTGAAACAAAAGAACTAGAAAAAGCAGATCTACCTGCTATTAAAAAAATTAAGCCAGAAGAAACTCAAGAAGAAGAAACTCAAAAAGAAGTCAAAGAAGAACCTGCACCAGAAAAAGAAAAAGAATCAAAAGAAAAATCTAAAGAACCAGAAAAAGAAAAGAAAACAGCAAAAACTAAGACAGTTAAAAAAACCACTTCTAAAAAAAAATAAAATGGCAAACCAAAGCTGTTTGATTTTAATTAAACCCGACGGCTTAATAAAAAGTATTACCGGAAATATAATCAACGAACTTTCAATTGCCAAATTAAAAATCATCGGGGCAAAAGTAGTTTCTGTTCAAAAAGAACTTGCAGAACAACACTATGCAGAATTAAAAGCAAAAAATCCCAAGATTTTCAAAGAAGTTCTTAAATATATTTGCGGAGAATACCACACCCCGCGCGTTCTCGCATTAATCTATAGTGGAGAAGACGCTATTGCAAAGATACGGGAAATAGTCGGAGTAACCAACCCCGAAGAAGCCAACCCGACAACAATAAGAGGAAGATACGGACGAATAAACTCAAAAACAAATGTTTTAGAAAACTGCATTCACGCTTCAGACAGCCCAGAAAACGCAGAAAAAGAAATCAAACTCTGGTTCAACCCAGATGAAATCGTAGAAAAAATTTACCCGACAAAAACAGAAAAAAAAGATTGTGAAATAACTTCTTGGGCATAATAAACCTTAAAAACTAATTATAGCTCTAACATCTATGCCTGCGTAGCTCAGTGTTAGAGCATCTGCCTTGTAAGTAAATCGCTCGCGATTTTCATTCCGAATTTCCTCGGAAACTCAGAAAGCAGAGGGTCGGGGGTTAGAATCCCTCCGCAGGCTTATACACTATCGCAGATTCCCCTGCCAAACACCCTCTCGAAACTCTTATAAACCTTAATACAAAACTATTAATATGCCAACAAAAAACAAACCAAAAAGATTCAAACGGGCAAGAAGCTGGAGAGTAGTAAGAAGAAAAAAGAAAGCAAAAGCACTTGCAACTGGGAAAGGTCGGAACAGAAAAAAAAGACCAAAAAACAAAGCTGAGAAAAAAGCTGAATAATCATTAGTATTATAAACTTCTAAACTTCAATTTAAATATGGTATGGCAGGATATAATTGTTTCACTAACAAATTTAATATTTATATACGCCATGCTCCCTCAAATCATTTACGGTTTTAAAACCAAAAAAGGACTTATCTCAATCCAATTTTCAGGATTAAACATTCTAGCAATGATAGGATTAATTTTTGTATATGCCAGTTTTGACCTCCCCTTCTCAATAATCCTCACCATTATCCTTATAATTCTCTGGATAATCCTTCTCTTCCAAAGACTAAAATACAAAAAAGTAAAAAAATAAACTAAACAACAAATCAATTCCTAATGCCTCTCTCTTCTAGTTTTCTCAATTGTATGTCCGCATTCAGAACATTTCCAATTTTCAAAAACATCTTCCTTATATGAAAAAGGCAGCAAACAACCTTTGCCGCAACTTGGACATTTTGGAAAAATGCAATTATCTTCCACCATTTTGATTTCCTATTCCCTCCACCATTTTAGATAAATAAAATATCAAACCAGCACTTTTAAATCTTACTCCTATTAAACACTAACCAATCCTGCTTATTTTACGATTTTTCTGAACTAATTTAGAGCAATTTGTTTTTGACCAATTTATTCGGCTTCACCAAGGGTGAACGATTTGCTCTCGACAAACTCTTCTCCACCTTCGAAAGTGAATCGCGAAGTGGGTGGGAGGGACACTTCAAAAAAATCGCTATTTTGCAAAGACTTAGTTACTGCTTACTCTCGCTCAACCATCAATAAAAACCCAATGCCTCTGATGGATGCTCTTGAAAAAACTCTGTCAACTCCGGCCGTCTTCTTATTTTAGAAATTCTTTTAGCCCTCTCCCACTTCTGATATTCCCCGCATCTCTTAGGATTCTTACCACAGTCAACACTATAAGGATCCCATTTTTTACACCTCATATAATTCTTACACCCAAACAAATTTCCAAACATAAAAACCCAACAAAACCATCCCTTAAAAAAACTTCTATACTCCACCACAACAATCACCCCTCCTCCAAAACCTCTGCCCGCCCATCACTAACCAGAATCTCAATAATTTCCTTTTCCAAATTCGCCACCTCCCCCTTTTCAAAAGGCCCCACCGCCCCGCCATCCAGATTCAAAAACTCAGGCACATCTTCCAAAAACCGCACCAACTGATACTTCTCCTCACTTTTCACATCCCCGCTCATCTCCTCCCCAACCAATTTCTCTGCCTTTTCTAAACTTTTCACAACTTCTTCAAACAACTCCTTTTCAAAACCAAGCAAATTCTCAAAATCCTTCTTAGAAATCCCAACCTCAGAAGCAACAAACGCCAAAGTCAAAATTTTTTTCTTCCTCAAACGCAGCAACCCCCTAAAACTCGAAACAGCATTCTCAAGTTTCTTTTTATTCTTAATCACAATATCAGAAAATAAATCATCCCCTTTCTCAATAAACTCCTTCTTCTCTTTAAAATATTCAGCAACTTCCTGCAAAAATCTCTTAGACAAAGGCTGCAACTGCTCAGAATATTTCTCCTTTCGAAACGCCTCATACAAATCATCATAAGTTATCATGCCAAAAAAACCACAGCATACTTTATAAAGAATATTACACTCAAATGATTATGTTTGGTTCACTAAAAGAAAAACTCAAAAACTGGGTTCAGAAAGCTAAAACCAGCCCAGAGCCTAAAGAAAAAGAACCAAAAAGAATCACAGTCAAAGCGCCAAAAAAAGCAGAAGACCGAAAATTAGAAAAACAAATCAAAAAAAGCAAGAAAAAGGCAGAAAAATTAAAAAGAAAAGAAAAAGCAGAAGAAAAAAAGCAGGAAAAAGAACTCAAAAAAGAACCAGAAAAAAAAGAGGAAATTCAAGAAGAACCTGAACAAGCGAAAAAAGAAATAGAAAAAAAAGAGGAAATTCAAGAAGAACCCTCCGAAATTGAAGAACCACCACAAAAAAAGAAAAGCTTTTTTTCAAAATTCAAAAAAACACTAAGCAATGAAAAATTTGACGAACTTTTTGAAGAACTTGAATTCATCCTCCTTCAAAACAATGTCGCAATTCAAGTTGTTGAAAAAATCAAACTCTCTCTCGAAGAAAAAATCGTCGGCGAAAATCTTTCAAACATTAATTTAGAACAATCACTAAAAGAATCAATTGCAAGCATCTTAATCAACCCTCCAGATTTCATAAAAGAAATAAAAAACTCGCTAAAAACAAAACAACCTTACACAATTATCTTCACAGGCATCAACGGCTCAGGCAAAACAACCACAATAGCAAAAATCGCACACTTACTAAAAAAACAAAAACTATCTACCTGTCTTGCAGCAGCAGACACATTCCGCGCAGCTTCAATAGAACAACTACAAGAACACGCAGACAAACTAAATGTCCCGTTAATTAAAAAAGATTACAACACAGACCCTGCATCAGTCGGATTTGACGCAATCCAGTATGCCAAAAAACACCAAATTGATGTTGTCTTAATTGACACAGCAGGAAGAATGCAAAACAAAGACTCACTAATGCAAGAAATAGAAAAAATAAACCGAGTTAACAATCCAAACATGAAAATATTTGTCGGAGAAAGCATAACAGGCAACGACGCAATAGAACAGGCAAAAGTTTTCAACCAAACAATCGACCTCACCGGAATCATTTTATCCAAATCCGACGTCGACGAAAAAGGCGGCACCGCAATCTCAGTCAGCTACATCACAAAAAAACCAATCCTCTTTCTCGGAACAGGCCAAACCTACGACGACTTAGAAGTTTTTGACAAGGACAAACTAGTTAATCAGCTCGGGTTGTGATATAGAAGTTATTACTCAAATAACAATTTATGAGACACATTATCTACCCCATAATTTTTATTTTTTCTGGAAGAACAACTTCTACTTCTCTCTCACATCCTATTTGCACCTTATAACAATCTGGACCAGAAACACCTTCAGTAATAGTAGTGATCTTACCTATAATTTCTACATTTTTATCTGCATAAGAAATCAACAAATCACGTGTAATCCCCGCATCCGGATTTATTATTATCCTTTTGTTCTCCACGAAAAATGATTCAGCCTTAGCTGAGTTATAAGTCAAGTTACCTGATAGATTAACCTCCTTTTGTGCACTCCAAAAAAATAAGAAGACCATCAAAAAAAAGCCTATTAAAATAGCGACCAACCCATACTTTAGTTTAGCATTCATCAGACTAATAATACTGATTCCTTTAAATAATCTTCGTAAGTAACAAAGCTAAGTAAAATTTTACCTAACACCCCCAACTAATCCAAAACCACCCCATGCGCATCCACCCAACTCTTCATCTTAGCCCTATTCAACAATTCAAAATCCTCCCTAACTGCATCATAAAGTTCTGCCCTCGCCTGCCTCACCCTCTCTGCACTATCTAAAACACCTGTCCCACCAGCAGAATAAGGAACTTGCAAAACTCCTTGCAGAATTAACTGGCTGCGCTTCATAAATAAACCCGCCCTTTAAAGTATAAAAATTTTGCTTTCTTAACAACAATTAGTAATAGCTATAAATCATATAGTCAATACCTAATAAACAAATAAGAAAAGCTTTCTGAGCATTATTTTGAGGAACATCAAAATTTAACGAAGTCGGCAATAGTTTTATATAGTAATTTGCATCTCAAAATAACATGGAAGATTTAGAGTCATTATTATGGATTACTGCAATCCTTTCTGCAGCAGGAATAATTGCGGTTATAGCTAAAGACTATATTGATGGATATAGAATGGAGAAAAAGATAGAAGGGCAACATGAAGAAATGATAAGACAACTACATAACGCAACATATGTAATTGACACTTTAAATCAGAAAATTAGTAAACAATATCCTGTTCTAACCGACTCTGATTCAACACAAACAGATTAACTTACACCAAATTACCCGGCTACAGCTTCCAAAGACGGTAATTTATCATAACTCATAAATCTCCAATTCGTAGACCTAGTAAATTCCAGCGACCTATGGCAAGACATCAACGCATGACAATCAACTTTATCTCCCTTCAAAAGATGTAAATAAACATCTTTCCCATCAATTTCAATTACTGACACTCCCCCGCCAGATATAGGTTTTTGACAATATCCACACACAGGATCTACCATAGTATAAATCACAATAATCAATTACTTTTAAACTTTCTGCTCCTTATTCCCATCCAGCCCAACCCGCCAAAAACACAACCATAAACTTATTAACTATCATTCTTCTCAAAATCTAATAATATGGTACTGGAAAAACTCGGAAGTGCACTAAAAAAAGGAATCACAAAGATTTCAAACGCAATCTTCATAGACAAAAAACTAATAGATGAAATCATCAAAGAACTCCAGCGAGCCCTAATAGAAGCAGATGTTAATGTCGAACTTGTCTTCCAGCTTTCTCAAAAAATCAAAAAACTTGCTCTAGATGAAAAAATAAAAGGCATAGACAAAAAAGAACAGCTTATCAAACTTATTCACGATGAAATAGAAAACCTGCTCGGAAAAGGCAAAGAACTCAAGCTTCAAAAAAACACAAAAATCCTTTTCCTGGGTCTATACGGTTCTGGTAAAACCACCACAATTTCTAAATTAGGATTCTACTATTCAAAACGCGGAAGAAAAGTCGCCCTCCTCGGATTAGATACTCAGCGCCCCGCAGCCATGGACCAGCTCGAGCAAATGGCAAAAAAAGCAAAAGTCCCAGTCTTTATAGATAAAAAAGAAAAATCCCCAGAAAAAATAATCAAAAAATACAAAAAAGAACTTGACAAATACGATTTAATCTTAGTAGACACTGCCGGCCGGGACGGCTTAAACAAAGAACTTACCAAGGAAATAAAATCCATAGAAAAAGAAATCAAACCAGACTACAGAATCTTAGTTATGCCAGCTGACATCGGACAAGCAGCAAAAACCCAAGCGCAGGAATTCCAAAAAGCCCTTAACATAGACGGCGTCATCATAACAAGAATGGACGGAACAGCAAAAGCTGGCGGAGCACTAACAGCCTGCGCCGAAACAAACTCCCCTGTTTTCTTCATCGGCGTCGGAGAAAAAGTCCACGAAATAGAAACCTTCGACCCTTCCTCATTTATCTCCCGACTACTTGGAATGGGCGACTTAAATGCTCTGCTCGAAAAAGTCAAATCAGCAACAACAGAAAAACAGCAAAAACGAATTGAATCAAGATTAAAAAAAGGAAAATTCACCCTTCTTGATTTATACTCCCAGCTAGAATCAATGAATCAGCTAGGAAGCATGGACAAAATTCTGGGCATGGTGCCTGGTTTAGGCAACGCAACAAAAAAAATCCCAAAAGCTCAGCTTGAAAAACAAGAGCAAAAAATGAAACACTGGAAATACGCAATTAACAGCATGACAGAACAAGAAATAGAAAATCCAGACATCCTAGAAAAACAAACCCCCCGAATCAGCAGAATCGCAAAAGGCAGCGGCACAACCACAAGCGAAATCAGAGAACTTCTCAAACAATATAAATTACTAAAAGAAATGCTCGGAATGCAAAACCAAATCGCATCTAGCGACGGCAAAATCGACCAAAAAATGCTTCAGAAAATGGCAAAGAAATTCAGAGGTAAAGGATTTAAACTATAATAACTCTGAATTTTGAGCCGAGCCAATCCTAAATATTTAGGAAAACGCAAATAAGAAATAGGGAGGGTTTTGCCGAAGGCAATTCAGTGGGCATCTAGATTGGCGAGATAGCTAAAAAGTTTCGTGGTAAGGGGTTTAAACTATAGAATAGAAGTCACACTCCCCCTCAAACTGCAATCTCCCTTTTCCTAGCCAAATCCCTCACAATCCTATCATAAAATCTTCTCGGAACCTCAACAAACGCAGAACCAGATATCACATGAATCTCATACCCTCTCTGTCCATCTACTCTCCTATTTACTCTTGAAAACTCCTCATCTGCACGAGCCATGACCTCTCCAAGATCATCCTGCCCCTCCAACACCACATCTTTTTCACCTACATCCTTCCAAGAAGAACTAATTTCTACCCTAAAGGTAACTGCTCCTTTTCCAATTGCACGAAGAACAGCATTATAACCCCGCACCTTCCTTCTTGACATTTCTTGCAACTCTCTCTTGCAGATTCTCGCTCTTTTTGCTAAAGCCCTATAAAAATCTTCATTCATCTCCTAACCACATTCCCAACCTTTTTAAAAATTTATATACTCTCCTTATCAAAACTGCCCCCATACAAAGCATCCCCCAACGGGCCATCAACACCTTCTGTCCTCCTTGTAATCCTTCTCGCCTTACCTTCAAGTTCATCAACAGGAATAGAATTAACTCCTAAAAATTCTTCTACAACCCTCCCACACACCCTCATCCCAACTCCATCAACCCCACTAACAACCAGATAACTCACCGTTCCTCCAGAATCATAAGCAATTACCTCCCCAACATTTAAACTACAAAGCTCCTCTCTACTCATCCCTTCAACCACAACCTCTTTATCAGCCATAAAAACTCCACAATTCAAACATTTTTAAATACTATTATACTCAAAAATATACAATCTCAAAACCAAAAATTATAAAAACCTAACTTACCAACTTACTATGCGGTAATGCGCTATGGCGTTTCATCCATAAGATGGGACAAAATAGGTCACGGCCTTTGGCCCTGGTTGCCGCTTTTTTTAATTAATTCTCTTAAATCTTCTAACTTTAAATGACAAATATTATAATGTTTCAATTTGCTCTTTTCATTCTTACGAAAATGCCTTGCTGCCTGATCAACTAGAGATTCCTTTGAAAACTTCTGCCTGACAATATCTTCTTTTTTCAAATTAGGAATTTGTCTCACCAAATTTTTAAGAATCATATCCTTAATCTCATGAAGATGTCCATCAATATCATTGCAAATTTCTATCTTAAAACGAGATTCTTTTCCCTTTTTCATAGCTTCTTTCAAAAGAAGGATAATAACTGAAGTATGAAATCTTATTTTAAATCTTCTTCTGTCATCAATATTCAATAATCCCTTTCTAAATTCCCCTATAAGAAGATCCTGAATAGACTGGGGAACACAAAATCCATAAACATCTTCTTGATTTAATACAACTACAACAGAACAATCTTTCTCTAGAATATGGTTCCCAGCCAAATCAATCTCAAATAAATCAATTGCCATCAATACTCAATCAAACCAAAACTTTTAAACTCTCTTCTCCAGCTAATCATATGAAACTAATAGCACAAGGAGCAGAAGCAAAAATACTCTTATCCAAAGATAAAGATAAAAACATAATTTCAAAACAGCGTATCCCAAAAACCTACAGACATCCACAACTAGACAAAAAAATAAGAAAATCCAGAACAAAAAAAGAAGCAAAACTCCTAACCAAAGCAGCTCCATACATAAATGTCCCAGCTGTCCTAGATCAAGATGAATTTAATATAAAAATCCAGCACATTCCCGGAGACTGCTTATCAGAAACCCTGCACACCTACGCAGAAAAAAAACAATTCAAACTAATGCAAAACCTCGGAAAACAAGTTTCCTTACTACACCAAAACAATATTATCCACAGTGATCTAACCACAAGTAATACTATCCTTGCAAAATCCTCGCATCTGGCGAGTGCGAGCGAAAGCGAGCAACTTAAAAATAATCGAACTAAAAGTTCGACAAATTCCAATCAAGAAAAATTATACATAATAGACTTCGGCCTCGGATTTATCTCAGCAAGATTAGAAGACAAAGCAGTTGACCTGCATCTAATCAAACAAGCTCTCGAAGCAAAACACTTCCAAAATCATGAAAAACTTTTCCAGCACTTTCTCAAAGGCTACAAATTCCCAGAAGCAGAAAAAGTTTTAGAACAACTTAAAAAGGTAGAAGCACGGGGCAGGTATAAGCATTAGAAACCCTTAAAAATCACCTCCAATTCTTTACATAAAGCCCCGTAGTGTAGTGGTCAAGCATCTATGGTTTTGATCCATAGGACCCAGGTTCGAATCCTGGCGGGGCTATTATAGGCAATCGTAGATTGCCTGATTTAATATCCCAAAAATTCGAACCTGAAAGGTTCGACGAGCTTTTTGCTCTTGACTAATTCATAAATCTCAAGAGTGAAATGCGAGCACTGGTGGAAAAAATTTCACTCTTGGTACCATTAAACAAAAAATAGTCAAGAGTAAAATTTTTTAGGGCTATTCTTTTTATGCATTTAGTTTGGTATTGACCTTCAGGAGATTGATAGTTAATTCATGCAAGAATAAAGGTTAAATAAAAGATAAATTTATAATATCTTTTTTATTAATCTATTCATGACTGAATGGGTTTTTTGGGGAGATAGACAAATAGTTAGTGTTTATGGAAACATCTATCTGAGAACGCTCGTTGAAGACTGGTTTAAGATAGTTAATACCATAGCTGAAGAAGTTAAAGGAGAAAAACTTTTGGACCTGGGTTGTGGAGAAGGTCATACTACAAAACAAATTCTAGACAGATTAAATCAGGAACATACCTGTGATTTATTAGAACCTAATGAACCTGCATTAAATTCCGCTAAAAAATTTTTAAGTTTTGAAAATAACATTGGAGATTCCTTTATTGATACTTTAGCTAGTTTTAAATCTAAGAAAAAGTATGATACTGTTTTTACCTCCCATACAAATTATTATTGGGCCAGTAACGAACAAGAATATAAAAAACAACTTAACAAGGCAATATCCCTTTTAGAAAAGGGCGGAAGATTAATTATTTTGACATTACCAAAGGAAAGTGACCATTATAATATTGTGCTAGAACAAGTTTATCAAACTTTTAATTATTCGGATTACATTATTCACTATTATAAGTCTAAGGGATTTAAAGTGAAAACAATTAGATTCAAGATGAGAATGTTTGTGGGAGATATGTTGTATAACAAGGGTTTTTACGAACTAAATAATTTCTATAAATTTATTCATAATGTTAACATCTCCCCTACTAAAGATAAATCTATTAAATTTTTACAAAAAATAAAAGAGTATTCAAAAAAAGGATATCTAGACTTTAAAGATGAACTCATTATTGTCTCTAAATAATTTTTTCAGCAAACATTTATACACCAATTACCGAAAAGTATTTAAATAATCTTATATAATCTTATATAATCAAGATGGTAATAAAAACCTTTAATTTAGAAGAAGATATTTATCGAAAGTTTGCAGATTTTTGTAAAGAGCATAGTTTAAGTATGAGCAAACAGATAAATATTTTTATAAAGGCACAGATAGAAACAAACCCCAAAGTTCGTGAGCAATATCTTCAAAAACTAGATGCTATAGGAAGAGGAATGTTCATTAAAATCGGAAGTATAGAAGATTTTAAGAAGAGATATGCCTAATTAATATTATGTCCTACGAACTTGAAACCTCAGAACATCTAGATAAAATCTTTGCTAAACTTTCTAAAAAAAATAAACTTCAATTTGAAATTTTAACAAGAAAGATAAAGGAGATTCTTGAGAATCCACAAATAGGAGAGCCACTTAGAGGAAATATGGCTGGACAAAGAAGCGTTCATATAAGGAATTTCTGCCTTATCTATGAGATTATTGAAAGCCAAAAAATTGTAAGACTTCTCGACTATGACCATCACGATAAAGTTTATTACTAAATCTTCTAATTTTTTCAACAAACATTTATATATCAGTAAGCTTTTATTTTGCTGTGAAATAGCAAAAACTCAGAAATTAAAAAAGAGAAAAATTGATCCGGAAGTAACAATTCATCGAAGACAAAAAAAGTAATGGATTGAGTATTTTACCAACTACCGGCGACCAAATTCCCAATTGGCTCGGATTTCGAATCCTGGCGGGGCTATATACTATTGAGCAAAGCGAGCACTGGTGGAAAAAATTTCACTCTTGGTATCATTGAACAAGAAATAGTCAAGAGTAAAATTTTTTGAGACTATAATTAACTTTAAAAACCAAAATTCCAAACTATATAGATGAAACAATTACAAAAACCCACATGGGTTAAAATAAAAGAACCAGAATTAAAAAAAATCATAGCAGAGCTAGCAGAAAAAAACTCACCCTCCAAAATTGGAATAATCCTCAGAGACCAATACGGAATTCCAACAACAAAAATCTTCGGAAAAAAATTAAATGCATATTTAAAAGAACTCGGAGTTGAAAAAAAAGAAACCTTAGAAAATGCAGAAAAAAAACTAAACGCAATCAAAGAACACCTCAAAAAAAACATAACTGACAAAAAAGCCAAGCACAAACTTCAAAAATCCCAATCACACCTTAACGTCTTAAAAAAATATTACAATAAAGGAACTCAAGAGAAAAAATGATAATTGATTTTGGATTTAACAAACTTAGGAAAACGCCTCCACGATAGAGGTAATTAATTTGCTCATTTCCGAACATGTGAGGAAAACATGAAACATCTTTGATGTTGCTTCCGATTACATTCCTCCACGAGGGAGGGCGTGAATCACGAGATTGGGTTTTGCATTCGAAGAATGCAACTTAGTGGGCGAATAATTTGCTCGAACTCACGAACCTCCACAAATGTGAGAGTAAATTATGAGGTATATTTAAATCCAAAATCAAAATAAAAGAGCAAAATAGGTGATAAAGTGTTAGAAGCAATAAATCAATTAGCAAAAGAATTCCTCAAAACCAACAAACCAGTTAGAATCATCAGTCACCACGACACCGACGGTATCACCTCTGCAGCAATTCTCGCAACCACCTTTAAAAGACTTGACAAAAAATTCTCCATCAAAATTGTAAAAAACCTGGAAAAAGAAACAATAGAACAAGAACTAAAACGCCAGCATGAAAAAAAAGAAATCATAATCTTTTCAGACCTTGCTTCAGGAAGCTTAGATTACTTCCAAGAATTACAAGAACCAATTTTTATTCTTGACCACCACGAAATTAACAAAGAAAAACTCAATGACAAAATAAAAATTATAAACCCCCACTTATTCGGACTAGGCGAATCATGCACTGGCGCCGGAATCTGCTACCTCTTCTCCAAATCAATTTCTCAGGAAAACAAAGACCTTTCAAAACTTGCAATCATTGGAATGATCGGAGACAGGCACGAATCTGATATCTCAAAAATAAATCAGCAAATTATCAATGATGTAGAAGAACTAACAATCAAAAAAGGGCTCGTCATATAC
>CEPX01046251.1_pt1 | contig 14581 bp, 21 predicted proteins | sample 361361 | NCBI WGS metagenome assembly CEPX01 (sample SAMEA2619974, study PRJEB7988) | marine metagenome | biome: marine biome (ENVO:00000447); feature: mesopelagic zone (ENVO:00000213) & marine oxygen minimum zone (ENVO:01000065); material: "saline water (ENVO:00002010), including plankton... | reverse complement strand
GCGCACTTCTACAGCCACGTGCTCTACCGTTGAGCTATAGGGGGATAAGAATTAAACAGATCTTCAATTTATAAACTTTAGCAATCAAGAATTAAGTGAAAAATATCCACACGCTGACAACCTTCCAAAAGTCAGCGAACAAGTTTTTGTTCCAGCTGCTCTGTTTCAGGGCTATATCCCAACGTGCATTTATCATCTGGTGAATATATTTTAGCCATGCTCATAAGAGATGCGGCAACCAGACCGGCAGCAATCAATTTCTTTACCCGGGGACTTCTATTCTTAATAGCCTTGGGATACCATCCCCTTTTGCATTCTGAAATTCCCATCAGATCTCTTCCCACATCAATAACTCCGCCAGTTAGGGGTCCAGTAACAGCACCAACGAAGGCATAAGATGGCGAATTGCCAAAGGCTTCAGCCGCAGTTGCTCCGGAGGACATGTTGACAAGTGGGATATAAGCTGCAGCAAACGCTCCAGAGTAAATAGAATCATGGAAAATCTGAAGACCTTCTCTTCCAGACTTAGGGACCCTAAAAAGCATTCTTGAAAGATCTCTTCCCCTGGAAAATACAGAACCCATTCCGAGATATGCAAAGCCAGCTCCTTTCAGCCTTGACCATATAGAGACCGAGGCGCCAAGCCTTCTTACCTCCGCGATAGCAAGAGGAGGATAGGTAAACGAGATTACTGCAGTAGTATCCACTAAGTGTTTTTTTAAATCAAGGGGTTTATTTTTTCTTCTGTCCATTTTCATATCCAAAAATTAATTTGGGACACACCCCTATGCTCCCGCCGGGATTTGAACCCGGGTCACCGCCGTTCTCCGTAAAATCTACGAGAGATTTTCATCACCTCGCGGAAATTGCTGTTGTCCAAAAATGGACTGGAGAGTTTCATCTCATCGAATAGTTCTCCCAACTTGAGAGGGCGGCATCCTTGGCCACTAGACTACGAGAGCATGAAACTAGGAAATGAAAGTTGCTTTTAAAACTTACGCTAAAAAACAAAAATAACCATATTTACTACATTTTTCACTACTGTCGTATCCTGAAAGTAAAACAAAAGACATAAAAAAGAAAAGACCTTAAATCTAATATGGTTGCTAAGCAAAATAAGCAGATTAATGACTTAATCTTCAAGGAGCTAATAAAAAGGGGATATTCCCTAGAAGGAAACACAAGAATTTGGAATATCGCTGATTCTAAGCTATGGTACCTGAGGCCAGACCAAGCACAGTCATTTCTAGACCTAGAGAACTCAGAGGCCTATCAGAAATATCTAATTCAAAAAGAAATAGACCTAATAAATGAAAATATGAATTTTATAATTAAAAAATTAAAAGGTGAAACAATCAACCTTGTTGATCTTGGCTGTGGTGATGGGAAGAAGGCGGTTTTGTTCATAGACAAATTAAAAGGGAACGTTAGGATGAGATATTGCCCAATAGATATAAGTGATTATATGGTAGAAAAGGCCCTAACGAGAATAAGAAAAACAGACGTTGAAGAAGTTGTAAAATTCCAATGGAATATATCTGATTTTGAAAACATTGAGAATGTATCCAACCTTCTAAGGGTAGGAGATTTCAAAAAAAACTTATTTTTGCTACTAGGGAACACTCTGGGGAATTTTGAGATAAATGAGTTACTTTACGAAGTAAGAAGCAGTATGAAGGGAGGGGACTATCTGCTAATAGGAAATGGGTTGGACAACAGGCACCCAGAAGAGATTCTAAGGTCCTATAACAACGAGGAAGTTAATGAATTTCTAAAACACATACCAATGCAGATCGGATTAAAAGAAAAAGACATAAAGCTAGGGGTCAGATTCAAAAATTCTAGAGTAGAACTTTACTATACAATTCTTAAGGATAATGTAATAGAATTCCAGGGCAAAAAGATAGTCTTAAATGAAGGAGATCAAATTTTAGTCTCAGTGTCTTACAAATACACAAAAGAAGATTTTATGAGTTTCATGAAGTTATATTTCGACGACGTAGGAATATGGACTTCACCAGATAAATCCTACGCACTAGCTCTTTGTAAAAAATAATACCCTTTCTAGATTCTTAAACATTAAACAGCTTTACTTTTCAGGCATAATTAACCAAGCAAGAAGGTATGCAAGTAATCCAACACCATATGCAAGTGTAGCGATAACCCAGATCAATCGAATTACTGTCGGATCTACATCCAAATATTCAGCAATACCACCACAAACACCAGCAATCTTCCTCTTCTTCCCTGTTGTCCTATAAAGCTTTTTTTGCTTTGCCATAAAACATACCAGAAAATCTATTATTTAAATATATGCAAAAACAAATCTTTTAAACCCAAAAGGATTCAATTCGAAATGAAAGAAAGCAAAATGACAAAAGAAATATTGGCTGGGAAGATTTTTATCTATCCAACAGACACAATATACGGAATCGGATGTAATGCATTGGATGAAAAGGCAGTAATTAAAATAAAGGAAATTAAGGGGCGAGACAAGGGAAACCCACTTTCGGTCATAGCTCCCAGCAAAGGTTGGATAAAAGAAAACTGCATCGAAGAGGCAGAAGAACTAATTGAAAAATATCTGCCAGGCCCATACACATTAATACTGAAAAAGAAAAATCCAAAATTCTTGAGTTGGTGCTCAGAAACAGATCTACTAGGTGTCAGAATCCCAAAAAATGATTTTACAAACCAAATTCAAAAATCTGGTGTTCCATTTATCACAACCTCTGTTAACACGTCTGGGGAAAGCCCGGTAAAAGAAATATCCCAAATAAAAGAAGAGATTATTAGAAACGTAGATCATGTCATAGATCATGGAAGGTTGGACAACCCACCCTCAACATTAATAGTAGGCGGCAAGGAGATAAAAAGATAGCTAGGGCTTAGAAATGAGCCTGAAGGGATTTGAACCCTTGACCACTGGCATTCTTAGAGTTCTAAGAAAAATCCGCTTCTCGCGAAACGAACTCATATAAGACCAGCGCTCTACCTGGCTGAGCTACAGGCTCGATATAAAAGAATCATTGAAATCCTATATAAATCTTGTGATCCTTGCATATTATCACATAAATCCTTAAAAAACCAACAAGCGCAATAATTGGATAATGAGACCTTTTTTTGGAGACGAGGTGGGAGATAGGACGAAAGATCTTCTGAGATATATGTCAGACCCAAAGCACACAGTATATTATGATGAACCGGAGCTGATGACAAAGATGGGGGTAGATCCAGCCGAGAGAGACCACCTAGCGACATTTAATGAAATTATGCGCGTACTAAGCAACAACGGAGACATCCATGTTTCTCTTGGTGGAATGGGCAACGAGGATAGGCTATACTGCTTACCACACAGAAGGCCGGTTATTAGTGGCGATGGCACAAATAATAGGAAGTAAACCCTACCACAATAATTCTTATAAATTCTAAATACTATATAATATCATGGATTGGCAAGAGGTGTTCCACGAATTAAAAGACAAGCAAGAGAACAATGAGCATTGGGAGGCCGTAAGTCAAGTTTGTCGCGAGATACGCCAAGAAGAAGAGGGGCTAACCCTACCACAATTAGGGAGTATGGCAAGATACCACAAAGGCGCCATGTTCGAAAGGGAGTTTGGAGGAGACACAAGATTAAGCCCGTTATATGTCCAACACGCAGTAGATGTTTTGCTAGAGGCAGGACTAATAGCAAGAGTAGGGGACGGAACTGGAAGGTATGTGTCAACTGATCAAAAAGAATCCGAAGAGTCACAGCATCCTTAATCTTTTAAACTTAGACATTCTTCATAATTTATGCTATTAGGATTAGTAGGAAAACCATCATGTGGAAAGTCAACATTCTTCAAGGCAGCAACGCTAGCAGATGTTTTAATAGCTAGCTATCCATTTGCAACAATAGAGCCAAACCATGGGATGGGATATGTAAGAGTAAATGCTCTCTGTAAAGAATTAGGCGTAAAGTGTAATCCGAGAACAGGATATTGCGACGGAGAAACAAGATTTGTCCCAGTAGAGCTAATGGATGTAGCTGGCTTAGTAGAAGGAGCAAGCGAAGGAAAGGGACTAGGAAACAAATTCTTAGATGATTTAAGAAAGGCAGATTGCTTCATACAAATAGTAGACATCTCTGGGACAACAGACTCCGAAGGAAAAGAGGGAGAAGGAAATCCACTTGAAGACGTAAGGATGTTAGAAAATGAATTAAACAAATGGTATTTGGGTATAATCAACAGGGTTTGGGAAAAGCTATCAAGAACAATCTCATCAACAAAACAAGAATTCTCTGTAGCAATCGCAAAACAACTTAGTGGACTTGGCGTAAAAGAAGATGACGTGAAAGATGCAGTTCTAAAGTTAAAGCTAGACACAGAAAAACTTTCTGCATGGTCAAAAGAAGATTTATTGAATTTTGCAAGAACATTAAGACATCTAACAAAACCAATGATAATATCAGCCAACAAAGCAGACAAAAAGGGCGCAAAAGAAAATATTGAGATCATAAAGAAAGAATTCCCAGACATAATTGTAATTCCAACCTCGGCAGATTCAGAACTTTCTTTAAGGCAGGCTGCTAATGCAGGATTGATAGATTATATACCAGGAGAAAAGACATTCACAATCCATGAAGACAAAACAAATGAGAAACAAGAAGAAGCATTAGAATCTATTCAAAAAAATGTCTTAGACGCCTTTGGTTCAACGGGCGTTCAAGAGGTTTTAGATAAAGCAATCTTTGAACTCTTAAAATACATTGCAATTTTCCCAGCAGGATCTAAGTTAGCAGATTCAAAAGGAAATGTTCTCCCAGATTGTTTCTTGTTGCCAAAAGGCTCAACGGCGTTAGACTTTGCATATTATTTACACACAGATATCGGAGACAGGTTTGTAAAGGCCGTAGACATAAGAACGAAGATGCCAGTAGGGAAGGATCACCCGCTGAACCATAGAGACGGAATAGAAATTATGACTAGTTGAGCACAATAATATTTCACAAACCTTATAAGCTCATTTGATATAAATACATTATGCCGATAAAATATCATGATGCCCCAGACTTAAGAGAAAGAGCGGAAGAGATTGTAAATATTATGGGTTGGCCACATCTGGATTTTGAACATATAGGATTTTTGAGAAGCACTGGCTCTGCGGCGAGGAGGACAATAGCAAGATGCCATGCCCTAGGAAAAGCAATGAGGATCGCGATGGGAAGGAAGAAGGGATTTTATCTTGTAGAGGTTATTTCTGAGAGATTTGATAAGCTTCCGATGGAGGAACAAGACAAGGTTATCATACATGAGCTTATGCATATCCCAAAGGCCTTCGGAGGAGGGTTCATACATCATAACGTTGTCAATGATAGAAATGTAAAAAAGATCTATCACGAATATCTAAAAAAGAAGCTAGAGAGAAGATGGCTTTGAATAATTTCACTTACACCGACGAGAGAAACAAGAAGAGAGCAATAAAAGTAAAAAGAGTCTCAGTATTTTCAACAGGATTAATGTTCAAAAGAAATTCTTCACCACTTCTGTTTGATATGGGGGAATACAGAACATTTTCAATCCATTCACTCTTCTGCCCCAGATTTAAAGCTCTTTGGCTAGACACTGAAAAGAAAGTTGTCAAAATCATCGACGTGAAACCTTGGAAATTGAATCTCCGAGGGGAAGGGAGATATTTATTAGAGATTCCTTTAAAATAGTGTCATTTCTCGAGGAGACTCAGAAAGGTTTAAATACTTCCATTGGTTAAAAAACTTATCAAATCAAAAGGAGGTTGATAATATGGGAAAAGTTGTTGTAAAAAATGTGGTAAAGCGTAAAGCAGGTCACCTATACTATGTAGATGGTAAGGGTAACGTGTGTGAAGCAAAGATGGCTCGAGGTGGGAAGAAAAAGAAAAAAGCTGCTAAGAAACCTGCTAAGAAAAAAGCTGCAAAGAAAAAAGTAGCTAAGAAGAAACCTGCTAAGAAAAAAGCTGCAAAAAAGAAAAAGAAAAAATAAACCTTTTTGATTTTTAACTTTATACTCATGGACTTGTCGCAAAGGGAAGTGATAAGTCCATATATTTTTTATTATTTTTGACCGTAATTTTCTATTGCTTTCTGTAAAGCATCCGCTGCCAAATTAGAACAATGAAATTTTAACTTTGGCAAATCTCCCAAAGCGTCAGCAACATCTTTATTTGTTAATTTCTTAGCTTCATCAAGCGTCTTTCCCTTAGCCAATGTAGTCAATACCGAAGAAGTGGCAATTGCAGCAGCACATCCAAAAGTCAAGAACTTAATGTCCTCAATCTTATTATCTTTTATCTTTAACATAATCTTCATTACATCTCCGCACGTTGGATTCCCAACTGTGCCTTCTGCGTCGGGATTTTCCATCTCTCCCATATTCTTTGGATTCTTAAAATGCTCAAGAACATTTTTGTTATAGTCTGTATTGCTCATTTTTTCTTCAAGTCATTTAATTCCTTAATCAACTTCTTTGGATCCAGGCCATGAGCCAAAGCACCCTGCTCAATCGTCTCTAATTGCGCCATAGGACAACCGCCACACATCAATCCTTTCTCCATTAAAAATTCAGCCGCACCAGAATGCTCATTGATCAATTCATAGAATGTCAAGTCTTTGTGAATCTTATTTTTCATTTTCCCCCCTCCAATTTAAACGGACTCATCTTCCTTAATTTTTCAACACCAGCGGCAATCTTTTCTACGAGATAATCTGCTTTTTCAAAATCCATATCATTACCAAGCGTTATCCTCAGGCTCCCATGGATATAAAGCTCGTCAACATCAAGTGCCTTCAGCGTTCTACTTTCTTCAAGTTTTTTAGACGAACAAGCAGAGCCAGTAGAAACGCTAATCCCTTCCTCGTCCAATAGAATCATTAAGCTTTCTCCCTCAATCCCATAAAAAGAAGCGTTAATATTATGATAAATCCTTTCTTTCTCAGAGCCGTTAATCTTTACGCCATCCATCTTTTTTAACTTGCCAATAATATAATCTCTAACCTTCATAACATGGCTCTTGTCAATTTCAACATCAAGAGCCTTTGCTATACCAATTATTCCAACAGTATTCTCAGTCCCACTTCTAAAATTGAACTCTTGTCCACCGCCGGTAACAATTGGTTTCATCTTGGTTCCGATTTTTGAATACAAAAATCCTATTCCCTTTGGGCCATTGATTTTATGCCCTGAAACACTAATCAAATCAACATCAAGTTCCTTAACATTTATATCAAGCTTATTAAAACTCTGAACAGCGTCAGTGTGGAAGTAAACACCTTTCTCCTTGCAGATCTTTCCGATTTCTCCAATCGGCTGGATGGTTCCTATCTCATTATTAACATGCATCACACTAACCAGAAGAGTATCCTTTGTAATCTTCTTCTTAATGTCTTCAACGTCAACTACTCCTTCTGTACTAACGCCAACAAAATCAACCTTATAGCCTTCTTTCTTTAGCTGCTCGCAGGTATCATAAACAGCGGGATGTTCAATGGCAGTTGTTATAATGTGTTTTTTACTTGGATTTCCAAGGGCGACACCACGGATAGAAACATTATCGGCTTCTGTCCCTCCACTGGTAAAAACAATCTCCTCTTTATCAGCACCAACGAAGTCAGCAATTTTCTTCCTGGCTCCTTCGATCTTTTTTCTTACTTCTCTTCCAAGGCTATGCTGGCTAGAGGGATTAGCAAAGTATTTCTCGCTAAAATCGTTCATTTCTTTCAAAACTTCAGGAGCAATCGGAGTAGTCGCAGCATTATCTAGGTATAGTTTCATTTTTGACATTGTCCATTACACTCCCCACTACAAAATGTTTTAGCATGATCATCAATCAAATCAAGAATTGGCTCGATAGTCTCCTTATTCAAGGAATAAACTCTTTTTTTGCCAACTTGCTCAACGCTAACTATATTGCAACATCTCAGATTACTAAGAGCATGTGACAACTTACTTTGTTCAACTTTTAACTTCTTCGACAATTCAGAAACGCTAAGTGGACTTTCCTTTAAAGCTTCAACTATTGAAATCCGAAGAGGGCTTGAAAGATTGCTAAAAAACACATAATATGTTGATTTATTCATATGAATTTTATGTCATATGAGTTTTTAAGTGTTTCTAAACACTTATCGCACCAACAGGACATCCAGACTCAGCTTCTTTGCTACATGGAACTTCCTTCTTTGCCTTGGCCTTTCCATCCTTCATCTCAAACCCTTCAGGGCATGTAGCAACACAGGCACCACACCCGATACACTTTTTTCTATCAACACTAACCATCTTCCTCTATTTCTTTTGTAAATATTCATGAGCAGAATGAGCAGCAATAGCACCTTCGGAAGCAGCAGTTACAACCTGTTTCAATTTGTTATCCGTTAGGTCCCCGGCAACAAAAATACCATCTACATTAGTTTCCATGCCCCTTCCTGCCTTAACATAACACCCTTCATCCTGATCTAATTTCAATTTAGTTAAGATTTCGTTACAAGGAACGGCTCCAATCTCAATAAAAACTCCCTGTGTGGGTATTTCAACTTCCTTACCATCTTTCCCCTTGACCTTAATCGCCTCAACGCCTTTCTCCCCGAGTATCTCAACAGGGGTGGTTTCGTAAATAACCTCTATGTTGTCTTTCTTCTCAATTCTTTCCTTATATATTGGCTCAGACCTTAAATCTGATTTTCTATAAATTATCTTAACCTCTTTCGCAATCTCTGATAAATAAAGAGCAGCCTTCGCAGCAGAATCTGCGCCACCAATTACAACCACAACATCCTTTCCCTTGAAAAACATTCCGTCACAAGTAGCACAATAACTTACACCTTTTCCAAGAAGTTTTTCTTCTCCTGGAATTTCTAGTTTACGATGTTTGGTCCCAAATGAAATAATTATGGCCTTGCCACGGACTTCTTCTTCCCCCATTTTAACAACGAAAATACCACCCTCTTGTTGAACATCAGTAACCTTTTTTAGTAATATCTCAACGTTATAGCTTTCAACATGCTCTTTGAACTTCTCCATCAATTCTAGTCCAGTTATTTTTTTGGTTCCAGGCCAATTTTCAAAATCTCCTCCCTTTGCGCAAACGCCACCCAGTTCCTCACCTATTACAACGGTTTTATGAGCATATCTAGCAGAATATATTCCAGCAGTCATCCCAGCAGGACCAGCCCCCAATATTACAACATCATAACTCTCTTCCATTGGAATCCATAGTTGCAACAGTTTTTATATCTTGCCCCGAGCAAACACTTTTATACCTGATTAGCTAAAAGATATTATGACAAAGAGAGGAGAAGTTTACAAATGTGAAATCTGTGGAAACATAGTCGAAGTTTTGCATGAAGGACAAGGTGAATTAGTTTGCTGCGGCCAACCAATGAAAAAACAAGATGAAAAAACAGAGGACCCAGAGAAAGGAGAGAAGCACATTCCAATTGTTGAAGGAAATATGGTAAAAGTAGGATCTATAAACCACCCAATGACAGAGGAGCATTACATTGAATGGATTGAAGCCACAAACGGTAAAGAAACGACAAAGATATTTCTAAAATCAGGCCAAGAGCCAAAGGCCGAATTCCCCTTTGAGCCGATTTCTGCAAGAGCCTACTGCAACCTGCATGGACTATGGAAAGGCTAGTTGTATCTCGGGAATAGTAACAACCAAAAACCTTAAATAGCTGTTTCGTGTGTATAGATTATGCCAAAAGATAGAGATGTTAAGGAATTTCTCGGCAAGATTTATAGAAGCATCACTGAAGAGGGGCCAGGATATAAAGAAAGAAGGATAGGTGTTTCTTGCATGGGCATGACGCAAGCAGAGCCTGACGATTCAGTAGAAATAACATTCAGACATAAAGATAAATCTGTTACGGCGGTAAGGTCTTTCGAGGGTACAGTAAGGATCTCCGGAGAGGTAAAGGAATCCCCAGAATATCAAACGGCCACAGGAGTTATTCGTTCTGAGAGCAAGTTGGGGGTTTTGGAGGCAAGACTAGTAGATTCCGAAACTTTTAACGTATGGGTAGTGAGGAAAGATGATTTAGAGGAATATAGGCAAGGGCTCCATAAAGAAAAAGAAAGCACAGATCAAACAGAGGAGCCAATAACACTTACAAATGACGATGTCACTGGCAAACCAGGATACAGAACAGAACAGAAAGTATACGATAAAGATTATAAGGCGCTAAAGGCTCTCGATAGGGAGATGGGAGAGCACCAGGAACAATAGGATTGTGACATTATCATAGAGACAATCCCTAAATAGAATACTCAAAAACACCATCATAAGGTATAAACCAACTAATCGCCTCTTTCTGTGATTCTTTTTCCATTATCTTTCTAAATAACCTAATAGAATTCCCATGAGCAGAAATAGCAACATTAACCTTATTTTTTTTCATAAATTTCTTTAAATCTTTAATAAAACTACGAACACGAACTTCAACATCAGCAAAGCTTTCTCCCTTTGGAGGCCTAGTATCCCAACTTCGATGCCATTCGTCATATTTCTTAGCTCCAAATTTCTTTACAATACCCCAGTGTAAAAATCTATTTAAGCGACCATAATTTCTCTCAATCATTCGGTCATCTTCTAAAACTAACACACATTCAGGATGATCTTTCATAACAATATCTAGCGTTTCTCTAGAGCGTGTTAAGCGAGTATGAATCGCAACTTGAAATTTCTTCTTCTTCAATCTCTCCGAAACAATCTTTGCATCTTCGCGACCTTTTTTAGTAATTCTAGAATCCGTCCACCCTGTAAACATGCCGTCTCTATTAAACGCTGTCTGCCCATGCCTAAATAAATATACCTTGAACTTTCTACCACCCATATTAAAAATTACAAGTTTACTTAGTATAAAAAGTTAGGGTTTGGTATTTGACAAAAAACAACATCCAAAAATTTATTAAACCCCAATAACATAATAATCCCATGATAACAATATGGATAATACTATTTTTCATTGCAGTGGCTGGCCTACTTTTCTTCAAGTTTGAACATCACTTAAGACTTTTCAAGTGGTCGCTAATGGCCGTTGTAGTTATTCTGATTTTTCTATCAATGAGCTCTGTTCTTTCAAAAGAAACAGTGGACTTGACTTCACCAAGAGGGGTAATGAATGCAATCTACCTATATGTCGGGTGGCTTGGTGAAACAACTGTAGATCTTTGGGATATAGGGAAGGAGAGCATCAGCCTTGCGGGGAATGCAATAAGGGTAAATAACGACGAGAAAGCAGACTTGCCGGAATACAAAGAACCATTCTCATTACCCGATTGGATAGGTAACAAACTAAGAAGAGATTAGAAATCTTTATAATCCTCAAGAAACTTAAATTGATATGCTAAAAAGAAGGAGGAGTATAGCTTTACTTTTGTTAATCTCGATTTTAGTTTTAGCAACCATCTCAAGTGCAGAAGAAGTAATTATCACATATAAAGACAATCCAAGTCAAGATTTGAAAATCTCTTCTGTAATAAACATAGAAGAAAACTTAAATGTGACGAAAAAGTTTTCTCTCGTAAAGGGATTCGTAGCAGACGTATCTAAAGCAGAAAAAGAATTATTAGAAAAAAATAATGAAATCATAATATCGGAAATTCAAGAATATAAAGCAATATTGGATGTGGCAGTTCCTAATATCAATGCGACAGATGTTTGGGGCGTACAAATAAACAGTACAAATATAACTGGGGCGACACAGTCTGTTTGTGTTTTAGATACGGGGGTAGATTACAATCACTCTGCATTTGGGAACTGTTGGGGGAACAACAATGAGTCCTCTTCTTGTGTGGTGATTGGCGGATATGATAAAATAAACGGTGACGATAACCCTGACGATGACCACGGGCACGGAACACATGTGGCAGGTATAATTTCATCTCAACATGCAACATATAGAGGGACTGCACCAGGAACAAAAATAATAGCCATGAAGGTTCTAAATGCAACGGGATATGGAAATGATCCAACAATAGCCTCTGCGATAGAGTGGTGTATAGAAAATAGGACAAGATTTAATATAACCGCAATAAGCTTGAGCCTTGGGAATGGGGCATACGAAGCAACTACCTGTACGAACGCACTCTTAGACCCATTAATTCAAACAGCAATTTCAAATAACATTAGCGTAGTAGCTGCTGCAGGAAACTGTGATGCGAAAACAGATAAGACAACATGCGATGGAACCATCGGGATTTCTAGCCCAGCTTGCTTGAGCGGTGTAATCCCCGTTGGTGCGGTAAGTGATTCTGACACACAGTATTATCAAAGATGGAGTGGCTGGGAAGTTCTAGCCCCAGGGATTGGAATATTTTCTGCTCAATTAGGAGGAACTTATGTCTCGGCATCTGGGACTTCCATGTCGGCGCCATTTGTTTCTGCGACGATATCCATGCTACAACAATATTCAAAACTAAAGAATAATGTATCATTAAATTCTACACAAGTTCAAAAGGCATTAAACACAACCGGGTTCAGAATAAATGACACGGCAACAAGTGTTTTGTATCCAAGAATAGATTCATACTCAGCGTTGGGCACCTTAACCAACCCACAATTCAGCTCGATAAGCTACGCTAATCTTTCAACGGTGAATACATCAACACTTACGATTCCACTCGTGGTAACTTTCAGCGAAGAAGCAGATTTCACATATTCGATAAATGGATCTGCAAATAAGACGGGATGCTCTTCTTGCTCAATCTTTAATCAAACAATCGTCCTGCCTGGGACAGGGAACCTGACATTTAATTTTTACATTAGTGATGTGGTGGGAAATTCGAACTCAACCGCTTTAATCTTATACATAAATAAGACAACACCAACATACAGCAGTGCAAGCTATATAGGTGAATCTACAATTTCTATGATAACAGAAGACGCAACGGGGCAGCCGAATTCACCAGAGACACTCCAGGTTTACGTAAATGGATCGAATAATCTTTCAATAAGTTATCCACAAGGAAATTATACAATAAATTTAACTGATTCATTAAATCAAACAATCGTAGAATTCAATTATACTCTCAACGAAACGAATATGACGTTGAATCTTTCAGATACGGTTTTAATGAAAGGAAACACAACATCAAACAACAATTCATATTTGATAGTAAGAGGACTGAACTTAACCTCGCAAGACAGAACAAAAACAATTTATCTAGAAAAGAATCTTGCATCCAATAATACCTGTGTGCGAGATACAGAAACATTCTCGGTCAATGAGTTTAGTAGTTTGTGTAATGCACCAAATGAGTATTTAATTAACTGTCCGGGTAGCACGGGAGTATATTCTTGCACATTAACAGAGAATGATACGTACTATAAAATCTCGGGGATGTCTTATTCGGCAATTCAAGAAACAGGAGATTTTTGTGGTGATGGCATTTCAAATAATGGAGAAACATGCTCTTCTTGCTCAGCAGATGTTGGCGCATGTGCTACACCAAGTTCAGACACTTCTGGCGGTTCTGGTGGTGGCGGCGGAGGAGGAGGAGACGCAGTAGTCAGTGTTGAAAAGATAGAGCCAACACTTTTCGAGATGAAACAAGGATTCACGACAACCGTCGAAGAAGGAAATGTAATAATATTTAATACATTAAATGGAGAAGCACACAACATAACAATAGATGAATTAGAGCCAATTTCAATAAAATTAACAGTAAACTCTGATCCGATAACTCTTTTGTTAGTTGAAGGAGATGAGATTAAGCTAAACCTATCTTCGCGTGAATTTTACAATCTATATATAAAAATAAACCTAATAGAGGGAGCAAGGGCAAACATAAAAATTCAAAACATATACGAACAAATTCACAAAGAGGATGGCATAGTAAATGAAGAAGACACACTCATTCCCAAATCATTTAGACCATTCATTTACTTCATTACGGCGATCGCATTTATAATTCTCATAGTTTTTATCAATAGAAAGATAAATAAATTAGAAAAAACAAACAAGAAAGATGAAAAAACCCTTAAAATTGAAGCCAAGCGCGAGAGATAAGCGAAGATACTTTATACTTAGTGAGAAAAGTAATCAAAAGGTCAAAGCTGCAATACTAAAATATATTGGAGTTTTAGGGTTAGCAAAAGCAGCCTATATGCCAGTAAGGGTGCCAGAGTTAAAAAATAAAAGCGTTGGCTCTTGTCTTCGGTCAGAGCTAAACAGCGTAAGGGCAGCATTGGCTTTGGCTGGAATAAAAGTTGAGAAGGTGAGCAATACGATTAAGGGGCTGCATCAGTAGTTGATGTTTCATCTCTTAACCAGTTTTCTCCGAATGCAGCCAAAAATTCAGCCTTACCATCTCTACTAATCATTTTCCCAAGCTTACAAAGAAGAGGCCTAAGTGCACGGAGTCTTTCATCTGTTTCGTCAGTCCCTGGGTCTCTTGGCCGATATGATCCGCCTCTAAAAATATATTCACCACTTCCTCCGCTGCTGTCACCATAAACAATATCCACTGCAGAGGGGCTTAAGAGTGTCGCATCAATCCACGATCTATTATCTGTAGCTGGTACGTAATAATCTTTATTTACCATAGGATCAGTAAAA
>CEPX01044517.1_pt1 | contig 14590 bp, 19 predicted proteins | sample 361361 | NCBI WGS metagenome assembly CEPX01 (sample SAMEA2619974, study PRJEB7988) | marine metagenome | biome: marine biome (ENVO:00000447); feature: mesopelagic zone (ENVO:00000213) & marine oxygen minimum zone (ENVO:01000065); material: "saline water (ENVO:00002010), including plankton... | reverse complement strand
GGATTATGTCTTTTTAGAGGGGAAAATCCCTAGAACCCCTTTAACAACCAATAATATTTTGTGATATCCAGATTTAGATATAGGCCGCCCAACAGTGGGACCTGATTTATGCGTCACAAAGAGAAAACGATTCCTTCTTGCGTTTTGAACCTTTCTACGATCTTTTGTAATGTAATCATGCAACTCTTTACTGAGAGATTCAGCCACAGGAATAGTTCTCTCAAGAGTTTTTACATTTGGTTCCTTTATGCGCGGATCATCTGGTTCATCTGCTCGCCTAACTACTCTAACTTGATGCTTTGAAAAATCGATATCTTCGATTTTAATATTGAGTAACTCGCCACCCCTAAGACCCAAATGATAAAGCAGGCGGCAGGATGGGAATCAGTCGCGGCAGCGTGTATTACCTGCCCCGGCAAGTCAGCGAAGCGGATCTGCGTTTGATGCGCCGAATCGATGAGTTGCACCTTGAGTATCCCTTCGCCGGCAGTCGTATGCTCCGCGACATGCTCAACCGAGAAGGATACTGGGTTGGTCGTAAGCATGTTGCAACGTTGATGAGGCGTATGGGCATCGAGGCGCTGTACCGGCGCCCCAACACCAGCAAGCGGCATCGGAAACACCCCGTGTATCCGTACTTGCTGCGTGGCCTGACGGTTAATCAAGCCAATCAGAGGCGTGGGCGATGGATATCACGTACATTCCGATGGCCAAGGGATTCGTATACCTGTGCGCTGTAGTCGACTGGGCAAGCAGGAAAGCGCTGGCCCATCGCGTTTCAATCACCATGGATACGTCGTTCTGTGTCGATGCTCTGGAAGAAGCCTTATGCCGCTACGGCAAGCCGGCGATTTTCAACACGGATCAGGGTAGCCAGTTTACCAGTGCCACATTTACAGATGTACTGCGCGCTAACGAGATCCGCATCAGCATGGATGGCAAGGGCAGTTGGCGTGACAACGTATTCGTCGAGCGGCTCTGGCGCACAATCAAATACGAGGAGGTCTACCTGAAAGCCTACGACAGCGTGAGTGAGGCCAAAGCATCGTTGAAGACCCACATCGAGTTTTACAATGCGACCCGCCCTCACTCGAGGCTGGACAAGATGACGCCAGATGAATTTTACTACCAGACGCTGCCCGCCATTGGGCAGGCAGCTTAAACCCCAGCAGTGCATCCACTTATCTTTTGAGGATCACTGTTCAAACAACTGGAGCCACCTCTCAAGTTGCACAGAATTGTTGGTCATGACCACCAATGAACCATGATCGTCGGCTCACGCCCCCTTAGCTGACGTTTAGCCACTGCTAATACAACCTTAGCCTGTAACGCCCCCCATAGCAGCCGACGTGCCGAGAAAATCAGGTGACCGCATTTGGAACCATGGTCGACCATTAGAGAAATCTAGTTATTGCTTGAGAAAAACATAAGGGACTGTTTAATATGGAGTATTCATGGCTATTTTATTGCCGTGACCAAGACAGCCTCCTGCTAGAGCACCCTCGGTCTTCTAATCTGTAAATGAAGCCCTTACTTGTCCTACACCATCAATTTTGACTGTGATGTGCTCTCCAGCGGCTACCTCTACTAGAGGCGTTGGAGAACCCGGAATAACGATGCTACCAGCTGGCAGCACCTTACCTTGTACATTTAAAAAATTAATCAGCCAGCGTAAGGATTTAAGCGGACCACCATCCATAATATCCCGAGCCTGTGCACCACAAACTAGTTGATCATTCCTATAGACCTGAAACAGCTCCCGATCAAACCTTAGCCCCTCAGGGCTAACTTTATCCTCACCGATTACCAAACCAGCCCAGATTCCTCCACTACAGATAAGCTCCTGCGAACTGGGAGGCATGTGCCAGAATTTAAAATTATGGATTTCGATACCGCAACTGACCCAGTCGATCGCATTGATGATCGTTTCATAATCAAGATCTTGACCGCTGATTTCGTGTTTAAATTTAATCACCAATTCAGGTTCTATAGCGCAGTTAACATATCGGCTATGAGAGAGTGTCGTTCCGCTGGGATAAATGTAAGGTGAGAACATTCTTCCGCTGATAGGCTCTGTCAGTCCAAATTGCTGCCGGATAGGGTCACTCGTGCAACCTACTTTATATCCAACTACTGATTCACTTTTCTTTTCATGTTGCGCAACAATCAGGTCCTGTACTTCATAAGCTTCTTGAATGCTTAGGCATTTCAACTCGCTGCATAGCTCGCCGGGCCATTTTTTCTCATAAAAAGCGAGAGTAAATTTTTCTGCAATTTGTGTTTTGGAAGCCATGTTGTCCCTTGTGTGATAGCTAATTATTGGAGGGATCATAAGCCCCGTGTTTTTAATAGTAACTAGTCATGAACGGTTGTTCAAGCTAAGATTGAACAATTGTTCAAGAGGATTATTCATGTCAACTGCAAAGCACGATCGCCAAGATGCAATTCAAAAGGCAACGGACCTGTTCTGGGAAAAGGGTTTTCATGCCACGTCTATGCGTAACATTCAGCAAGCCATGGATATGCGCCCGGGCAGCATCTACGCGAGCTTTGGGAGTAAAGAGGGGCTATTCCAAGAAAGCCTTCAGCATTACGCAGACTCTAGCAAGGCTCGGCTTAAGGCCTGTGTCCAAGAGGCTTCGTCACCTTTGGAGGGATTGAAGTTATTTATCCGAGATGCGGTGGTCGGCTGCCGAGATAAAGCCCCTAGCGGTATCTGTATGCTGGTAAAAACGATTTCGGAACTGACTGGTGAAAATGAAGATCTTCTAGAGCAGGCTAAAGGTCTTTTCAAAGAGATGGAGCAAGCTTTTATGGAAGTTTTGATCGAGGCTCAGGAACAGGGAGAAATTGATTCCAGCAAAGCCCCGTATCGTTTAGCTCGAACAATCCAGGTTCAGTTGATGGGCCTGCGAGTGTACGGCCGTGCCAATGACGGTGATGAGGCAATTAACGAGTTGATTGATGATATCTTCGATCATTTAACCTGACTCGCATAGGTACGCACAGTTGTATTTCTTAGACTCAAGCATGACCGGTTTGTGTTCAGTCTAGGGAACCTGCGAATAAGTCCTTGCGAGCTTCTGGCTTTCAGCTTGGTTCGCAATCAAGGCGTGGCTTTGCCGCAATGTCTAGACCTTGCAAAAAGTCACAACACGGAGTGCGGGCCAAGCTGAAAGCCCCGTAGGGCAAGGCCTGCGCCTATAATCTGGCTGTTTCAGGCGCTTGCAGAAGCCGCAGAGACTTGTTCGCAGGTTCCCTAGTATTAGCCGTACCATTAGTTCCGGCTAATACTACATAAGAACATATTATTTGAAGAAAAGAAGTAATTCATCGATCAGGGCTGAAGGGGCTTCTTCAGGTAGGAAATGGCCGCAATCTAAAGCCTTTCCTTCCACATGTTTTGCTCGTTCTTGCCATGTTTGAAGAACATTGTAATTCCGGTTTACGAATCCCTTAGAACCCCACAACACTAATAAGGGACATTCTATTTTTTTATTCGAATCTTCTTCATCATGAGTTAAATCAATAGTCGCAGCGGCTCGATAGTCTTCACATGAAGCATGTATAGTTTGAGGCATACTAAAGCAACGGATATATTCAGCTACTGCCTCATCTGAGAACGTTGCATCTGGGGCACTCCAGCGTTTAAGTTTTTCAGTAAGATAATAAGCAGGGTCTGCATTTATCATTCGCTCCGGTAAACCGTCGGGTTGAATCAGAAAGAACCAATGATAATACCCTGTAGCAAAGCTTTGATCGGTTGTATTGAACATATGATGAGTGGGAGCAATATCCATAACACATGCTTTTTTTATCCTGTCTGGATAGTCCAGTGCCATTCGATGTGTCACTCTAGCCCCTCTATCATGGCCAGCTACAAAAAATTGGTCATATCCTAGGGCGTCCATAACTTCAATCATATCTTGCGCCATTACTCGCTTTGAATAAGGAGAGTGGTCAGAGGTACTTTCGGGTTTGGAGCTATCTCCATATCCTCTTAAATCGGGACAGATAACGTGGAAATTGTCGGTTAGGCTAGGGGCTACTTGATGCCAAATTGCATGTGTTTGTGGGTAACCGTGTAGTAATAATAATGGATAGCCTGAACCTCCATGAACTAAATTTATTTCTGCACCATTAGTTTTTATTTGTGTATTGTTAAAATTATTACCGAAATCCATTTGATAAACCTCTTTATGTCATTTATCGCAAGGCAGCCATTTTTAATGGTAGGCTGGGCAATGTTGGGATGTAAAGTTCAATATATCTGATTAGGGATTTTTCGTGTATTGAAGATATAGGCTAGTTAAAGCTATTCATACTCTAAATGATATGAAGTCGAAGAAGGCTCGGGGATTCTTGTATTTTAATGGTGCCGTTACTGAGTTTATTTAGGCGCTCAGATACTGTAACAATAGGCGAACCTAATACGGGTAGATTGGTTGAGAAAGCAATAGGTGTTTTAAGTAAAACCTTATCTTCAGCCATAGCTACATTAGCCACAGAAATAGACGCTGCTAACGAAGTTGTACCGATGATCGCACGGTGCATGATTTTCATAGTAAATCCCTCGTTTTTTATTTGTTTGAGGTGGAGTGAATTAGGTTTAAATAAACTGCTTACCTGGATAGGGGGCTTGTTTGCCCAGTTCAGCTTCTATTCGAAGTAACTGGTTGTATTTGGCAACCCTGTCAGAACGGCAAAGTGATCCCGTTTTGATTTGTCCTGCTGAGGTACCTACAGCTAAATCGGCAATAGTGGTGTCTTCTGTTTCACCTGAACGATGGGAAATAATCACACCATAGCCAGCAGATTTAGCGAGTTGGATCGCATCTAGTGTTTCGCTTAAAGTGCCGATTTGATTGAACTTGATGAGAATGGCGTTACCAACATTACAGCTAATGCCTTTCTGTAAAATTTGACTGTTAGTGACAAATAAATCGTCACCAACCAGCTGTTGATGATCACCAATTTGTTTCGTGAGATGAGACCAACCCTCCCAATCAGACTCGTCCATTCCATCTTCTATTGACCGAATGGGGTACTGTTGGCAGAGGTTGTCCAGATAATTTGCGAAGTGCTCTGAATCAAAGGATCTACCTTCGCCTTTGAGGTGATATTCACCCTCCGAGAATAACTCAGAAGCTGCACAATCTAACGCCAGAGTTACGTCCTCACCCAATTTGTAGCCTGCATTAGCGATGGCTACTGAGATGATGTCCAATGCCTGAGCGTTACTTTCTAGACTCGGTGCAAATCCTCCTTCATCTCCAACAGCAGTGTTTAAACCTTTCTCATGTAATACTTTTTTAAGATGGTGGAAAATTTCCACACCGCACCGGAGGGCTTCACTGAAACTGTCAAAGTTGAGCGGCTGAACCATAAATTCTTGAATATCAATATTGTTATCAGCATGTTCTCCACCATTGAGGATATTCATCATTGGAACGGGCATACTGTATTGTCCTGAAGTGCCGTTAAGTTTGGCGATGTATGCATATAGAGGGAGTTGCTTCTCTAATGCTGCCGCTTTAGCAACGGCCAATGAGCAAGCAAGAGTCGCGTTAGCGCCTAACAAAGCCTTATTTTCAGTGCCATCAAGAGCGATAAGTTTTTGATCAATGACTGCCTGATCAAAAGCATCCATGCCTATCAAAGCATGGTTAATGACATCGTTAATATTGCTAACCGCTTTTAAAACCCCTTTACCCAAATAGCGAGCTGGCTCCTTATCACGAAGTTCAAGCGCTTCACGAGAGCCTGTTGATGCTCCTGATGGAGCACATGCAATAGCTTTGATCCCAGAGGCTAGTTCAACTTCGGCTTCGACAGTAGGGTTACCACGAGAGTCTAAAATTTCTCGGCCTATAATTCGTTTAATCGTGCTCATGATCTTTTAGCTCGCTTGGTTTTGGTTGAGGTAATATCATTTCTTTTTGCTCGGCGACTTCTTCGCGAAAATCAAAGTCTCTTGGCCAATGCTCTTCTTTGGTGTGAACTGTTTTTTTCATTGTTTTGATACCTGAGAATCAGTGGATAGCTTGCCCAACGCGGATGATTTTTAATGTGTTTGTTCCGCCGTGAACGTTGATGTAATCACCTTTTGTGATCATTATGAGATCACCTTCTTGTACTGTTCCTGCTGCAAGTAGCTGTGCAACGGCATACTGATTTATTTCACTGTTTGGTATATCGGAAGCATCGAAGTAGAGTGGTGTAACGCCACGGAAAATGGCAGAACGATTGAGTGTCTGTGTATGTGGGCTAAGTGCAAAAATAGGCAGCCCTGAGCGGATACGAGACATTAATAAAGGAGTCGCGCCTGTTTCGGTCATGGAAATGATCGCTTTAACGCCGCCCAAGTGGTTAGCCGCGTACATAGCGGCGAGGCCAATAGTTTCATCAATTTGGCTAAAGCATTGGTGGATACGGTGGCCTGATTTACGTGTTTGCGGCTGGCTTTCTGCGCCTTTAATCACCCGAACCATAGCTTCAACCGTTTCAATTGGATAAGCACCGACAGCTGTTTCTGCTGATAACATGACGGCATCGGTCCCATCTAATACGGCATTGGCCACATCAAATACTTCTGCTCGTGTTGGCATCGGGCTTTGAATCATGGATTCCATCATCTGCGTTGCAGTAATCACGACGCGATTAAGTTGTCTAGCACGCTTGATGATGTGTTTTTGCACGCCAATTAGTTCGGCGTCTCCAATTTCGACGCCTAAGTCGCCACGCGCAACCATGACGCCATCAGAGGCTTTTATAATGCCGTCTAATATCTCAGGGTTACTAACCGTTTCTGCTCGTTCTATCTTTGCGATTAGGTGAGCTTTACTCTCAGTTTTGTTTAATAAAGAGCGTGCATATTCCATGTCTGCTGCGTCTCTTGGGAAAGATACTGCGAGGTAGTCGACCCCAATTTCCACGGCGGCTTTAAGATCTAATTTGTCTTTGGGTGTCAGTGCTTCAGCAGACAGGCCACCACCTTGACGATTAATGCCTTTATTGTTGGATAGCTTTCCGCCCTGTAAAACGGTGCAATGAATACGAGGGCCATCTACAACATCAATCTTCATGGTAAGGCGGCCATCGTCTAGCAATAGAACATCACCTGCGAAGCAGTCTTGACCAAGCGATTTGTAATCTAAACCTACAATTGTGTTATCGCCTGCGTATTCATCATGTTCGCTATCAAGCGTGAATTTTTGCCCTTCACGCAAGATAATTGATTCCTCTATAAAGCGAGCGATACGAATTTTGGGGCCTTGAAGATCTCCTAATATCGCAACATATTTATTGGCCTTTTGTGCGGCTGCTCTAACACGGTTAGCACGTGCTATATGATCACTTGTTGAACCATGAGAAAAGTTTAGACGGACAACGTCAACTCCTTTTCTAATCAGGCTATCTATGATTTCTTGAGAATCAGATGAGGGACCTAATGTGGCTACTATTTTGGTTCTTCTCATGGGTACTTTTACCTGAAGTGTTATGTAATGTTTGGATTATTATGTTGCTCATCCAGTGAAATATCTTCGGCATAAATACAAATATTAAGGCGGATTTTGCTTTAGTTTTGTGCATCGGCACAAAGCATAAAAGATGCAGAATAAAGCGAATAGGTATAAAAAAGCCGGCTTGGATAGATGAAATGTAGCGTAGGTGTTTAAAAGTTCTGAGGGTAATAATGTAGTGGTCAAGTAAAACTGACCACCACTTTGTAGTCATTCCAGTATCTTTCTTCTGCCAGATTAGGTAGCAACATTCCGTTATGCTGATGCGGCCTTTGCTGGCTGTAATACCCAACGATGTAATCAGTGATTGAGTTTCTGGCTTCAGTTATTGAACAGTAGCCTACCTCTGGAACCCATTCAGCCTTCAAGCTGCGAAAGAAACGCTCCATAGGAGCATTATCCCAACAATTGCCACGTCGGCTCATGCTCTGCTTTATCTTGTGTCGCCACAGAAGCCTACGGAACTTCACACTGGTGTACTGACAGCCCTGATCTGAATGGAACAGCAGTCCTTCTGGTCTACCTCTTAATTCAAAGGCCATCGTTAGTGCTTTGCCTGTCAGGTCGCTATCAGGGCTCAGAGAAAAAGCCCAACCAACAGGTTTACGAGCATATAAGTCCAGTACGACTGCCAGATAGGCCCAACGCCGCCCCGTCCAGATATAAGTAATATCGCCACACCATACCTGGTTCGGAGCCGTGGCCTTAAATTGCCTTGCCAACAGATTGGGTGCAACAGGATGCTCTTGTGTTGCTTTTCTGTAACGGTGCTTGGGTTGCTGGCAACTAAACAGTTGTAACTCTGACATCAGTTTGCCCGCAACATAACGACTGAGCGGTGTACCCGAGAGCGTTACCATAGCTGCTACACTTCGTGCACCTGCTGAACCCTCGCTAATACTGAAGACCTCTCTGACTTTCTCTTTCAAAAGAATACGGGCAGGGTTTTCGCCTTTGGCATAATCCCGCCAATACTTATAACTGCTACGATGCACACCGAAGAGATGGCATAATCGTGTTGCTGAATAGCTCCCTTGAAGTCGGCGTATTACCGCAAACCTTTCAGCTCGTCGGACATCAAGAGAGCTGAAGCCTTTTTTAATATCTCTTTTTCCATCTCAAGCTGCTTCACCTGTTTTTCCAGCTCTCGAATACGACGCTGTTCTTCTGTAACGGTGTGGCTTTTGGTGTTTCACCTTTACGCTCCGCCCGAAGCTGTCGAACCCACTTGTCCATGGTTGATTTACCCACTCCCATAGCTTCAGCGGCTTCTCGTACTTTATAGCCCTGGTCCACGACAAGCTGAGCGGATTCAAGACGGAATTCAGGGCTGAAGTTAGGTCGTTTTGGTTTTGTCATAGTGTCACCTGTGTAGCCAGGAGGCGATCATATCACCTCTAATCAGGTGGCCAAATTCACTATGCCACTACATAACTCACTGGTTGATCTTGATTAAGGTAGCAATATTGCGTGCACAGTTTTGAATATTTACTTCAGCTTCTTTTAATGCTGCCTCTAATGAAGTAACACCAGATACAACGCTGAATACCGCATCAATCCCACTGTTTATAATGGCTTCCTGTTCTTGGCTTACGGAGCCAGCTAAAGCGATGACAGGGCAGCCAAAAGTTTTTGCGCGTTTAGCTACGCCGATAGGTGTTTTTCCACGTAGGCTTTGATCGTCAATTTTGCCTTCGCCAGTAATAACGAGTTGAGAGGTTGGCAGATGTTTATTAATTTCGACTGCATCAAGAACGATCTCAATACCGCTTTTTAATTCTGTTTTGAATAAGGCAGACAATGCCGCGCCAATACCGCCTGCTGCGCCAGACCCTGGTATTGACCTTATGTCTACACCACATACTCTAGACAGAATGTCGGAGTAATTTGTTAAGCATTGTTCGAGTTCAGCTACTTGTTGGGGGTTAGCACCTTTTTGTGGTCCAAATACTGCTGAAGCACCCTCGGGTCCTAATAAAGGGTTGTCCACATCGCAGGCAACCTCAAAAGTGACAGAATAAAGTCTAGGGTCGAGATTGCTAATATCTAAATCGGCCAGATTTGCGAGCGAGCCACCGCCCGGAGGAAGAGGTTGGCCGTGTTGATCTGTAAACACCGCCCCTAATGCTCTCAAAATGCCGCATCCACCATCATTAGTGGCGCTGCCACCGAGACCAATAATAATTTTTTCCACCCCTTCTTCTAATGCCGCCATAATAAGTTGGCCTGTACCATAGCTTGAAGTAAGTAAGGGGTTACGTAATTCATTAGGAACAAGGTCTAGCCCAGAAGCAGCCGCTGTTTCTATTACAGCTGTTTTTCCGTTACCTAAAATACCCCATTGTGCATTGATGGGGTTACCTAGTGGATCTTGTACTTGTGTGAATCGAGCTTTACCACCTGTAGAGTTGATAAGTGCATCAGTAGTGCCTTCACCGCCATCAGCAACGGGCAGTAAAATACAATTTACAGAAGGGAATATGTCTTTAAAGCCAGATGCTATAGCTTGGCTGACTTTAAGAGCTGATAGGCTTTCTTTAAATGAATCTGGGGCAATTAGAATGTTCATAATGATCCTCAAGCCTGCAAAAGAATCCTGTGTTAATACTTAAGCAACAGGTTGAAGCTCATTGTGATACTGATCGATTTAAAATGCTTTGTTACAAAGCACAAAATTTATGTGTAAAAAAGGTATTTATTTGTTTGTTTGCATATTTAATGGATTTGATCTTTGTCCCACTCGCTTAAACGTGTTGCCATGTAGAGCCTGAAAAGGTCTTGCAGATTTTTAAGGTCTATGCCCAATATCTCGTTTATGCGATCTAGACGGTATCGTAATGTGTTTCTGTGAATATGCAGTTTTTCAGCGGTTGCTGCGAAATCTGTATTTTCTGCAAAATAGGTTTGAAGTGTTTTTTGTAATGTCCCTTGGGTATCTTTGCTTTGCAGCTTTTTATAGTCATTCAGTAACTGACTGCCTCGCCAACTGTCCAGTGACTCTTTTAAGATGAGATCTAAGATTAACTCTCTTGCAGAAAAAAGAGTCTTATTGGGATGGCTAAGTTTCCCAACCTCTATTGCTCTTGATGCACTTTTGTAAGATTCAGCAATACCATCAATCCCGGGAAAATACTGGCCCATACTGATATTGAATTTGATGCTCGGCTCTTTAAGTAATTGCTTTTGATAAGCATTAAGCTGTTCTAAGCTACTTGTGTAATCCCAAACATCTGAATGTATAAAAATTCTCTGAAGAATAACTATTTGAGTTGGGCTTAAAATAGCAAGTAGGGATTCGCTTTCTCGTTTCTCTAATAATTTTAGAATATTTTGCATGCTAGTTAATGCAATATCTTGGTTATTGTGTATTGAGCGTAGATCGACAATTAAAACAACTCTAGGGACATTTAAGTCAATTTTCATACGTTCTACGCGATCATTGAAAAGTGAATCGTTACTCCATCCACCTTCAATTAGGCGAACAATAATGCTTTCTTGTAATCGGCGATCCCAGCGTATTTGAGCAGCTAGCATTGCTTGTTCGATGATTAATTCGGCTGTCATTACAACTAAGCTTGCATACTTTTTTATTTGCTCTGGTTCACCCGTTATGCCAACAACACCAATGAGTTTTCCTTCATTAGTGATAGGGATATTGATACCGCTTTGAACGCCTGACATTCCTTCCGCTTGGTATTTAGTGAAAGCAATTTCGGTCCCAGCTCTGATGACTTGAAGTGCGCCTTCATGGAGTTGATCAATCCGCTGCTGGTCCCCAGAACCAACAATTACTGCTTTATGATTCATGACATTGACATTGTGACCGATTATTTCCATAGCCCGGTCGACAATTTTTTGTGCTACATGGTGATCAATATACATATTGCTCATATCCAGATTATGTGTCTGTCTCAAAGACGGATGATCTTATACCTACGGTATCCGAAGCAAATAATATGTACAGAACGGGTTCTACCCTAATTTCACGGACACATCCAAAAAGAGGCATACTATGCCCATAAGGAGTGTTCATGACCAAACGTAGACAATACAGCCCTGAGTTCAAACGCGAAGCCATTGCTCTGACACAGCAGCCTGGTGTGAGTTGTCGTCAGATTGCTTTGGAGATCGGTATTAATCCCAATCTACTTAGCCGTTGGAAGCGAGAAGCTGAAGCCGCTACGGATAATGCTTTTCAAGGGAGCGGCAGCCCACGTGATGAAGAAGTGGCTCAGCTAAAACGCGAGCTTGCTCGCATCAAAAAGGAACGGGATTTTTTACGAGAAGCGACAACGTTCTTCGCCAGAGAGTTACCTTAAGGTATCAGGCGATCCAACGTTGCCGCAAAGACTATCCCATCCGCCTTATGTGTCGCTGCCTGCAAGTCTCACCGAGTGGTTATTACGCTTGGACCTCGCGTCAGCCATCACTTCGGCAGACTGATAATGCGCGACTGATTCAGCGTATCAAGTCGATTCATGCGGACAGTGGCGGCATCATTGGTGCTCCTCGTATGCATGAAGATCTTCTGGCTGAAGGTGAACAGCTCAGTTTGAATCGTGTTGCAAGGCTCATGGCAGCGCAAGGTTTACAGGCAGGTTGACGTCATTGGGGTCTATATCTAGTCAAAGTTGCACAAGCCTTTGTAAAATCGTGATTTAATCATCTACAAAATGACATTCATCACCCTAAATAACCAAAGAAAGTTTCAACGTAAACAATTTTATTTGAACATGCGCAACACTACGTTTAATGTGAATTATCTGAAGTAAGAAGCAATATTTGCTTATAGGATTGTGTTAAATGCCAAATTGGATGGCGGAATTTTTGTATGTTGTTCTGATGTCTAAGCGATGCATTTTTGCTTTCTCATCAGGGATTATCCTGTTCTTCTTGATAAGCGCTTATGGTCACCATGCTATGGAGAATTTTCAACTACAAGGAGTTTTTAAAGGAATTGAAGATGTTATCAGAGATAAATTTCTTAGACGTTACGATAAACTTGCTCTCGGCACTCTGATTGCCTGCTGGATTCTGGCAATAAAGTTTTATATCAAAGATAGAAAGCGTTTCTTATAACCCGGAAAACCATGACATCTCAACTTGCCAGTCACTGAAATCGTAATAATAACTGTTATTACGATTTGGAAATGTCAGAATGTAGTGTTATGCTGATCAAATGAAATATCATCCCATTACTGACACCATCGAGCTTCAAGCGTTACAGCGAGATATTCTTGACTCTCAAGAATTTAAATCGGTGTACCCTACTTTGTCTGAGTATATTGATTCATTTGAGCAACAAGGCATTCCTGCAAAAAACGATTTGAAGCAATTGCTCAATTTCTTGGTAACAGGCCTTAGCAATGCAAAAGGCACTCAATCACGGTTCAGAAACGAAGCAGAGAGGTTTACCTTGTTTTGCTGGCACGAACGCGGAAAGTCTGTGTTAGATATTAAACTTGAAGACATAAAGTTGTATATCGATTGGATTTGGTCACCACCAAAAAATCTAATTGCTGATACAACAATATCGAGCCGCTTTAAATACAGATCTAATTCAGATATTCGTGTTGTCAATCCAGAATGGCGCCCTTTCGTGCATCGCACGCCTAAGGCAAATCGGAAAATCGAGTCATTGATAGCACCTGGAAAGGCTTCCAGTATCAAACATGCCTATAAACTCAGCCAAACGTCACTACGAAATTCATATGCATCATTAAATATTTTTTTTAAATGGTTAATCGATGCCGAACTGGTTATGCGTAACTATCTGGCTGACGCTAAGAAAAACTGTAAATATCTGATTAAAGGAAAAATATATCAGCCACCACATACGTTTGATGATGAGGTCTGGGATATATTTATACAATGCCTTACAGACGCAGCTGACGAAAACCCAAAGTTTGAAATTCACAGGTTTGTAGTGTTATCCCTAAAAGTATTATTCTTAAGAATTTCGGAATTATCCTCTCGTGACTATTACACCCCTTTGTTCAATCATTTTCGACCGGATCCTAGTAATGAAGGCTGGGTATTGCATGTCGTAGGCAAGGGAAAAAAAGAACGTGTAGTAACGGTGCCTGATTCGTATATTGAAAATGTGCTGGGTAGATACCGTGAATCGATGGACTTAGCCCCCCTACCCAGAATCGATGAGGATACTCCTATTCTCCCATCTACGAAAACTGGTAAACCGCTTAAGCAAGACAGTGTCAATAATATTGTTGAAGAAGCGTTCGATTTGGTTATTTCTACTCTTATGAAGAGTGGAAAGAAACAACAGGCGCTTGATATAGCCGGCGCATCATCGCATTGGTTGAGGCATACCGGAGCTACTCAAGCATTAGATGAATTGAACGAAACTATGTTAGCCGAAGAACTTGGCCATGCCAGTGTAAAAACTACAGTTGAAATTTATGTAGCTCCTGCACACAGAGATAGAATACGCAAAGGTTCTCAACGAAAGCTCTGAGCACAAAACCCATTATTCTTAACTTATCCTATGAAAACACAGAACGTGGTTATTCAGTGGAAGTGGGCAGCTTACTGCGACTTCAAGCAGTATCGGTTAGCTACCGGATCGCGCCAGGAAAAGACGCAGGAAAAGAGTATTTACCTTGCAAACCTTGCCCGAAAAAACGAAGGTAACTATAGTCATTTAGCACTAATAGACGGCTTTGGTTTGCATCCTGTCGTTTTCGCCGACACTCATCAAACAGAAAAGTTGGAGCACTGGTGTCGATATATAGAAAGGCCTTCCACATACCTCATACCGAAATTCAGTACCAAAGACCAGTTCACTTACTTATGTTAACGACAACTCATGTCATGTTATCTTCACAATACCTATTGTGTATACGAGTAACCAGATTTGAATGCAGCTGTCATTATGTCTAGGCTATAGTGTCGATAGTTCTTTATACTCCGAACACGCCGGATACCGTCGAATTGTTTACACTGATGTTGTCGACCCTGCAGCGACATCAACACTAATCCAATCAGATCGCACCTGTTGCTGCACTTTGCCCCCCGGCAACAATTTCCATTTTGCGCCTGACATTTCG
>CEPX01036148.1_pt1 | contig 14597 bp, 14 predicted proteins | sample 361361 | NCBI WGS metagenome assembly CEPX01 (sample SAMEA2619974, study PRJEB7988) | marine metagenome | biome: marine biome (ENVO:00000447); feature: mesopelagic zone (ENVO:00000213) & marine oxygen minimum zone (ENVO:01000065); material: "saline water (ENVO:00002010), including plankton... | reverse complement strand
ATTCTTTCTATTTTGGATCAGGATTCGGAAATCTAAAGCGGAATGGGTATGGGAAAACAGTTTCAAATAGTGAACATATATGGATTACTGGTGAGTGGGCAGATGTGGATTACTACTTTATACCAGTGGCATCTTCAGAGGATCGAATCGCATACCCATACCCCAATCTCACTCTCTGGAGAGATAATAATGAAATAGCGGATTCGGATTATCCGAATTGTAGCACTATGATGCTCACTTTTGTCAGTCCCCTTATCAAAAGGGAAAGGCAAAAAACTTTTCCTGATGACTCTGATATCGATACGAGGTCACAAGAATTACTAAAACACATTGTCTTCTCAGCGACCCAAGAAAGAGTCAGTGAATATAAAGAATTAGCAGATGGAACCTTCGAGCCAACAAAACGAATAGCAATGAATATAACCAAGATCGTTCCAAAAAATAATGTCTGGTTTCCTCTATGCAGAGAACTTATCCAGAAAAGAATGAATCAGTATAAAGACTGGCATAAGAAACATGACGAACAAAGACGAATAGACATTCTCAGTCAAATGGGAGTTTCTAACAAGGCAAATTAATGATGAAAAGAATTAGAGACATAAGAAACTCGTGGCTAAAAGACATGGGTAAATTCGCAAATACAAGTGGCAACAAACAACATTCCCATGAAATGGAAAAAACTATAAATGCAGGAGAAGAAGAAATGGCAGGAAAAAACAGAAAGAAGAATGCACCTAACCTTACCGATCAACAGATGGATCGAATTGATGATCTGTTTGCTCAGTATGGTAACCAGAAAGAAGTCAGTGACATTACTGGTATTAAGACTCATCTCATTCACCGATACCTACAGTGGGAAGGCAGAGTCGAACGTCCTTACGTCAATCGCCGAACAGGTGAACGTATTGGACAAAGAGTCTATACCCCTGAAGAAAGGAAACGTATTGATAAATTCATAAGGGAGAATGCTACTCTCAGTAGAACTGAACTGGTTAAATCAGTATCTCTCAGATTCAACATCAAATCGAAAACTGTCTACGGTTGGGTAAACCCCCCAACTCCTGCTGAGACTATCTCAGAGGGGCTAAGAGGTGGCATAGAACAGTATGCATCTACCATGAAGAAGATTGAAAAAACCCTCTGGCTTGATAGACATATAAAAAGTAGACAAGGCATGCCCTTCAGTGAGATTTTGAAAATTTTGCAAAATACTATAGGAAATGAAAAAACCTCAGAACACATACTAATGAAACTGCTAGAACATATGCAGAAAGAACATCTTATTTTTCTAGAGCAACTCGCCAAGGGAAGACCTTGGACTATCAGGCTCTCAAACGAGCGTGTCATAGAAGTTCAAGGACGAGATGGCATGATCAGTCAATCAAAAGGAAAAAACCCCAATCCTGAGTGGGAACGCATATGGGAAAAAGGAATGAACGCAACTCTATGGCCCAACGAACAAAATACATCAGAAGGAGATGACATGGCTAGGGTACTAACACCGCAACAGCGATCAGAAATTCTAAAAAATAAAGAAGAGAGTGAGGTAGCTACAGAAAAAGAAGTAGTCAATCCTACTGGCGTAGAGGCCGAGGCCGTGCTAATGGCCCTCTTCAAGGAGACCAGTGCAATCGTAGAGAGGCACAATACAAATAGCGATCTTCTACAAGAATGGGCTCCTAAGATACAGGCTCTAGTAGATGGTGGAGATGAGGCTGTTGAGCTAGAGAAAGAACTACTGTCAAAAATCTCAAAAATACAGAGTCTGTATGATGGGATCAAAGATGAGGCTAAAAGAATAGAAGACCTCATTATAACGGCTGACAATACTGAGTTCTATATCAGTGATTTAGAAAAAAGGAACTCAGAGTTGGATCAACAGCTAGCACATATAAATAGTAAGTATCAAGAGGCCCTTACCGTAATCGCCAATCAAGACAAAACAATTAAAAACCTTACAGAGAGGGAAGGAGCCTATGTCAGAGGGGCGAACAAGGCAAAAGACGATGCAGATAATGCTGCTAAAAGCAAAGCACGTACTCAACAATACGCTAATGCCGTTGAAGCAGAGAATGCAAACCTGCGTAAATCCAATGTCCGAGGTGGACATGTGAATTTTGGGAGCAGTTCAAGAAAAATGGAAGGAACAGAATAATGGTAGAGAAAACAAACATAGAATCCACAACCGAAAAACTTCAAAAACGGATATACACTAATCTCCGTAAGGAGATGAGAGAAGACCATGTATGGAAAACTTTCACCAAGTATATGAAATACATCAGTGCTGATAGTCCTTCGATGGGATATGACGAAAGAAGGATTCTCGCAGGAAACCTCACTCTGGCTAATGAAACTAGCATTATTGCTAACGTAGTCTATGAAGGACGTAGAGGTAGATGAGAATTCGGGTAGTCGAACATATCATGCGGGGCCTCTCTGAGGGCAAATCAGACGAGGTTAGCTACCTCATGAGCTATGTAGATCACATGAGAAACATTCTTAATGTGACTAACTCTGAGGATGATTGGCATGTACATGAAGAACGATGCCAACGATGTCTTAAATATATCCTCAAATACGAATTCGAGATTGTTTGGAAAGCTGAGTAAAAATGATAATCAAGTTCCCTTACAACGAAACAGTTGTTGAGAGAATCAAGGAAATACCTGGAAGACGTTGGGATGCTGAAGAGCGGGGATGGTCAATTCCAGATCAATACTTGAATATAGCATCTCGTATCTTAGAGATGAGATATCCAGATATCGCAAAAAGAGTTCAAGTGTATGCAGATGAACTCGCACCTAATGCTCAAGCCTTACAAGAATTAGGGTCTGCCTTTACACCAGACGATATAGAGTCTGAACAGGGAAAGAACATGTTAAAGGAGATTCGTCAGAGGTTAAACATAACCAATGACCTGTTCCCATATCAAGAACTTGGAGTTGTATTCCTTGAAATGACTCCAACTAGAGGGGCTATCATTGCGGATGCTCCGGGGCTTGGAAAAACAATTCAAACATTGGGATGGCTATCTATACATCCTGAATTGCGTCCAGTCATAGTAGTAGTCCCCGCATCAGTTAAAAAGAATTGGGAAGTTGAAATAGAACGATGGATACCAGACAAGCCATCAGTTCAGATAATCATGACGGGCAAGGATAAGATCAAGCCCAAACAAGATATATATATAATCAACTACGAACTGCTATGGAAACTTGAAAATAAACTCCTCAAGATGAGTCCTTCAGTAGTTGTATTTGACGAGTGTACATATCTCAAAGAACGTAAAGCCAAGAGAACCAAGGCAAGTATTGCACTAGGACGCAAGGCTAAATATGTAATCGGACTATCAGGAACTCCCATACTGAATCGTCCTATGGAGTTCTACAACATTCTCAGTCTAGTAAGTCCTGAACAATTTCCAAGTTGGTTCAAGTTCGGAGTACGTTACTGCAATGGATACAATAACGGTTATGGTTGGCAGTTCAGAGGCTCTTCAAACACTAAAGAACTAAGGAGCCTTATACGGCCCTTTATGATTCGCCGTAGAAAGGAAGATGTTCTCAAAGAACTTCCTCCAAAAAGACGGGAAACTATACATACCCTTCTCCCCGGAAATTATCAACAGGATTATCATGCCGCTGACATTGCCCTTATGTCCACCGTTGGACAACTCCAACAGAGCCAAATGGACGATAATGATGCATACACGCATATATTCGCCCAACTTGGAGTTCTACGTCATATAGTAGGACGAGGAAAGGCGGAAGTAGCCAGAGAACATATTCTCAATCTAACTCAAGACAATGAGAAACTTCTGGTCTTTGGTCATCATCATGATGTTCTGGACTACCTAGAGAAGTTTCTGAAGAAAGAAAAAATCAAATACGAGAGAGTGGACGGCACTACACCTAATAAGTTACGTCAACCCGCAATAGATAGATTTCAAGAAGATGAAGAATGTCTCGTGTTCCTAACATCAACAGCAATGGGAATGGGAGTTAATCTGGTTGCTGCCAGTAACGCCCTATTCATAGAACGTCAATGGTCACCCGCAATAGAAGAACAGATGGAAGATCGCATTCACCGCATTGGACAAACGAAAGGTGTAGTGATCTGGTACATGCTTGTTGACGATACCATCGATTCAAAGATGGCTAGTCTTATAGAATCCAAACGAGAACTATTAACTGACATATTGGATTCTAATATTAGAGTTAGGGATAACGGTGTTATGAAAGCACTGCTTATGGAACTGAGTCTAAACTAAGACTCGTCTGATTCCAAAATCTCATAAACCTCAAACTTGGCCTTATCATAAACAGGATCATCTACTAAGGCAGTGGGAACATCGCCTATTACATTATTAGCAGATATCTCTCTTAACGATCTATGAACTTTAATCTTTAGATTATATCCAACAAGCTCATCATTGTATCTTGCATTGGAATGAGCTATTTCCCTAATTAACCAAAGCTCATCTTCGGTAAATTCCAAAGATGCAACCAATCCTACAGTCGTACCTGAAGATTGTTTCTCATGAAGTTCCACCAAAGCACTTCCTATCTTGGTCATAAACTCCAATGGAGCAGCGGTTCCTGCTGATGGAACAAGAGTTCTATAAATTATTTTAGGCCGTTCATCATCCTGATCAGCCTCTCTGAACATTGTTAAACAATCGTCTATGAAACATAGCTCATTTTTTGTTAGATTCATCATGTCTTATGGCTCCTACACATAGTGCCAAGTATTCTTTTATGGATAGATTATGATTAGCACTTGATGAAGATACAGCCTCAAAACCCATATAACGGATAAGTTTATGCATCATATCAAAATCATCTCTATACTTTTTACGCCGTAAGTTACTCCGAAACACACGTAATGTATCTATATCTAGTAAAGAATCCTTATATATAAGGGACTTTGATGTAAGTTTATAAGGAGAACTATGTTGTAAGTTACCAACTTGGACTTGATTTCGCAGTCCTTCTTCAACAAACACTGTCCATATCAAATCTAATCTAGTCTCTATTCGAGTTAATCGAACAACTACCGCATAAATAATTCCTACAAGAGCGATAATACCTGGTACAGCTGCTATTATGATATTCCAGTTTGTTTCCATTCAGGTAACCATTTAGTCTTTAGCTTTCTTAAAGTATCTGCCAACAATGCCGCTTCATCAGGAAAATCTCTATTACCGCAATTCAAACAATACATATCATAAGTTCGATCTGGTAATCTCTCTAAAGATAGGATAACTGGTCCATTGCACCTAGAGCATCCATTCTTTGAAACAATCATACTTATAATTCAGGAAGAACATTGAAATCCAACAACTTCTTATACAAACTTTTTCGTTTCTTAGGAGCTATCTCTCTTTGCCATATAACCAGAACTTGATAGTCTGATCTAGCAAATAGTTTTATTCGTTCCTCTTCCTCCTCAGGTTCGTGCCACCTTTCTCCATAGAATTCAATTATCTTCCGATCTCGTAGATGTACAAAATCAGGGGCTTTCCCCATCAAAATAAATTGACCGTTCCCTGTGTAACGGTATTCCATACCGAGATAGCACATTATCCCGAATAATGTCATCTCTCCATTATTCGGCTCCTGTTTAGCAAGTCTGCCCCAGAAGGCCGCAGACTTATTAAATGGCTTACCTCTATAAGTAGGCCGTTTAGGAAGAGAGGAACGGCGAGGTCTTCCAGGCCGTCCCGCTCCCTTAACCTTTGGAATCTTGTATCTCGTCTGAGAGAGTCTGCATATGACGTTCCGCAGCGGCATCAGCTGTATTGGAAATCATATTCTGCTGCAAATAGGTATTGAAACTTACACTCCAATTCTGAAGAGCGGCTATCTGGGCCCTCAAGCTTGCTAGTTGTCCCTCACAATTACAAGATGAAGTAGTAGCAGCCTCAGTGGCAGCAGCTTTCTTAGGTCTCCCTCTTTTTACTTTCGGCTTCTCTGTAGTCATAAAACCTCTCCTTTACCTTTATGGTAACCCATATGTATTTGGTTCCCGATCCTCCTCCGCATCATCCTTACCAATACTCTCCTGCTCCGTACGACGAGGAGTCGATCCCTTTTTATCAGATCGCAGTATTGTTTCAATTGATTTCTGCAACTCGTCTATTATAGCCATGCCCAGTTCCCGCCGCTCCAACTCCTTTACCAAAGCAAATATCTCTGTAGCTGAAGATTCCTTCTGTATGGTTTTCTCTTGAGCCTTATGAAGCAACTCTGTACGAGAACCATGTCCCTGATCTTCAGGATGCCATCTATCAACACCATCATGACGATGATGGCCTTCCTTCTGAAGAAGTCTTGGACGACCCCGTCTACTCATTCGATAACCTCTCAATCAACTCTTCTACCTCTCTATAAACAGGATTTTCCATCCGTTGAATAACATCATCCAGACCTATTGCAGCGAGCATATCTTCCGGATTAGGTCTCTCCTTCTCCCGCTCAGCAGCATTGAAATGTATCTCTTCCTCAGCCTCATCAACGGGTTTTCTAGGGTCTGGTACATCATCCAACTTCAGAAGCTCTTCCTCACTATCGGCTTCCATATCATCAGGAAGAGACTCTTTCATCCTCTGGACTCTCTTCTCGATCCTTGTAACATCAGAGGCATTGTGACCTGCGGAAGTTGCATCAGCACGTGATAGCTCAAAGAACCGTTTCAAATCTCCTCTAAGAGTGAGAATCAGTTTTCTGTACTCATCCTCATCGGAATCGCCCTTAAGGGCTGAATCTACAAACTTATGATTCTCTACCAATCGAGCCACTCGCTCTATGATTCCTTTATTGAACCCTAATCGGAGCAGAGAGCTTCGAGCCACTCTACCGCTTTCTCTGGCATGATCAGGAAAATGACCTTTAACCTTCTCAACCTTGGCCTTACCTGTATCGTGATACAGAATTGCCAGATTAAGAATCAAATCCTGACTCTTAGCATTCTTTACAGCCTTCATGGTGTGATCCCACACATCTCCACGCCTACCCCGTTGTTTCAATCCAATGATGCTATTTAAGTCGGCACATATATACTGCACCATATTGTGCTTAGCCATGAACTTGAGACCATAAGAGGGTTTTTCAGCTTGCATGACCTTAGCGAACTCAAAACCTATTCTCTTTGGTTTCACATTCTTTAAATATTGCACAGAATCGGGTAATGCCCGGAGAAGAGAAGGGTGAGCTTTTATTGGAAAATCAGACAGCATCCTCACTCCTCGCAGTAAACGAACTGGGTCTTCTTTAAAAGACTCTGCACTTCGACCACCAGGAGTTCTAAGAACCTTCATCTTAATATCATCTAACCCATGAAAGGGATCATAGAATTGACCAGTAACAGACTGGGCAACAGCATTGATAGTGAAATCTCGTTGTCCCAAATTCTCCAGTAGCTCGTTCTGGGTGGTAGCAATCATATCTACCTTTAGATCGCCCACATGAAACTTTACTCTAGCAAAAGCGTTGGAAGATTCCTCAAATTTGATACTGAGACCATTGAATATCTCCTTCGCAGAAGCGAGAGGAGAAAGAGATATAATATCCACATCTTTGGATACTTTCTTAAAGAACTTATCCCTTATGTATCCACCTACAAAGTAAATAGGTATGTAGTTCCCCAGAGTCCTGATCCAGTCTGTAGCTACTTTCCTTTGATTTAAACGCTCTGCCACATGAGGGTTGACCCATGCTGTCCTTGCTCGTTCAAATGTCCGACCACCACGATGAACTAGTTCATAAATCTTAGTTTGAACTTTGCCTTTCCCACTTGGATGCTCTTTCTGCCAAGAAGCCTTCGGTTTATCTATCTCAAGTTTACCTGCCCTAGGATCATCAGCAGGCTCAGCCCTAGAAATAGGGGCAACGTCCTGCTTTGCTAGAACGTAATCTATTTTTAATAAAGTCTTGAGAATGTCAGACATATAACAAATTAAAAAATGGTGTCCTAAGCACCCTTACCTCGTGGATAATCCTTACTCTCTCCGCCTTCGATAGTCGCTAACTTATCAAATTCTCTAATTAGTTCGTCATGATCCTGATCACTAGCTTTTCTCACAATAAAACCAATTCGTGTGTATGCATCGATTACATTCTCTAGTTCTTCTTTAGCAATAGGAGCAATCAGAAGTCTGCCTCCCTCTAACTCCTCAACCATCGATTCACTAAAATGCCTAACGCTCTGATATATATCGGGCCAGTACTCTGTATCCTGAATAACTAGGGCGTACCCAGTCTGGGGGTTCTCATCGTCCTCATCCTCACTCTCTTCTTCAAACTCATTCATTTGTGAAACAAGTGTATTTGCTCCATCCATCATGAAATAAAGCTCAGGATATTCAGGTTTCTCTTCATCCTCTGCAAGCGATATGTAAGTCTGATCGACCACTACTGAAGCCCTCCCTCTTGTATCTCCTTTCTGGCAAAGTCTGTATCGTCTATCAGATACATATCTCCCATGATAGGAGTTCGATATATTGATCTAAGGTGACCAAAGATACCATCCTCATTCACTCCCTTTTCCTTAAGAGAATTGATAACCTTCTCTAATCCTTCTCTATCGTCTTCCCTATCGGGAGGCAACAAGATTTCACCACTGGGGAGGAACGCAGCCGTTACCTTCGCATCACTCTGATCAAAAGGTTTAGACCAATTTCTTCGTATTAATACTGCCATTTACTTCTCCTGAAATTTACTATTGGTAGTATACCACTAGTAAATACATCAGTAAATCCTACTCATACCTTTTCCGTAGCTCAGCCACTTCTAGCATAGAACCGATAAGACTTCGTTCATCATATGACGCTGACCAGTAATTCAAGCTCTCCTTGAAATCCTCTTCACTAACTTTACCAGCTAGGAGTGGGAGAACTTCTTTCATTGCCCGATCCTCATCCACACCTGAATCTACAGCCTCTTTATATCTATCCATCACATTACCGTACATAGATCGTGCGTCATCAATAGAATAGCTGCCAGTCTCTCTCATATAATCCAAGAGTCCCTGAGGCACTTGTGCCTGCTCCTGCGTCCACTGTAGGTCTTCCGTTGCTGAAGCCCCTTCAGCAGCTTCCTGTTCAGCAGCCTCAGCCTGCTCCGCAGCTACTCTTGCCACATTCGCCTGTCTTCGCTCTTCAGTTGAAAGAACTTGTGGCCCAGCTCCCGCTGCCTCATCCTGCCGTCGTCTAAGGTCAGCACCCCTTTCAGCATCAGTAAGAGGAGGAGTGGGAGGCTGTCCAACTACAACAGGTTCAGGCTCTGTTACCGTTACAGGAGGAGAAACTTCTGCTATCTCAGAAGGAGGAGAAGAACTCAGTCTAGTGTAATTAGAGGCCTGATCATATTGAATTTCGTTACCTGGAAGTCCGGCCTGTAAAATATGCTCTTTTATTTTTGCCTTAGCCGCCTCAGTAGTAACCTCAGAACCGTCCATGAACTGGCCCAGTACTTTCATACCTGACGCTGCTGCGGCCCTCCCAATGACCTGCATGTCAAAGTGTTCGTCTATATAGTTACCAATCTCTTGCTCAAGACCCGCCTGATCAACTCCCGCAATCTCCGATGATAAGAATCCACCGGGTGGGGCTCCCATCCTATTTCCCTTATCCCACGTATCCCATCCTAGATTTCCGAAAGTCTGTGGATGAGCAGAACCCATCCAAGGTGCAGTTTGACGAGGATCATCGCTATCACGAGCCCCTTCCCATTTAACAACTCCCTCACTCCGCACCATGCCAGTTCTGCCTGTATCTGCTGGTTGTTGACCATAGTTTATATCTGCAAATCTTCCAGCAAATCCATTATCGTAGGCAATTAACTTCAGTCCATCCGCCGTTGCCTGAAACCCAAAGTTAGAATTATGCCTATCAGAGTTACCAAGAAGGGTATCCAGCATTATCATTCCAAAAAATTTGGCACGATTTTCTGGGTCTTGCATGGCCTTCTTTAAATCAGCTTCCTTGACAGCAGCAACAGGAATGAGATTTTCAATCCATTCTGAAATGAATCCACCACCCAATCCCACATTCATTGCGGTTACACCTTCAGGAGTATCCGCTGTACCAGTATCTTTCCACTCATCAGGCAAACCATTAACCAACATTACAGCTGGAACAATTCCCAGTCCCAGAGCCCTATCCATAACGAATGCAGCATTTTCCCCTAACTGCTCACCAGCAGAGGCTTTATACATAAAGCTCTTGCCGCCTACACTTACCCGTCCCGATACCGCCGCACCCAGTCCCCGACCTTCATATTCAGTTTCCCAGTCCAAGTCACCGAACTGTACCTCGATAGCTAGGTCTGGGCCTTCGACTGGTGTATCAGGAAGACCTCCAGCAATACCAACCTCTCCTCCCAGACTCTCTACAAAAGTAGAACTCTTCTCCATGACATCGGCATTGACCTGAGTAGGATTAAATGTCTCACTACCGTCCCCTACACTGATATTGTCATCAGCCCACTGACCTGCACGTGCCGCTACCCGTATCGCTTCTTCAGCTGCGGCTACTTCCTCAGGAGAGCGTGTATCTTCAGCGGGATGAGGCTCGTCAGGGTCTCTACCAGGAAGTTCTGCTGGGGCAAATTCTCGTGCTTCGGTAGCTTCCGCTGCCCCTGCCGCAGACTCTTCTCCACGGTGTCTGGCCCTACCTCTCGCTCCCAGATCATCAACTTGTGTCCAACGATTCCTACGTCTGTTAGCAGGATCAAAAATATCTATAGGCTCGTATCCGATACGAACTTTCTGCCCACTCGCAGTCTCGCCTCTAAACTGTCCTTCTTGATCAAGGAAGTTTGACATATTAGCCATGCCACTCCCTTCAGCAAAATCCTCAGGGAGTCGAATAGGAATCCCTGCCTGCTGATCACCAGCCAACATAATCTTCTCAGGCATCCAGAAGTTCTCTCCTGGCCTAAGTTCTTCAGGAGGAACTATAAGAAATTCTCGTGCGTTTACACGGAAATCCTTTATGCTTGGGTCTTTTATAAGGTCTCCTGTCTCAGGGTCTATAGACTTCCCAAGCTTCCGCATCGGGACTTGCTTCGCACGACCCTTCCTAGCATCAAAAAATGGAGGAAGACCGTCCTGCCAAAGGTCTGCGACATCATCAAACTTCTCACCCTGCTTTCCCATCTCCTGACGGAAAACCATAGCCTGCTTGTCCAGTGCCCATTCCCAGTTACTTGTCCCTTGCTTGAGACGTTCAGCCCTTGCTTTATGGTCAATCAACTCATCAAAGTCAACAGGGCCATAATTAATGTGATAGGGTCTCTCACCAATTGAGATCAGAGAAAGCATCTCTTCATATCGATTCATGATCACATGAGCTTCTCTACGATACTTAGCTAGCTCAGAAAGAGCCTCAGCCCGTTTCTCCGGAGTCAGAGCTGCAATTTCCTTTGCACTCATCTGTGAAACAGGAAACATTCTCTTGGGATTTACCCAGCGAATCGCACGAAATGTTATCTCACGGGGCTTTTTCCTATGAACTGTTCTGTACATAGGAACAAGGTGAGCATACTTTGCATGCTGCTTCTGAAGGAAGTCCCAAGCTATCTCTGCAAGCTGGAAAACTTTACCTTCGTATGCCTTTTTTCCACTCTTATAGATAAAATTATCTATCGATCTAAGTATGTCTCGTTCAGTTGCCATAATACTTCCCCATCTAAATCATACTATCTGGACGAATGACTTAATATATATCTGTCAAGTCTGTTTATTACATCTGTGGATTCATCAGACTTATCATCTGCGAGAGAAATAAGGTTATCCACATACGCAAGAATCTCTTCTATCTCATCCTTACTCGCCGCAATTCCACCCTCAGCAGAACCCGTACCTATGGAAGAAGAAGGCTGTCCCTCCATTCCTACCCCACCACTTGTCTGAGTTGCGAGAGCCCTGCCTAATGGACCTAGGAAACCAAGTGCATTAGAAATTCTTCTAACCATGTCAGTATCAAGAAATCCCTCACTCTTCTGACTCTTCAAATCCTGCATAGAGGCTACCAAAGCAGACATGGTATTTCCATCTGCATCAAGAGTAGCTCCTACTTCCTCAAAAGCTTTATTGGATTCGTCCATAGTTCTAGTCAGATACTGGAAGTTTTTGATAGCTTCTGAAGAAGCATTTCCAGCAGCCTTTAAACGTCTATCAGCCGCAGTCCAAGCTTGGTAGTCCGGACTTCCCAGTCTTCCTTTCCCTTTATTCGGACGTTTTTTACCACCCAATGCATCATATTGCTCTTGAGCTTCTTTTAATTCCTTCGCAGTTGTATCTAATGTCTTCCCAGCGTTGGAAAACTGATTGAAGATTCTATCGGATTCTTGCTTTTGCTCACCATATTTAAGTGCTGCGTCTGCAAAAGGCTTGAAAGTAGAAATAAATTTTGTAGCGGCAGAAGCAGGGGGCATGATTCTTCTATTATTGATCTGGCTTTGAAGATCACCAGCCTCATCAGTGAGGGCCCTTATACCAAGGGTCCTATTAATAACAGATTGTCTCCGACTATCAGCTGCCTCTACATCCGAATGCCTAGGTTCTGGGGCCTCTGGTGCAACTTCTTCTGTAGCTTCAGTAGTAACTGTAGATGGTCCCTCAATAGGACTAATAGCTCCTTCGACATCAAAAGGCTCAGGCTCAAAGGGGCCAGGATCAAAAGACTCTTCCTCTGGACCAGGAGCTTCAGTTGAATCTTCCCCAGTCTCTTCTCCAGCCGCCTGTTTTTGTGCCCTCTCTAATGCTTGCTGATACGCCAGAATTCTTTTAGCCATCTCATCGATTGACTCACCCCTACGCTGCCTTCTGACACTCTCACCAGAACCATAACCAAGCTCTTCCCGAACCTTTGTCTCTATCTCCTTCACCTTTCTCAGGCGTTCCTTATCTGCTTTCTCTTCTGGAGAGTCTGCCGTTAACTCCTCAAGACGATCTTCCATCTCCCGTTGCTGCATCCCCAAGTCAAGTATTCCTTGGAAATCCATGTCCTCTGTTTGTTGACCCATCTGTCTGATAGTTTCTTTGATTTTATCAAGACCTTCGTTGAGTTGATCAACGGTCATATCTTCAAGTTCAGGTTCCTCTGGAGTCTCTTCAGTATCCTCATCTGTAGTCTCTTCTTCTACTATCCTTGGATCGGGAATTGCTCCTATAGGTTTAATCTCTGATTCCCCGTTACGGCCTCCTTCAGTGCCACCTACATGCCATGCTCCCGCTCCTCCATCACTATCTTCCTCAGTCTCTACCTCAGTCTCAGTACCAGTTGTTTCAGTCTCTACCTCAGTTTCAGTTTCCGTCTCTGCACCAGATTCCGCATCTTCTATAGGGACCTTATCTTCAGAGGTATCTTTTATCTTATCTTCAGAGGTATCTTCTCCCTCAGCAACAGGCTCTACTGGAGATGGTTCCTCTAAACCACGCTGCTCCTGAAGTGCCCTCTTGATGTCAGCAGGAGTCTTTACTCCCGCATGGGCTTCCGCTCCCACCTGTTTAGCCTTCTGCCCAGCCGCATGTTTCACCATCGCAGCTTCTCTTTTGGAATAGAATCGGGACTTACGTCCAGAGGAATCGGGGTCTCCCATCTGCTCTCTAACACCATCAGGAGGCGGTTGACCAGGATCTAAATACTCACGATCAGCAGATTCAACACCTGCTCCTGAGGCAGCCGTACCCTGCTGCATCTGCTCATGAGCTTGCGCCCTTAACTTTTCAGCCTCTGGAGTCGCAATCGCATTCCCATCTGCGTCAAATCCATATGCCTTCATCGCTTTGGCAGCATTGGTATCGTTAATTTCAATACCCTTTTTAGAAGCTTCCTTCTCAGCCTCAGAAGCGGCCCTCTGCATAGCCTGTGCGATATCTGGAAGAGGGGCCTCTGCACCTTCTCCCTTACTGGGGTCACCATATTTACGAGTTCGGCCTGTACCAGCACCGAATGAAGAATCACCTTCTAGATTCTTACGAAGCTTCTGTGCTGTTTTAGCACCGCCATACGCTTCAGGCCAATCAGCACTTGGAGGCAAAACTCCAGTGGCATTGTTATTTATTCTTTCAACATGAAGAGCAACCTGATCTACAGTAGTTTCAAGCTTCTCCGCTCCCTGAACTACTGAATCATAAGCTTGGGCATAGTTTGCCATAGCTCCATGCCAATCATTCTTGGACTCTTTATGTTCTGCTAGAGCAGCATTAAAATCCTTTCGATTCATATCTCCAGCATCAAAAGCCATAGCGGCCCTCTTCAACTTCTGATCCGCTCCCATTGCCGCATTCTCTGCATCCGCATAATTAACATCAGCGTGAGCTAGTTGTGATGCCAACTCACCTCGTCTCTTTGCATATTCAGCTGGACGCTTCCTAGCTAACTCACTTTTAGCAGGCTTGTTAGCCTGTATCATTGCCTGCTGTCGAGCCTTTCCGGCATCCATACCCGCCTTAAAACCACGAACCGCACCCTTGATTTTGTCCTTAAAACCACGGGAGTCTGGAGCAGTAATAGGACTATGCTTCTCTCCACCTTGCGAGAGCGTCTTAACCTCCTCCTTAACTTTCTCATCAAGCTCTGGAGTATCGGG
>CEPX01192433.1_pt1 | contig 14598 bp, 4 predicted proteins | sample 361361 | NCBI WGS metagenome assembly CEPX01 (sample SAMEA2619974, study PRJEB7988) | marine metagenome | biome: marine biome (ENVO:00000447); feature: mesopelagic zone (ENVO:00000213) & marine oxygen minimum zone (ENVO:01000065); material: "saline water (ENVO:00002010), including plankton... | reverse complement strand
TATCAGCAAATGAAATCTCTAGAGAATAAATGCATTAAATACCGAAAACTCAGAGACGGTAAGCCTCTAAGCCCAGACGAAATTATCAACGAAATTCTTAAAAGAAAAGGGCCAAGACTCGTCGTATGTAATACAATCCAAAATGCTGCGGTTATTGCGACACTATTAAAAAATAAGTGCGGCAAAGATAAAGTAGAACACCTATCCACTGCTTTAACGATTGGAGACCGAAAAGAAATTCTCGACAGAGTAAAAGAACGATTAAAAAGTGCAGATAACGATTGGACATTAGTCGCGACTTCTTGTGTAGAAGCTGGAGTAGATATTAGCTTTAGAGTTAGTTTTAGAGAAGCAACATCTTTAATGTCAATCCAGCAAATCAGTGGACGGACAGACAGAGAAAGACGAGGAAGACACAGTGTAGTAAATATTTTTCAATTAAACACTGACCATCCATGGTTTACTGCCCACCCTATGATGGAAGCTGCAAAAAATGTAATGCTACAAATATTTAATGAGGAAAAAGGGAAATTAAATCCATCATTGTGCTCGGCCGCTCTTGAACGCGAAATTAGAACATCAAGCATAGCTCAGAAGATGGCGCTTCTACGAGACGCTGAAGACAACGACATTCCCGAAACAGTAAGAAAAGAATTCAGAGTAATAGATACTTATTCAATACCAGTTCTAATGAATTCCAACGTCTTTAGAAGGCTTATGGATCTTAATTTTAAAGAGTCCGTTAAACTTAAAGATATTTATAAACATTTAACACAAGATAGTGTAACAGTATTTTTTGGAAAAATAGAAAGACCTGATAAGTTTCCGACTCTTTTACTCGCTGATAACGTCGAAGACGCATACTATGAAGATAAAAAGATTTCTAAAATAGATCCGAATAGAGTTAGACTATGGGGTGGGTATTATGATGCCGATTTTCTTGGATACATGAGCCATATTTTAATGGATTTAGATGTTCCAGGAGTTGAACCAGGAATTAACGTTCCTGCTGGATTAAATCTCGGCTAAATACTAGATCTTTGATAAGTGAATATCTACTTTCAGTGGGTTAAAAACCTACTGTGGATTGCAATATGGGATTTGCACGGGCAGATGGCCAACTTACTGATACCTTTCAGTGGGTTAAAAACCTGCTGTGGATTGCAATATGACGTGTTTTTTACTGAACATCTTAATAAACTTGACTTTCAGTGGGTTAAACATCCACTGTGGATTGCAATACTGCAATCGTAAAATGATGGTTCAAGCATTCTAATCTTTCAGTGGGTTAAACATCCACTGTGGATTGCAATAAGAATTCGCAAGCGTGTTGTGCTTTCTTCTCATCCTTTCAGTGGGTTAAATATCTACTGTGGATTGCAATACCCAGGCGTGCTGAGTAATTGTCGGAAACGTCAGGACTTTCAGTGGATTAAACATCCACTGTGGATTGCAATCACATCGAGCCGTTGTCATCAGAATTCGGTGGCACATACTTTCAGTGGGTTAAACATCCACTGTGGATTGCAATGCAATACGATTCATCGCCTTTTGACAACGCGATCGGTCCTCTTTCAGCGGGTTAAACATCCACTGTGGATTGCAACCAGATACGCCTCCGCATCATTCCCTTTCAGTGGGTTAAACATCCACTGTGGATTACAATCCCTGCTCGACATGGACAGCCGGACCCTCGGGCTCTTTCAGTGGATTAAACATCCACTGTGGATTGCAATGCTCGCGGGTGAGACACACGGCATTCTGGCTTTCAGTGGATTAAAATCTGCTGTGGATTGCAATTTTGGCCACGAATTTGGTTCCCGATCGCTTTCAGTGGGTTTAAAACCTGCTGTGGATTGCAATGAGCTCATGACGCCTGTTATCTGCGAATCCATGCGGGTCTTTCAGTGGATTAAACATCCACTGTGGATTGCAATGCGACCGTATCGCCGACTGCCCATACGGCCTTGATGAACTTTCAGTGAGTTAAACATCCATTGTGGATTGCAACTAGTCGATGAGATGCCATTAGCACCACCAGCTTTCAGTGGATTAAAAATCTACTGTGGATTGCAATCATTGAGTCACGGCACCCAGAACCTGACGGATCATTTTCAGTGGATTAAACATTCACTGTGGATTGCAATGACCCATTGCCTCGCAAGATGCGAACGGTGCCACCTTTCAGTGGGTTAAATACCTGCTGTGGATTGCAACATGAGATCAGTCGCGATAGTCGCTCGAAAAAAGTGAGCCTTTTCAGTAGATTAAATATCTGCTGTGGATTGCAATACGCTGATGCAAAACAGACTTTCAGTGGACTAAACATCCACTGTGGATTGCAACACAAGCTGTGCATAGCCAATATCATTCCCAATAGCACGAATTTTCAGTGGGTTAAACACCCACTGTGGATTGCAATACCCAGGCGTGCTGAGTAATCGTCGAAAATGTCAGGACTTTCAGTGGGTTAAACCCACTGTGGATTGCAATGCGACCGAAAACTGTCCCACGCCTCGTTACCCGTGTCCTTTCAGCGGATTAAACATTCACTGTGGATTGCAACGATATCGCTGTCACCAGGCACGCTGCGATTTTGAACTTTCAGTGGGTTAAACATTCACTGTGGATTACAATGAGCTCATGACGCCTGTCGTCTGCGGGTCTTTCAGTGGATTAAAAACCTGCTGTGGATTGTAATGTGAATACGTCAACGTCTTCGTAGGATAAATTCCGACTTTCAGTGGGTTAGAAACCTGCTGTGGATTGCAATATCATTGCCCGTGAACTGGGAACGAACCTCTTACAGTAGATTAAAAATCTACTGTGGATTACAATACCAGCAGGTCGCACAACGCGGCCAATACCGCCGCTCTTTCAGTGGGTTAAACATCCACTGTGGATTACAATCAATAGAAAGCAGCGCGACCAGTCGCCGACGCACCCTTTCAGTGGATTAAAAATTCACTGTGGATTGCAATTGCCATTGACCGCATCCACGATCGCCAACCTACTTTCAGTGAATTAAATATTCACTGTGGATTGCAATTTTGGCCACGAATTTAGTTCCCGATCGCTTTCAGTGGGTTAAAAACCTGCTGTGGATTGCAATGACGTGCTCTGACAGTTTACGACGCTTTCAGTGGGTTAAATATCTGCTGTGGATTGCAATACCGTTAGAGTGAGCGACGGAACATTGCTCAGCGACTTTCAGTGGGTTAAATACCTACTGTGGATTGCAACTATGTAACGCTCGATCGCATGAAAGAGGCTGGTCTTACTTTCAGTGAGTTAAAACTCGCTGTGGATTGCAACTCGATCAAATCTTGACATTCGAGCTGGGCAAAGGAACTTTCAGTGGGTTAAAACCTATTGTGGATTGTAATAACCAAGTGTCTAGGTGGAACCGATGCCGCTCTTTCAGCGAGTTAAAAGCTCGCTGTGGATTGTAATCAATAATCTCAAGCGGTGTCAACTGACGAGCCCTCTTTCAGTGAGTTAAAACTCGCTGTGGATTATAATAATCTCAAGCGATGGCGGTGCAACAACTTTCAGTAGCTTAAAGCTGCTGTGGATTATAATCAATGATGATTACCGCAACCATACGCTTGATCTGCCATGTTCAGTAGCAAAAGCTACTGTGGATTACAATGCCGCTGCTTTCGCCTGTCGTTTTACGCTAGCTTTCAGTGGGCTAGAAACCCGCTGTGGATTATAATTCAGACGAAACAAATGTTAAAGGATGGTAACAGTATTACTCTCTACTGCCTTGCCTTCATCCAAAGAATCGCTGGGTGTCACCTCTGCGCGCCATTGCTGATGCCGCACAAGAAACGATGAAGGAACAGTTGATTGATTGGCAAGTTCTGTAACCTCCCTAAAAATATTACCTGTCGAATTACTTTGAAACAACCATTTAACTTTACTTTGATTACTTTGATCTTGATTGCCAGCGACTAGAATATCATAATCTGAAAAAGCAAATGTTAATGCCAAATCTTGCGTTGCTTTAGGATTAGTTGGTCCTAATAACACATCCGTCACAACAGGCAAAGCATTTTGCACAACGACTTCATCACTCGACGCAGCTTCTCCAGAAGCACTTCCTGTTTTTGGTGTTACACTCGCGGATAGCGTATTATTAAATTGTAATGCCAATGTACTAGCGCCATTAATCTCTCCCGGTTGCAATGTATCAGCCGACAGCGTAACAATATCTTCACTATCTGCTATTGCCACATCTTCACTTTCTCCAAACTTACCAGTTTTAAAGATTTCTCCGTTAACAAACCATGTAATTTCAGATTCATTTTGATCAACCGCTCCAGCAAACTCAAACTCAACAAAAACGACTCTATCTCCCCTGACGATGTTAGCAACAACACCAGATTCTGTTCGAGACTTAATCGCTACAGAACTTAAAGCAGGCTGAGTTTCACTTATATTAATGATATTTGATTTAGTTACATCGCTAAATAATGCTCCATCACTAGCTTTCACACTAAAATACAAAGAATCTCCCACTCGCAAGATTGACTCTTCTTTCGTTAAAGCTTCATTTCGTATCGCTAATAAACTGCCTAATTGAGCCGTTTCATCTGTAATAGCATGTCTAAATAATGGATCATTTGAATCATTCAGGTCGTTCCAGCTCCGTAAATCATCTAAAAACGGAATCCTCACGCCGTTTATAAACCACCTAATCTCTGTTAATTCGGTTGCTTCCTCATCAAAATTAGCATCTGAGAAATCATAACTCGCCAAAACAGGCGTAAATATGTCTATTTGTTCAGGAGACAATACAATATTCAACACTCGTGGAGGAACATTCTGAGGCACAGGCAACAAATCAACATTTGTGTTATACATATAGCCCAAACCAAATATCTCAATAGGATTAGTGCTAGAACGATTGATAAATTGAAAACCTACTCTAAAATCATTCTTGTCAACAATTTCTGCCGTTAAAGCTTTATCTTGACTATTATTAAATATGATTAGCCCCTTACGGGCAAAAACCTTATATGTATCTGCATCAACAACTTTATTGTTTGCATCATATACAATAACAGAACATTCAGGACTAAAACGCTTATATTTAATACGGTAGGTATAAGGGTCTAAACGAATCAAATCTTCGCGTGGCTGCTTATCAATATCATTTGTCCTGCGAATAGGCATGAATATTTTGCCACTTTGATCAATCGCTGGACGCACATCGCTTTGGTAGTCCAGCCAGTTATGTGATGAGCCTCGCGCCAGCCCAATTTTCACTTGTTCAGAATCAATATTAGTTGCATTTGCAGTTAAAACAATTTGCTGAGGAGATACTTTCGCCGTTTCTGTATTAAGGAATAAAAAGCTCTCTTTTTCTTTTTCAACAATTAATTCGATATGTGTAAGAGCAGGAGAAGCAGCCAAAGGGATTAATTCAAATTCAGGTTCATTTGAAGCAGAAAAACCTGTAATAAGAATAATAGTGAATTTGATATATCTAGCTCGTAAATTTTCAAATGCAATTTGAGTATCCGCTTTAAATTTATCTTCTATTGCTGTGAAGTTATAATTATCATTACTAGTCGCAATTTGCCATGTTCCATTAGTGTTAGCGAATAGCCGGAAAAATGCTGTGATCTTCTCAATACTCACAATTCCACCAAAATCATGCACAAACTCATATAATCCATAACCCATCGATCCAGCTGCTTCACCAAAAAATATCTTAATAATATCATTCTCAAATTCTGAAGAGAGAACCGTTACGCTTTGTCCACCTGTTAAATCTGCAATCTTATTTAAATCTGCTGTATCACTGATATTCGATTTAGACGAAAGAGTAACAGGGTCAACTACTGAATAAAGCCCCACAACGACTGGAGTCTCTTTAATGCCCTCGACCGCATTTGCACTTTCAATAGCTTCATCTATTGTTGAACGAGAGAGGTTAGATTCATTATCAGTATTAACATATATAACCTTCTTAACTCCATCAACAGCATTATCTGAAACAATTTCAGATCCTTCAACAATAGCGTCAAATAAGGTAGAAGCGCCGAAAGGAACTGAATTCTCCAGATTTCTTAATGAAGTCAGGATTTCTGTTGCCGTTCCATCGTTTGTATCTAAAAGATTATCTACAGTCGGTATCCAATCGATATCACTAAAATATGGAACAATAGGACTGATTTGCTGAGCCAATGCTTGAGGGATCAAGTTAAAAACAGTTGCACCCGTAGTGGCACCAAAAGTTCTAATTGAACTTTGCAGTGTCTTGGCCTTATCTAAAGATATCCCTCGTGAAAACGCAGTCCATTTTAAAGATATATCAATTTCTACAATATCTTGACAGAACGCTTCTGCTGCACTTTCATCTATTTCTTCTTCTTCTTCTTCTTCTGTTGTAGTGGGCACAACTACTGCTGTTTCATCTATAAATCGTTTGAAATCACCTGATAAATCTTCAACAGTTTGCCCATAAAAAATATCATCATCAACTATAATTTGGACAATAACCTGATAAGATTCTCTAGTTTTGCCAGTTTCTATCGTTAATAATGGTCCTTCAGCGGTGCTTTCGCTCTCTGATTCATCTGCCGCTTGTCTAGTCTCGATAGCCTGAGCTTCTAAATCAGCAACTGATTTAAGTATATCTTCTGCACGGGCTAATAATGTTATCACTGCGCGACCATCTTTCGTTGTTATTTCATCAGTTGAAAACAAAACCGGATAAACTGATAGCTTGTTGTTAATCTTAGCAATGCCTGTTTGCTGAACTCCTTCTGCTTGCTGAGCTGCCGCCTTTTGCGCCAAGACTGTATCTGTCTCTTGCGTCTCTGTCAATAGATTTACGAATCCTCGTATAACCAATTTAACATCTGTAGGTGGCTTTTCTGCTGCATCATCAAATAATTCAATGCTAACGCCCACAGTTTGTTTACCATCTAATCGGGCTGCATCAGGAGAGAATGTGGCATCAATGCTGAGAAACCCTGCCTCTCTTCCACTTACAAAACCACCTCCGGCAAAAATATTTTGAGCATTTGAATACGGCGCAGCAGAAATCGTTCCAATAGTTGCACCAAAACCAGCTCGACCTCTTGTCATGGGCGCTAGTTCTTCAAATGAGAAAGGTGATACATTCGTAGATATACGCTCAACAGTTTTCAGGGTTTGTGATTTTTCATCAGACCCGGCAATTAAATAGTTGTCTACACCATCTGCAACTGTAGCAGAACGAAAACGAGGGCGAGGGAATCGTGAAAACGTAAAATCATTGATATCTAGTTTCTCTGTCTTAACATTAAAAGCATATGACTCAGCTAAATAAACTAACTCCCCTTTGTCAATATTAGCAGGAATATCTTCCGGCTGCAAAGCACCATTAACAACAACAATACTATCACCATTCAATAAGATATTAGGTGAAATACGTTTATACGCAGCAAGTTCAACATCCGTGAAAATTTCTGTAGTAACCCATTTGTCATTATCAATAGAATAATACAGGGCTCTATCATTATATGTCTTAACCTGCCCCTTTTTATCAACTTCTGTTAAACCTGAAACAACATAAATACGATCTTCGCCGCTTACATTAACTACTTTAATTGCACCAAAGCATACACCATATGCAGTGCCATCGAGAGAGCCATCATCTACTATTGGCATTTCTTTTAGCGATGACCATGAATCATCTGTGGGGTCATACACTTCTACAGCCCTTGAAACAATAAAATCTTCAGCATCTACATCAAGACTTACACCGCCCATAACATAAATCTTCGAACCCACCGTCACACTCATTGATCCAAAACGAGGCGTGGGCATATTTGCTTTTAACTCCCACGTGTCATCAGCTAAGCTGTACTTTTCATTCAGTTTACTAATTGTATTGCTATCTATGCCTCCTATAACATACAAATTGCCATTAACAAATTCCATATTAACATGACCGCGAGGCTTGGTCATAGAAGCAAGTGCAGTCCACGTATCATTCGCAATATCGTATCGCTCTAAATCTCCAGAAAATATGTTAGGTATGCCTTTTGTTTGCACATCGAAATCACCAGGGTCCCATTCAACTTTTACACATGTAGAGACTTCTCGTTCGACTGTTCCGCTTCTATCAAAACGAGTCACGAAAATAATATGTTCTGAAAATTCTTCTTCTGGAGATATCGGATCTAATTTCAAGCTAGCATAGCTTCTAGGCTCTGTATCAAGAGTGTCATCTAAAAATGTTCTTGTGAATATTTTAGCATCTGAAAATGTAATTTTGCTTGTTTTACCTTCTTTTTCGGATAATGTAGAGATTTCAACTAGCGTGGCGTTAGGCACTGTATTGCCAGCGAATTTCACTTCCACCACAACTTCATTAACAGACGTGCCATCCATCACAAATGAGTTGCTAGAAGCACCATCTACGCGAATATCAACTATCTCCATCTCTAGCGGTTCTTTAGGGAGAATAATAGTAGGTGGCAATCCACCTGCCATATCTCCGCCGCCAGCAAGATGAGTAGGCACGTTATCTACAATAACAGTCGTTTCGCCATTAACAGTAAATTCATATGGCTGTTGTATGTTACTTTTGATATTTAAACACTTGCACGGATTCAACAGTTCTGCAAATGAGCTACGAATATTCTCTCCGGGATCATCGAGCTTAGTAATAGGCGGGAAAAAATCATTAACTCTAAAATAGACAGCTGTAGTTTCTGCGTCTTGCAATTCTACATTTGCGCTTCCCTTCGAAGAGAAAGAATCTGTCCCTAACACTAGCATTGGAGCTCCTGTATCAGAATCAGTACTTTCAGTCACGTCTCCCCACACCATCTCAACTCTATCATCAGTGCCAATAGAAATAAACTGCCCTGCACTTAGAGCAATAACTTCGGCATCAAAATCTTCCGAACATGTTCTAAAGCAATTTGACATACGCGTTGTGGAAACATTAGGGTCTTTAGAGATAAGGAGCTTTAAAAAGTTTTCACCATCTGCAAACAAGTTATTCTTTAACGTTGGAAACTCCATAAGTAGTTTTGGCCCACCAAGCCGACTGCTGAGGTTAAGCGGAAATATTTCAATATCTCCGCTGCCTTCAGCACTTAAACCGTCAAACACAACAGCAGCTGAGATCCTATATTGTTCCCCGCTTAACTTTACTACACCAGTTTTTCCATCGATATCTGTATGGATTCTAACACCCACAGCAGGTCCAAAAAAGATATTTTTAGCTACACCCTGGCGTACAAAAGAAAATACACCATTTGGTAATGCAACATCATCTTTAGAGAAAAAACCCCTATCACGACCATTCTCCTTTTGTATTAAACCCCATCTAGCGACAGTCGTGTCAGAAGGCAATGTACGATTCGCTGCATTATCTGGATCATCGGGATCAATAAGATAAACTGTCGCCATCTGTTCGGCAATATCTATTCCATCAGCGATAGGAGCTTGCGCATTCACTTCAATCTGAAGAATATTTTCGAACAACATAAATAAAGAACGAGTAACAATAAACCCACCAAATTCAGCTTGTACAAAAAGCTCAGCGCCCTGAGGAAGTTGAGGCGCATTTAATGGTATATCTACAAAACTAAATTCTTCAAGCGGCCCTGCGGTTGTCGGATTCCCACTAGCATCAAGCGTTTCTTCCGTCGCTCTTTGAATAGCCATTTCTGAAGCAGGAGGAGCGACAACAACGCTCTCTCTGAATTTTGATGTATCTCCCCTACCTCCTGGGCCACAAACCGCATCAAGCGCATCCCACACTGCAACCCTAACATTGTTTTCCCCTGGCAATGGTCCATCTTTAAATGATACTCTTAAACGGGCTACAAATGGAATAGTAGATCTAATATAGGCACCATCAAACTCCTTGTCCTCAAACCCAACTGGCGTATCTTGTAATAATGTTGAAAAATCTAAATCGTTTAACTGCTTTTTACACTTTCTCGTAACCTTTCGCCCATCACGATTTATTAACTCAACTTTAAACGGATTCTTAAAGCTTATCCGTATTGGTGCAGAAAAGAATTCAAATAAATTAACAGAGAATGTTCCATCTTCCAACAGAGCCGAACGGGTATCTGGTATGGAACTCGTTATCTGAACGCTAAATGCAGCTTGTGCAATAGATGACAATAAGCCCGTATCAAGGTTCATTCTCAACGAACCTTTAATAATACCATTCGTAATCTTTGTAACACCAAATTGAAAAACATCACTATCTTCAAATGTAGTATCAATACCAGTTGTTGTGCCAAATACATCATCCGATTGAGAAACCCTTGAAATAACAGGAGTTATTTGCATTGATAACTTTGTATCATCTGACACCGGGCGACCAAACTCATCAGTCACAGAAGCAAATATAGATATACGATCACCAAAAAATGTCTCAAGGTTTGGTTTAAATGTAACGGGATTTTCCCATTGCACACTAATTGAATTATTATCTACAATCTCATAGGTAGCTTCTTTGACTTCAAGCAACGGTATGCCTGTATCATCTGCGTCAACAGCGGGTATTTCTCCTACATTAGCGGGACCTGAAGGTCTGCCATATTTGTCAATATTAACAACTGAATAAAACGCGGAAACAGCATTAGGGATATCTCTGTGGACAAATTCTACGTCTGTAACTTTGCCCTCAAAAATCTTTTCTCCAGAAAAATCAGCATTTTCATCTGCTACTGGAAATTCATCATTAGCATAGTAGACCCTAACTCTCGCAATGCGACTATCATTAGGAAAATTTGTCCATTTCAAATAAATCTTCTTGTTGCCTTTCGTTGCCGTCAAACCTATAGGCACTGTGATTGGCTGAGCTAAAGGAGGAGCGTCTTCAATATCATCAAGCTGTGGAATCTCAACAGATAAATTAGGCGAGTCAGCAAGTAAACTGAAATTGCCAATAGAATTTTGCGAAAAGATGCGATAATTTATTGTAGAGCTTAATACTAAATTATCTGTATCTGTCAGCGTAACACGCCCAGCTGTTGCAGATTGTTCTAGTAAAATCTCTCCATCTTCTTCCCAAGACGGCACAGAAAACGCATCTTTTAAAATCCTTACTTTACCTCCACTAAAATTGAAATCAGAAGGAATTTCAAACTTCAGAGCAACAAGTCTGTCACCATTGTCTAAATCCTCCGTAATCGCTGAATTATCATTTATATATATATCACTTCTTATGATATCATGAATACTAACTTCCGTAAGCCTGCCGAAAAAACGCTCAGAAGTTATAGACCCTTGCCTATCAAGGCCAATATCAATTTGCATATCATCTGAAGCATTAGTAGCCGTAGACGACAAAATTGCTGTAGACAAATGATTGCCATCAATAAAAAACCGCACTTCACCAGTATTATAATCTACAGTGACAGTAACATATTGCCATTGATTAGCCTTTAAACCAGACGCGCTTACAACTGAAGAGCTACCATTGTAAAAACCAAGCTTATCATTATCCACATAAAATAGATAATTTGAATCAAATGATGATTGTCGCCCGACCATTGGCCGCACTTTAGTTATATCATAAGGATAAATCCACAATGAAATGGTTAATTCATCGCTAACAGCGACCTTACTAGTGCTCGATGAACTGACAGATGTTCCGATGCCATCGAAACGAAGCGCTGATACGCCAATGGGAACTGTTTCCGCATCATACCAAATAGGCAGCTCATCTGAAAGCGTTAAATCTATCTTTGATCCGCTAAAATCAAAAACATCTCTCTCTTTACCTTCATCCAAGTGCCATAAGCCAACAACATTGCTATCATTAACAACACCAGTTCCAACAAGAACCTCTGATTCAAAACGAGCTACACCTCTAGGAACATCTCGTTCACGAGGAGTAGCAGCAACTTCTATACCTTTGCTAAAATGAAAATTCTTATCGAATGTAAAGATTTTATAGAACTGTTTTGCTCCTTCTTCTAGCTCGTCGCTCAAAACTTTAGATAAAAAGCCTTCTGCAACTATCTCACCATCTAAAGGATGTTGAGGGAAATCGCCAGTTCGACGCACAACCCTTACTCCCGAAAAATTTGATTCATCTTCTTGGAAAAATGCTGAATTAATAGCTTGATCATCAGAATCAACTATTTCTGAACCTTCGATAACCGCAAAAAGAGTGACGTTGATTGGCGTGCCGCCATACTTAACTAAATTAAAATCTGCATCTCCTGGATATGTCGAAGATATTCTATTAATCATTCGGCGAGTTACACCAAAGCGTAAATTATCATTGTCATTCCATGACATGCTTCCGCTATGATCCATTAGAAATGTGATAATTCGCCTGTCGAGATCCAGTTCAACATCCTTACCGCCTATATTATCATTAATCCGTTTTGTGCGAAATGCTATTTGCTTGCCGTCTACATCATCAAATGTGTTTAAAGTTTCTAATTGAGCACCTGAAGTTTCTGGTGTAATTTTCTCTTCATCTTCTTTTAAGCCATCGAAATCACTATAAATGTTAACAGAATGTCTTTTATTAGAGTTCAGATGCCATTTGCCTGTAGCTAGCGAAGACGTGCCATTAGCAGCCTGATAATAAGTCAGATAGCCTTTTTCATTGAGAATGGGCATTTTCAGATCTTAATTGCTGAAGGTTGAACCAGATATTCATCATTATCTACAAGTTCCCATACAACAAAATTCTTATCATCGCCTCCAGTAGCAGATAAAACAACAGCATAAGTTGAATTAAAATTTACAGAAATATCGCTACTAATGGGATTAATATCAAAATTATACCAGTCGTCCGTGATAACTTCATCTAATGTCGTCTTCCAGTCGTAGATTTGTAGAGGACCAGAAGGCTCACCAGATTTCGTTTCATAAATCTGAACATGAAGACTTACATAGGGACTTGCAGTATAATCTGGGCCAACACCAGAAGGAGTAACTGATTCCTTCGTTATATAGATTTTGTCCAAGAAATTATTATTTTCCTCTATTCGTAATCCTAAAACATGATCATCTGTATCTGGTAAGACAAAAGATGCAGGATAATACCATCGCCAGTCAGACCGCACGACTTTATGAAGCGTTTCTGTGACAATACCATCAATCAAAATAGATACTTTAAATGTAGATGTAGTATTGTCTCCTCTCAAATACAAATTATATTTTCGTGGAATATCAGATTTAACATGATAATTGACTGAAGGACATTGACCAGAGCCCTTAAATTCCTTTGATTGCAAATAACCATTTCCCGTAAAACCAATAGCAGTATCATTAAATATTATTTTATTATCACTATCTTCTGTTATGCTAGAGAAATTAGTTGCATCAATAATAACAGCATCCTCGCTTAAGGCGAAATATCCAGCAGGATTGGTGCCGACCCTCTTGAGATACATAGAAGCTTTAGTAGGCTCAAATAAGCCTTTAACATCAAAAATTTGTGCTAATCGAGTAACAGATGTAGAAATAAATGTAGTGGGAATTCTAATTGCAATCCCACGACGCCCACTAATCGTCAGCAGCATGGGCAACAATCGTTTATTGAGCATTAGACAACATCTCTATTTAGAACCGCCGCAAATGATCTTGACAAGCCATCAATTGTTGCCGAAACAACACCCACAACTGCTTCACCTGCTGTGATTCTATTTGTGCTTTCATCATACTTATATGAAGCTGTGGAACCAATTTCAGTCATTGCGGTTGAAGAAATTAAATCAGTTCCATTAGATCGCCTAATTACTTGAATGGTTGGACTAGTAATACCAGAAGTAATTCTTACACCATTCTTAAACCAGGTGATAGTATATTCATCTCTAAAGTTTACGTCATCAATTGCTATCCGAATATCAGCATGATATAAATCTGCTCTCACGTGCAAGACACCTACACCGACATTTTGATCGCCTGGGTCAACAATAGAACCTCCACGACCTTGTTCATAAAAAAGCAGATCATATTCGACGTGACGATCTAATCCCGCTGGTTCGTCAGCATAGTAAATTTGTGTGCCTGCTTGCTCAAATAACGTGACCACATATTCATCCCAGTTGTCTGCATCAATTGTTTCAAATGCACCTGAACTTTCATTGAAAATTTCTCCTGCAAGATTTACAATTACTGCATACAAGTCTCGTTGACTTAGCTTGTATCTAATTTTTATTTCATTCGCCATGAAAAATTACCTTCGAAATGGAGTTCAATTATTATTTTCGACAGATAAAGATTAAATCCTCCAAAGGTTTTCAAGGAAAAAATCCGAAAGATAATAATAACTTCTCGATTTCTTCTTTGGAGTCCTTCTAAATGGCTTTTGCAATTCCAGTTGGTATTGATGGTTTCGCTCTTATTGATGATACTGCGCCAACTCTTGGCGGTCCTCTCGATGTAAATGATTATAAAATCGTTTCAACTGGTAGTGGAAATATCGTCCTGTTCCCCGATGGCACTGGAAATATTCAATTTCAAGCAGATACAGATAGCACTACATTCTTTCAAGTTTTAGATTCAGATGGTGGAACTCCTGTTCTTAATGTTGATACAACTAATGAAAGAGTGGGGATTGGAACTGCTTCACCATCTCATTTACTGAATATGGTAGGT